>Ga0207148_1051_pt1 | contig 30921 bp, 20 predicted proteins | sample Alteio_BWMinHeat_34_FD_153558 | JGI IMG/M metagenome (GOLD analysis project Ga0207148, IMG submission 153558) | Enriched cells from forest soil in Barre Woods Harvard Forest LTER site, Petersham, Massachusetts, United States -... | ecosystem: Environmental > Terrestrial > Soil > Temperate forest >... | reverse complement strand
AGTTCTTCTGCGCGAAGTTGGGCAGCTGGGCCAGAAAGTTACCGCTAAAGACATTGGTGCGGTTGAAGTCCGAGGAGGCCCAGGAGCTGCGCAGGTTAGCCGGGTTGTTTCCGGTGAAGAACAGACCGATGTCGCTCTGCTCGTCGAGCGAGTGGCTCCAGGTGTAGTTGGCGCCGAGTTGGTAGTTGTGGGAGAGACGCTTCTCGATGTGCGTCTGGAGGGCGTCGTAAGCGGAGTTGCCGACCGTCTCATAGAGCACGGAGTTTGGATTGTAGCCGACATAAGGAACGCGGAAGTCGACGTTACCGCCGTCGTAGGTGTTCCAGGGCTCGCTCTTGATGGGGAGGTAGTCGCCGTAGTGATCGGTGAGGTCCTGGTTGAGCACCTCGACGCCGTAGGTGGCGGTCTCGCCGCTGGAGTGCGGCGTAGCGCCGGCGATCATGGCCGGGCTGTTCGGCGAGGCAAGCTGGGCTTCGTTGAACGGAATGGGAATGACCGAGTGACGGCCGCGGTTGCCGGCGTAGCCGATGCTCACCATCAGGTCGTTGGTGGGCTGCCACTGGACCTTCAGGTTGTAGTTGATGACGTAGGGCAGGACGTTGTTCTTGTCATACGCGCCAAAGTTGAGCGGCGCGGGGCAAGCCACCGAGTAGTACTGCGTCTGCGTACCGCTGCAGACCGGACCGTAGTTGGTTGAGGCGATCATGCCGTTGAGCTGCGACTGCAGCGCGGCGGCCATCGTGGCGGGGTTGGAGTTCGGAAGCGGCGGCGCCGAGGTGCCGGTCAGGGGCAGTACTGAGCCAAAGGGATTGCCGAGCGTCGCGGTGGGGCCGGTGACGTAGCTGCCAAGGGGGGAAGACTCGGTGACGCCGAAGGGGCCGCCGACGCCGCTGCCGGCAGGCTGCGAGAGGTACTGGAAGAGCTCGCCACGGTCGTAGTAGATGCCCGCGCCGCCGCTGATGACGAACTTGCCGTTGTCACGGTTGGGCTGGAAGGCGAAGCCGACGCGAGGCGAGAAGCCCCACTGGCGGCCGTTGAGGGTGGAGTTGCTAACCCCAGCGGTGGGATTGCTCTTGTTGTTGCCGGCGACGACGAAGCCGGAGTTGAGGACGTCGAAGCCGCTGATGTCGTTGCCCGTGACATTGTAGGCCGAGGGGTCGAAGTTGAACATGTTGCCGTACTTCTCAGTCAAGCCACCGTGGTAGTCGTAGCGCAGGCCAGCGGTGATGGTGAGGTTGTTGCGGGCCTTCCACTGATCCTGAGCGTAGCCGTCGAACTCGTTGGAGCGATAGTAGCGATCGGCGTCGTTCTGTCCGGTGGCCGGGTTGATGGTATCGAGCAGGGTCGATCCCTTGGTCTGTCCCTCGAGGAAGGTCTCGAAGCTGCTGCTGGTGACCGTGGCGATGCCGGTGCGGTCGTTTTCGATGTTGAGCTGGGTGTAGCTGTAGCCGCCACCGAAGTAGAGGGTGTGCTGTCCCAGGGAGAGGATCAGGTTCGTCGAGGGGTTGATGCGATTCTGATAGAAACCAGTGTTATTGAAGGCACTGTTGGGGCCCACGGAGAGCGCCGGCGCGACCGAGCTCTTCACCGCGAACTCCTTGAGGTTCAGGCCCGGCATGGTGTTCGTGTTGAGGTAACCGGGGGCTGCGGTGCCGCCGATGCCGAAGTTGCTGCCGTAGGCGGAGTTGGGATCGGCAAAGGCCTGGCTGAAGTAGCTGTAGTTGCCCATGCGCGAGTAACCGATGCGCTGCTCCCAGTTGAGGCGCGAACCGATCTGGATGGTGTTATCGAGGACCCCGACCTGAGCCGCGTTGTTTTGCGAGGAGGGGAAGCCAGCGGTCGTGGAGGCGCCAAAGGGCTTGGTCACCGGATCGTTCTGGTAGTAGTACTTGAACGAGATGCGGTCGTTGTGGGTCAGGTCGTAGTCGAGCGCTCCGTTGGCCTGGGTGCCGGTCATGACGGAGGTTCCGACCAGGGTGACATTGGGCACGCCGGGGGCATAGGTCCCGGTGGTCTGCGCGGAGGGGATCAGGAACTGGCCGTTGGGCAGCTGCGTCTGCAGCAGGTTCACGGCGATGGGGTTCATCGTGATGCTGGCCGGCGTTCCGTTCCAACTCGTAAGCGCGTTGTTGATGCCGTTGAGGGAACGGTCGTTGGTCAGCCCAGTGGGAACGTTCATCTGCGAGATTCCGGTGGACTGGTCGGAGACGTAAAGGTACTGGAAGCCGCCGAAGAAGTAGAGCTTATTCTTCATCAGCGGTCCACCCAGAGTCGCTCCGGTGGTCCAGCGGTGCAGGGCCGGGTTAGCGAGCCACGAGGGGAAGGCCCCGACGCCCTGCTGCGCGAGCAGCGCGTCCTGCTTATAGAAGAAGGGCGCCGCGTTCATGGAGTTGTTGGCGAAGCTGCCGTAGACCTGGCCGTGGAAGTTGTTGGTTCCGGAGAGGGTGTTGGCGTCGATCTGGGCTCCGCTGGTGGCACCCTGCTGGGCGTCGTAGCTGGAGGTGTTGACGCGCATCTCGCCGAGGAACTCGGGCGGCGGGGAAGGCAGGCTGTTGCCGATGGAGCCGTAGCTGGAGGTCGAGGTCTGGCTGGCGCCGGCGATCTTGCTGCCCTCTCCGATGTTGAAGTTCCAGCGCTGGGAGGCCATGTTGCTGGAGGTCAGACCATTGAAGATGTTGCTGCTGTCGACGCCATTGACCTGGAAGGTGTTGGAGGTGGCGCGCTGGCCGTTGGCCCAGACGGACTGGTTGCCGAGACCGGCGTTGCTGTCGATGCTGCTGAGCAGTTCGGCGTTGACGCCCGGGGAGAGCACGGCGAGCTGGGTGAAGCTGCCGGTGGCGAGCGGGGTGGTGGCGATCTGCTCGGAGTCCAGCGTGTAGCCGTTGGTAGAGTCGGTGGCGTTGAGCTGCGTGCTGGCGGAGACCTCAACGGAGGTGGTCGCCTCGCCGACCTTCAGGTGGGCGGGAATGGTCTTCGCCTGGGCCTCAAGCACCTGAATGTTGCCGACCTGCAAGCTGTCGAAGCCATCATGGCTAATCTGGACCTGGTAGGTTCCGGGGGGCAGGTTGAAGATCTGGAAGGATCCGTTGCCGCTGGAGTGCGTGGTGCGGGTGACGTTGATTGCGGAGTCGCTGACGGTCACCGTAGCGCCGGGAATTGCGGCGTCGGAGGCATCGAGGACCGTACCGTTAATGGATCCTAGCGTCTGTTGCGCTATGAGCGATCCTGTGCTGAGACTGGCCGAAAAGAGAAGCAGAAGAGGAATCTTATTTTTCACGAGCTTACGACCTTTCAAGAAGGGGGAGCTGCGGTTTGATTGAATGTTTCGACCATTTTAGGGGCGGAAGATGAATAGAAGGTTAGCGAATGGTCTGACCTCATTAACTGCTGGGTCGGGACGGAGGAGCGGTCTCGATTGCCACGAGAGGCGCGGAGCTCCGTCTAAGATGAAAGAGCGATCGCCGAGGCCAGAGACGGCCGGTGGGAGCACGTACCTTCTTGAGCGCATGGGGTGGGAACTGTGACTGAGTTTGTCATCAAGCTGGCGGATGAACGGGGACGGGTGCTGGAGCAGACGCACACCGCGGCGACGGCCGAGGAGCTGCGAGCGCGGTTTTCGCAGGCGGGCTACCACGTCTACTCCGTGAAGGCGCGCAACCTGCTGGCCGGCAGCAGCAAAAAGAAGGTCAAGCTGGAGACCTTCCTGGTCTTCAACCAGCAGTTTTTGACGCTGATCCGGGCGGGATTGCCGATCCTGGGATCGCTGGAGCTGCTGGCGCGGCGACAGAAGCTGGCGCACTTCCGCGCGCAGCTCGAGGATGTGGGCGCTCGCGTGAAGACCGGCGAGTCGATCTCGGCGGCGTTCGAGGCGCAAGGCGGCTTCTCGCTCGTGTATACGACGACGCTGCTGGCGGGCGAGCGGTCGGGCAATCTCGAGGAGGTGCTGCAGCGCTATCTGGACTTCCAGCGGGTATCGCTGACCTTCAGCAAGAAGTTGAAGGCGAGCTTGATCTATCCGGCGCTGTTGATCTGCATGGTGTTCGGTTTGTTCATCTTTCTGATCACATTTGTGGTGCCGCGATTTGCGCAGCTATACGACCAGCTAGGCGTGCATCTTCCCACGCTGACGGTCTTTCTGCTGAACCTGGGCAAGTATGCACAGAGCTACGGGATGTATGTGGGCGCGGTGGTGGCGGTGGTGCTGTTTGTCATCTATCGCTGGACCAAGACGGATGCGGGCGCGACGCTGATCGACAAGATACGGATTGCGACGCCGGTGTTCGGCAACGTGTGGCTGAAGTATCAGGTGGGACTGTTCTCGCGGACGCTTTCGACGCTGCTGACGGGCGGCCTTCCGCTGGTGCCATCGCTGGAGACGGCGGCGCGGTCGATCGATTCGCGGCAGATCGCCAAGGCGGTGCACCGGTCGGTGGAGACGGTGCGCGAGGGCAAGGGGCTGTCGGTGAGCCTGCAGGCGACGAAGGTCTTCCCGGAGCTGGCGATCGAGATGATCGAGGTGGGCGAGAGCACGGGTGCGCTGCCGCAGATGCTGAACTCGGTGGCGGAGTTCTTCGAGGAGGACGTGCAGACGAATCTGACGGCGGCGATGAGCCTGATCGAACCGCTGATCCTGATGGTGATGGGTGTTGTCGTGGTGACGATCCTGATCGCGCTGTACCTGCCGATCTTCAGCCTGAGCGCGGGTGGGATGGGACAGTAGGCGGCAGCCGCCTGCGCCGGGGATGCAGATGGCGCAGGCGATGCCGCAGCAGCCAGAGACTGCCGGAGAGCATGAGCCAGATCAGAATATCGATAGGCAGCAGGAGCGCAGGATGGTAGTGCGGCAGGGCTCGCCAGAGGAACAGAGCAAAGACGGCTAGCCCGATACAGCCGAGCACGGCACCGGCAGCATCCATGCTGGCGGCGATTCGGCCACGCAACCGCCCGTCCGCGCCGATCTTCCGCTTTTGCTCGATCTCATGAGATTCGATCAGGCTGATGCTGGCGGGAAAGATGGCTGGGAAGGCGAGGAAAAGCCCACCGACGACCGGACCGAAGCGATGGGCGATCAGACCGGTGACCACCGTGGCCACGCCTCCGAAGAAGAAACGCAGGACGAGATCCCGAAGGTGGACCGACCGGACCGGGGCGAGATTTGCCTTGACGATCAATGGCGAGGAACTCCCGGTTCAATGCGCTTCGTGGTGCGGGAGCAGAAAGAGAAGCCCGAGCGAGACGCCGAGCCAGACGGGGAGCAGAAGAATGGCGGTCCGCAGTGTCGGCGGCCTGCGATGATGCAGAACCCAGCTTACTGCGCTGGCATATGCCAGAAAGGCAAATGAACCCAGCACCATCGAGCGGGCCTCCAACGCGGCGTAGAGCCTACCTTGCTGGTGCAGCGTCAGCAGCAGCGTGGCAAGGGCGATAGAGGGCGCTGCGGAGAACAGTCCGCCGAAGGACTTGGGGCGAAAACACTCCCCGAGGAGCGAGAAGAGGCTAACGAGCGTGCCTCCGATCAGAAAACGAAGGACAAGTTCGGTCATGGGAGGGCGACCTTCGATGCGCGCTCTGTTAACAGACGATGAATCGAGCGTCCGCGACGGTATCGCCAAAGAGAAACCGATGGCTACATTCAGTTTTTGGGGGGATTCTTTTATCGCTGAGGTGAAGATGGTCGGGGCGAGAGGATTCGAACCTCCGACCCCCTGCTCCCGAAGCAGGTGCGCTACCAGGCTGCGCTACGCCCCGACTGTGGCGATGGTTTGCCGGTGTTTGGGAGCGTCCATGAATTGCAACAGCGCGGGATGCTGCTTGCAGTACGCTTAACCGACTTTTTTAGTCTAACAGAAGTTCAGAGGAAAAGTGGGTACGAAAGGGCAAGTGCACTCTTTTCTTCTCTTTCTTGCGTCTCTTTCTTCGCTGGGATGGACACGCCCTTCTCACAGTGGCGTGAAGGCGTGGCTTGCGCGGCGTTGGAGTGCGGGGCTTGGGCGCGGCGTTCCGTGACGATTCGTTCCGACTATTCATTCTCGGGCTGGAAGACAATTACAGGAACAGTGCATCTGATAAAGACACATTTTGAGCACGGGCGCAGGGAGAGTAGGCAGGCATGGTGGAGAGACGGCAGATTGTAGCGATGGCGCGGCGGGGCGCGGAAGAGATGGGGGTGCTGGTGACGCTGGTGCGGGCGGAGGGCTCGTCGTACCGGCGGCCGGGAGCGCGGCTGCTGACCTTTGCGAACAGCTCGGAGTACGCGGGCACGATCAGCGGCGGCTGCCTGGAGACCGAGGTGGTGAAGAAGGCGCTGTGGAAGGTGCGCGCGGGCGCGGTGGTGGAGCGCTACTCGACGCTGTTTGATGACACGGCGGAGATTCCGTATGGACTGGGCTGCGGCGGGACGATCGACCTGCTGCTGGAACCGACGCGGACGCCGGAGTTTGCGGCGCTGGCGGAGGCGCTGGAGGGGTCGCTTGAAGGCAAGCGGGCGACGGTGCTGACGTGGCTCCCGGCTGCAGCCACGCTGCCAGCGGAGGAACGGCCGCTGCTGCGGGCGGTGATCCTGGCCTCGGGCGAGGTGGTGTTTCGAAGCGCAGGGCTGACGGAGGCGCAGATCGAAGCGGCGGTGCAGGGGGAGGATCCGGATGTGTTCGTTGAGCACCTGGCGCCGCCGCAGCGGCTTGTGGTGCTGGGGGCGGGCGATGACGCCAAGCCGGTGGTGAGCATGGCGCATCTGCTGGGATGGAATACGACGGTGGTCGACGGACGCCAGCAACTGGCGCGGGCGGAGCGGTTTCCGACGGCCGGGGTGATGGTGGCGACGGCCACGGAGGTCGCGGCGGTGAAGATCGCACCGGAGGACGCGGTGGTGCTGATGACGCATAGCTATGAGCAGGATCGGGCTTGGCTGGCAGCGGTGCTGCCGCTGGCCCCGCGGTATCTGGGGGTGCTGGGTGCAAGGCACCGCTCGAGCCTTCTGGTGAGCGAGGCGGCGGCGATGTTGGGTCTTTCGGTAACCGAATGCTGTGAAAGGATTTACGCTCCCGTTGGGCTGAACTTGGGAGGGGATGGGCCGGAGGCGATCGCGATCGCGGTGATTGCGGAGGTGCAGGGATGCTGCGCGGGTGGGAGGCCGTCGTCGCGGCGGCTTTCGGCAGAGGATGTAGCGGAGCAGATTGCGCTGGGTGGAGCTTCGCGGTACCTGCAGGTGCAGTGTGCGCTGAATCTGGATCTCGCTGGCGACGAGGCGTAAGTGATGGGAGTAGCGGCGGTTGTGTTGGCGGCGGGAGCGTCGAAGCGGCTGGGCACGGCGAAGCAGATGGCGCGGGTGGGCGGGCAGACGTTGCTGGAACGGGCGGTCGGCGGGGCCTTGAAAGCGGGGTTGGAGCCGGTATTTGTGGTCGTTTCGGAGGGGCAGAAGACGGCTTATTGTGTGGCTAATCTGGACAGCCGGGTGGTGATGGTGGGCAACGCCGAGGCGGCGGAGGGGATGGCGTCGTCGGTGCGGGCTGGGGTGCGGGCTGCGGCGAGCGCGGGGACGAAGGGGGTGGTGCTGCTGGCGTGCGATCAGCCGGCGGTGACGGCGGAGCATCTCGCGGAGCTGGCGCGCGGAGGCGATGCGGTGGTCGGTTCGGCGTATGCGGGGCGCAAGGGAGTGCCGGCGTACTTCCCTGCCCGGACGTTTGCGGAGCTGCTGGAGTTGCGGGGGGATGCGGGAGCGCGCGGGTTGCTGCAGGCGGCGCGGGCGGTGGAGCTGCCGGGCGGCGAGCTGGATGTGGACACGGTGGAGGATCTGGAGGAGGCGGTACGGTTGTACGGCCGCCCGGAAGGGGTGTGAGCTTCCTCGTGCTCGTCCCATGCCTCAGGGGTGTCCGGGGCTGTCCTGATTCGGCACATGGCCGATGGAGCTAGTCGCCGTCTTCGGGTGACTCGACGACGCCACGGAGGGTGAGGAGGCAGGGGACGAGCAGCAGGAGAACGCAGGCGAGAATGAGGATCAAGTTATGCATGGAAGATCGCTTCGGTGCGGGCGAATGGATGCCGCCGAACCGAAACAAGGATCGCCTGTCTGGGGTGGTCACACCATGGCACTTCTGCGCGCGGGGTGTACCTCGTTGGTGTTAGTCGTCGTTGCGGTGAGCCAAGTACCAGGAGGCTTTGAGGATGGGCCGTGGAACCTCACTCCGTCGATGTAGCCTAGCGTCCTGCGTCTGCAGTTCGCTCCATGTTCCCAGCGATCAACGATGTTGCCGGCACAAGCAAACCGCAGATCCTTCGACTGCGCCTCTCGCGAGAAAGCTGCGAGAGGCTTCGCTCAGGATGACACTTCTCCTGTGAATCCCTTTCTAACGCGAGCAAAATACAGGGGTCTCTCCACTGCGCAGCGGACGATGGGACCGTCCGCCGCTTCGGTCGAGATGACGTGCTTTTGCTTGGTCGACAGAATGTCGCTGAGGATGAGCCCGAACCTTGCATCTGTCGATAGGGCCAAGAGGCGGGTCTATTGCGGGGTGAGGTAGCCGACGAAGCTGAAGCCGATGAGCAGGACTCCGAGGATCAGGAGCATCTGGCGGCAGAACCACTGGGGACACTCGGGGTCGCCTTTGAGGCGAATCTCGAAGCCGTTGGTGAAGATTCCGAGCAGGAGGGAGAGGATGCCAAGGGCGAGGGGGATATAGAAAAGGTAGGTGGCGGACATGGTGTCTCTCCTTGGAGAGACGGCCTCGTGAGCCTGTGCGCGGCTCCGGAGCCGGTCTTGGCTGGATTGTACCGCTGTTCTTTGGGGAGCGGCGGACAGCCGGTAAAATGGGGTGTGACCTCCAACATTGCCAAAAACTCTTCGGGCAGCCACAGCACCCGGATTTTGCTCTGCTTTGCCTCCGTGTATCTGTTTTGGGGCGCGACGTATCTTGCCATGCGCGTTGGCGTGGAGGTGCTGCCACCGTTTGTTCTGGCGAGCACGCGTTTTCTGATCTCGGGGCCGCTGATGCTGCTGTACTGCGTGCTGCGGGGGATCTCGATCCGTCCGACGCGGCGGGAGTGGGGGCTGCTGGCGGCGATCGGGGTGCTGATGCTGGGCATCGGGAATACGTCGATCATCTGGGTGGAGCAGTATCTTCCGATTGGGCTGGAGGCGCTGCTGGTGGCGGCGGTGCCGTTGTATGCGGCGGTGATCGAGTTCTTTTTGCCGCACGGCGAGGGGCTGTCGAAGCGAGGATGGACGGGGATCGGCATCGGGCTGGCGGGGTTGCTGCTGCTGGTGTGGCCAGGCTTCCGGGAGGGCCTGCATGGCAATCACGTGCATCTGATTGCGGCCGTGGTGAGCCTGATCGCAACCTTCTGCTGGACCTCGGGCTCGGTGCTGTCGCGGCATGCCAAGCTGAAGATGAGTGCGATTGCGGCTTCGGGATGGCAGATGGTATTCGCGGGGGTGCTGAACTTCGTGATCATGGTGAACACGGGCGGGTATCACGGCTCGCACTGGGGCATGAAGGCGTGGTTGTCGATCGTCTACCTGGTGGTGTTTGGGTCGATTGTTGGGTATACGGCGTACCTCTACCTGCTGGATAACGTGGCGGTGGCGAAGGTGGCGACGTATGCATACATCAACCCGATGATCGCGGTGCTGCTGGGGGCGCTGTTTCTGAACGAGCGGCTGGCGCGGGTGGAGTATGTGGGGATGGCGGCGATTCTAATTGCGGTGTTTTTGGTGACGTCGTCGAAGATGAGCAGCGGAAGGCCGGCGGCTGAGGTGGAGCTGGAACCGGTGGAGCAGAGCTAGGACGGCGGCCTTTGGCTTTTAGCTCTTAGCGAAAGACGAAGAGCTTGCGGCGCTGAGCTTCTTGGGCAAGAAGCAAATACAGGGTCTCTCCGCTGCTTCGGTCGAGATGACGTTGCTCAGAATGCATCCTCCAGGTTCCGCGAAGCATCGTCGCGACCGCAAGCAAACCGCAGATCCTTCGACTGCGCCTCTCGCGAAGAACTGCGAGAGGCTTCGCTCAAGATGACATCTCTCCGATATGGTGCTCGGCAAAGAGGAAGCAGACGCAGATCCCCTGCGGGGATGACAACCCAAAAAGCAACCCAGGATGTACGCCGCCAAAGGACAACCAGGATTAAGCAGCTGCGAGTTACTCTCGCATGGGTTCCGATTGAGTTACGAACTACTCTCCGAAGGCCAATTTCACTGCTCATTTCGCGATTATCCCGATTTTTTTTATAACTCTACGCCTAACAAATGACGTTTCCGTTATGTGGGCATCATTCTGATTTCTCTCTCCGTCTGTCTTTTTAAGAGGAGATTTCGTGAACACAAACCCCTACCGTGCGACGCACGGCTCATCGGTCGTGTCCCCCCTGTCCCCGAACCGAATCGCTTCGGCGTTCGGGCGCACCGATGGAAGGACCATGCTGGCCGCGCTGGCCTTGTTTGCGGGCGTACTCAGCCTGTCGGGCTGCGGGGCATCGCTTGATATTAAGCCGGATGCCGATATCGCTCCGAACCATCTGTATATGTTTGCGGCGATCACGACGCCACCGACGCCGACCGGCGTGCAGGCGGAGCGCGTGAATCTGGGACGGCGGCTGTACTACGACACGCATCTGTCGGAGAACAATACGGTGAGCTGCAACAGCTGCCATCTGCTGAACAAGTATGGCGCCGATGGAAGGCCGGTCTCGCTTGGACACAACAACAAGCCGGGCGCGCGCAATGCGCCGACGGTGTACAACTCGGGGCTGGAGTTTGTGCAGTTCTGGGATGGCCGGGCGAAGGACCTGACGGCGCAGGCCGCGGGACCGATGATGAATCCGGTGGAGATGGGCAACACCGGGCCGGAGCAGGTGATGACCGCCGTGCGTTCGAACCCGCAGTATGTGCATGATCTGAAGCAGGCCTTCCCGAACGATGCGAATGCGGTCTCGTTCCAGAACGTGACAGCGTCGATTGCGAGCTTCGAGAATGGGCTGCAGACCCCGTCGCGCTGGGACCGCTATCTGCAGGGCGACACGAACGCACTCACGGCCGAGGAGAAGCACGGTCTGCAGGTGTACCTGCGGACGGGCTGCGAGGCCTGCCACGCGGGCAAGGACATGGGCGGCAACTCGTACGAGCAGCTCGGCGCGGCCAACAGGTGGGCAGATCGGAGCGATCCGGGCCGGGCGCAGACCACCAAGCAGTCGCGCGACACCATGTTCTTCAAGGTGCCGTCGCTGCGCAACGTGGACCAGACCGGGCCGTACTTCCACGATGGCCATGTGAAGACGCTGGAGGAGGCGGTTCGCCTGATGGGCGAGCACGAGGCGGGCACGGAGCTGAGCGATTCGGATATTCACGCGATCGTGACCTTCCTGCACGCACTGACGGGGCCGATTCCGAGCCAGTACATTCAGCCGCCCGCTCCGGAAAAGAGCATCGCCACGAATGCGGGCCATCCGAATACCGGCGGCGCGGCGCACACCGCGCAGGGAGGACTGTAATCATGCGTAAGATTCTTGGCTTTGCCGTCGCTGCGGTTGCGGTGTTTCTGATCGCGATGCAGTTCCTTCAGCAGCAACGTCTGCACCTGCGACCGACGGATCCGTCGGCGACGATGGATGCGCGGCTGCATCCATCGCCCGAGGTACAGACGATGCTGCATGAGTCCTGCTACAACTGCCACTCGGAGCAGGGCGAGCGGCCGTGGTACTCGAAGGTGTGGCCCGCCTCGGTGCTGTTGCAGACCGATGTGCGCGAGGCGCGGGCGCGACTGGACTTTTCGGAGTGGGATCGGCTGAGCCCGGAGATGTCGAAGATCCGGCTGATGGACTCCTGCCGCATGATGACCGAGGGCAAGATGCCGGTGTGGTACTACCGGCCGATGCACCCGACGACGTCGACACCCGATCCGACGACGGTGGCGGACTTCTGCCAGTGGGTAAAGATGATGCCGACTGGAGGAGAGACCGCGCAGTTGCAGTAAAAGGCGTGCTGTTGCCTCACTTCCCGATGTGTAGCTAAAAGAAAACTCCCACTGCGTGCGGTGGGAGTTTTCTTGTGTGCAGGCGGTATACACGAAGCTCGCAAGAACGAAATACAGGGGTCTCTCCATTGCGCAGCGGACGGTGGACTGTCCGCTGCTTCGGTCGGACGTTGCTTTCTTATCGATGGATCGAGCCCGGCGAAAAGCAGATCCCCTGCGGGGATGACAACCAAAGGGGAGCGGCGGGAAGGCGAGCAACTGACCAATATGGTTGCCAGTTCCAGCAAACCGCAGATCCTTCGACTGCGCTGCGCTGCGCTCCGCTCAGGATGACAGTTCTATTCGAATGTCGATGTTGTTGCTGCGAGGTTGAAGAGCACCCCTACGCTCCACCCCAGCGAACAAGAGGCGTTCGCTGGGGACCCCGGCCTGCCGCGCGACGAGACCGCGCGTGGAGGATGGGGCACTCGGTTCACTCAGATGACCTGACCTGTGTTTCGTAGTGCGGAAGAGGTAAGACAAACGCAGATCCCCTTCGGGGATGACAACAAGGACGAAGCCCTTCGTCCTGCAATCAGGATGAAGGGCTTCAGACTGCGACTTTCTTGACGAACTGTTCTGTCGGACTATTTGCGCTTCCAGCGGACGCCGTCCTTGCTGTCTTCGAGCAGGATGCCCTTGGCGAGAAGGTCGTTGCGGATGGCGTCGGCGCGGGCGAAGTTGCGGGTCTTCTTGGCCTGGGTGCGCTCTGCGACGAGGGCGTCGATGTCGGCGTCGGAGAGCGAGAGGGTGGCGAGGAGCTCGGGGGCGACCTGATCCATGCGGTCTTCGCGCTCGGCCCAGGCGATGGCGGCGCGGGTGATCTCGGCGTCGCGGTCCTCGAGGACGGCGAAGACGCGGTCGAAGAGGGCGAGGACGGCGAGGATCTCGGCGACGTTGCCGGCGAGCAGGGTGTTGGCGTCGGCGGCGGAGTTGGCGCGGCGGACGAGCTCGAAGATGGCGGCGCGGGCCTCGGCGGTGTTGAGGTCGTTGGCGAGGGCGGCGAGGAACTGCTCGCGGGCCTTGATGGTCTCCTCGGCGATGACGGGATCGAGGCCGGCGGCGAATCCACCCTTGAGCAGGCGCTGGTGGAAGGTGCGGAGGCGATCGATGGCGTTGGTGGACTCGAGAAGGCCGTCGAAGGTGAAGTTGAGCTGGTGCCGGTAGGGCACGGAGATCAGCAGGAAGCGGATGGCCGAGGCGCGGTGGCCCTTGAGCAGGAGGTCGCGCAGGGTGAAGAAGTTGTTGTCCGACTTGGACATCTTGCGGCCTTCGACGAGCAGGAAGCGGACGTGCATCCAGTGGCGGGCGAAGGTGTGGCCGGTGGCGCACTCGGACTGGGCGATCTCGTTCTCGTGGTGCGGGAACATGAGATCCTCGCCGCCGGCGTGGAGGTCGATGTTGTCGCCGAGGAACTTGGAGGCCATGGCGGAGCACTCGATGTGCCAGCCGGGGCGGCCGGCGCCGAGGGCGGTGTCCCAGTGACGCTCGAGGGTGCCGTTGGCGGTGGGCTTGACGGCCTTCCAGAGCGCGAAGTCGCGGGCGGCGTCCTTGTCGTACTCATCGACGTCGACGCGGGCACCGTCTTCGATGCCGGCGAAGTCCTTCTTGGAGAGCTTGCCGTAGTCGGGGAAGCGGTCGATGCGGAAGTACCAGCTTCCGTCCTCGACCTGGTAGGCGATGTCCTTGGCGGCGAGCTTCTCGATGAGCGAGACCATCTCGGGGATGGACTCGGTGGCGCGGGGGAGGTGCTCGGGGCGCTCGATGGCGAGGGCATCCATGTCCTCGAAGAAGGCCTGTTCGAAGCGGGCGGAGTAGTCCTCGATGGACTGGCCGGAGGTGGCGGCGTTGCGGATGATCTTGTCGTCGACGTCGGTGATGTTCATGACGTGCTCGACGGGGGTGCCGAGCAGACGGAGGAAGCGGCGGAGGACGTCGACGTGGAGGAAGGTGCGGAAGTTGCCGATGTGGCCGTAGTCGTAGACGGTGGGGCCGCAGGCGTACATGCGGAGGGCGCGGCCGTCGCCGGGGGCGAGCGGCTCGAGCTTCAAGCTCAGCGTGTTGAACAGATGCAGGGCGGGGGTGGGGGCGTCCGCCGCGGTCTTGGCGCTCAACGCAGTGCTGTCTTCGATGACGATCTCCGATTGCAAATCCGGTGCCACGGGTACCTATTTCCTGCCACGGGCACGGGGCGCCGCAGCGTGTTTCCAGGAGTTAACTCTTCCCTTCGATTTTAGCCGATGGGCTTTGACGCGGATTCTAGCGGATGGGGTGGGGTGGTGGCTATCGAGAGGGGAGTGCTGGATCTTGTTGCCTGGTGCGTGGGGACCGGGATCGCTTTGAGTGGGAACAAAAGAAAATACAGGGGTCTCTCCACTGCGCAGCGGACGATGGGGCTGTCCGCTGCTTCGGTCGAGATGACGTGCTTTCTTGGATCCAATCTTTTTCCCTGGATCCGATCTACCGATTGGCTCCGCCCAAAGCGGGGCTTAGCCGAGGCGGAGCTGGGGGGTGGCGACGAGGGAGTCGTCGGCGAACTGGCAGGCGAGGAGCTTGGGCCAGGCGGCGGCGGCGATCATGGCGGCGTTGTCGGTGGAGAGAGCGAGCGATGGGAAGGCGATGGGGAGGCCGCGGCGGTCGGCTTCGGCCTGCAGGCGCTGGCGGAGCTCACGGTTGGCGGCGACGCCGCCGGAGACGACGATGCCGCGGGCACCGAAGGCCTCGGAGGCGGCGAAGGCCTGGCGCTCCAGGTTGCCGACGACGGCGTACTGGAAGGAGGCGAGGAGATCGAGGGTCTCGGCGTCGCAGAGGGCGGCGGCATCGGCGGGCTTGGGGTCGGACAGCTCAGCGAGCGCGGCGCGGCGGCGGTCGATGGCTGGCTTCATCGCGTGGGTTTCGATGTAGCGCAGGACGGCGGTCTTGATGCCGCTGAAGGAGAAGTCGAAGCTGGGGCCGGAGTGCTCGGGGTAGCTGGCCTTCTTGTTGGGCAGCGAGATGCCGGGGCGGTGCGCGCGCGGCTTGATGGGGTTGAACTGGAAGGGCACGGCGCGCGGGTTGCCGCGGGAGGCGAGGGCGTCGATCCAGGGGCCACCGGGGTAGCCGAGGCCGAGCAGCTTGGCGACCTTGTCGTAGGCCTCGCCGGCGGCGTCGTCGACGGTGCGGCCGACGTTCTGGTAGCTCCAGGCGCCCTGCCTGCTCTGTTTGGCGAGGTAGAGGTGGGTGTGACCGCCGGAGACGACGAGGGCGAGCAGCGGGAGCTCCATGGGGGCGTCGGCGCGCTGGCGGGCCTCCATGAGGACGGCGTGGATGTGGCCTTCGAGGTGATTGACGCCGATGAGGGGGATATTGAGGCCGAAGGCGAGCGCCTTGGCGTAGGTGATGCCGACGAGCAGCGCGCCGGCGAGGCCGGGGCCTTCGGTGACGGCGATGGCCTGGAGATCGCGCAGGGTGAAGCCGGACTGCTCGATGGCCTGGCGGACGACCGGGACGATGTTGCGGAGGTGCTCGCGCGAGGCGAGCTCGGGGACGACGCCGCCGTAGTTGGCGTGGAGCGCGATCTGCGAGGCCAAGACGTTCGAATACACCTGTTGGCCCGCGCGGACGACGGCCGCGGCGGTCTCGTCACACGAGCTTTCTATTCCAAGGATCAGACCCGATGTTTGTGCTGCGCTCACCTTTCTATAGTATCGGGGTACTTGATTATGGGAGGAGCACCTGCACTGAACGCTCTGCCTGGCGATGCCATCGGTGCTGTTTTCTGTTTCGGCATGTTTTGCTCCGGCAGATACATCGTCGCGTACCCGGAAACGATGGGCCGCTTTTCCTTCTGGGCACCAAAGAGATGGATACACCGTTACTGTCGGTCCGCCGGACATTTTTTCCGCATTGCGGGCGCATGTGGCGTCGTCTTCTACCTTCTTCTCATCACAGCCACTCTTATCGGTCATCGATAGCGCATCTAACGAAAATGTATGTTTGATTCGACGCACAGCACGAGATTCCAAGCCGCCCTCGAGATTGTGCGGCGACTCCGCACGGCAGGCCACGAGGCGTACTTTGCCGGTGGTTGTGTGCGCGACCTGCTGCTGGGGATCGATCCCAAGGACTTCGATGTCGCGACCAGCGCGACGCCGCGGCAGGTGGCCGCGCTGTTTCCGCGAACGCAGGCGGTGGGCGCGCACTTTGGCGTGATGCTGGTACTGCCGGATGACGGAGGCGCCGAGGAGAACGGCGGCGCGAAGGAGCAAATTGCGGTCGAGGTGGCGACCTTCCGCCATGATGGAGCGTACACGGATGGACGACGGCCGGAGTCGGTGCGCTACTCAAAGAGCGCGCGCGAGGATGTGCGGCGGCGCGACTTCACGATCAACGGGATGCTGCTCGATCCGGTGACGTATGCGGAGACCGGCGACCTGGATGCGGCGGTGCTCGATTATGTGGAGGGGCGGCAGGATCTGGCGGCGGGGGTGATTCGGGCGATCGGCACGCCGTCGAAGCGGTTTGCGGAGGACAAGCTGCGGCTGCTGCGGGCGGTGCGGTTCGCCGCGCGGTTTGAGTTTGCGATCGATCCGGCGACGCAGGCGGCGATGCGCGCGGCGGCAGAGAGTGTAGAGCAGGTGAGCTGCGAGCGGATTCGCGAGGAGTTGACGCGGATGCTGACCGAGGGTCACGCACGGCGGGCCTTCGAGCTGCTGGATGCGTGCGGGTTGCTGTTACAGATTCTGCCGGAGGCGGTGCGGCTGCAGGGCGTGGAGCAGCCACCGCAGTTCCATCCTGAGGGCGATGTATGGGTGCATACGCTGCTGCTGCTCGAGAAGCTGCCGGCGGGGGTGTCGACGACGCTGGCGTGGGGCGCGCTGCTGCATGACATCGGCAAGCCGGCGACGTATCAGCCGCCAGATCCGGAGGTTCCGGGCGACCGCATCCGCTTCAACGGGCATGTGGAGGTGGGCGTGCGGATGGCGGAGGTGATTCTGGAGCGGCTGCGGTTTTCGCGCGAGGATACGGACCAGATCGTCGCGCTGGTGAAGAATCACATGCGCTTCGGCGATGTGCTGAGCATGAAGGAGTCCACGCTGAAGCGGTTCTTTCGGCTGGACCGGTTCGAGGAACATTTGGAGCTCCATCGGATCGATTGCCTGTCGTCGCATGGCAATTTGCAACTGTATGCGTTCGCGAAGGAGCGCTATGCGAGCTCGCCGCCGGAGCAGATACGCCCGCGGCTGCTGGTGACGGGACGGGATTTGATCGCCGCGGGTTACAGACCGGGAACGCAGTTCAAGGCGATGCTGGAGGCGGCCGAGGATGCGCAGCTTGAGAACCTGGTGACGAACCGGACCGAGGCGATGAAGATGCTGCGCGAGCGATTTGGCGGGCCGCCACAGGCGTTTTCGACGCTGACGACCTCGGCTTAGCGTTGGCTTATTTTTTAGATAACAAGCAGAGAAGGAATTAGATTCAGACGATGACGCACGTGTATACGACCTCCACGCAGAGATCTTCCAACGATTCCATCGACATATTGGTTCTGGGCGCGGGCATGGCCGGGCTGACGGCGGCGCGCGCGCTGGCGGGGGCGGGGCAGCGGGTGCTGGTGCTGGAGGCGCGGAACCGCGTGGGCGGGCGCATCTGGACCGAGCGCATTGGGGATGCGGTGATCGAGCTGGGGGCGGAGTTTGTGCATGGGTGTCCGCCGGAGCTGCTGGCGCTAATCGAAGAGGCTGGGCTGACGCTGGCGGAGCGCGACGGCGCGATGGTTCGCTATGAGGATGGCCGGTTGCGGGCGGACGATGAGGGGGAGCGCGAGGCGGTGTTTGCGCCGCTCGAGGAGCTGGAGGAGTTTGCGGGTCCGGATGTGAGCTTTGCCGAGTTCCTCGCACACAGGCCGGTCTCCGAAGAGGTGCGGACGGCGCTGACACGCTACGTCGAGGGCTATAACGCGGCGGATGCGCAGCGCATCAGCGCGGCTTCGCTGGGGGTGCAGCAGGAGGCCGAGGAGAGCATCGAGGGCTATCGGGCGTTCCATGTGGTGGGCGGATACGATCAGGTACCGCAGTATCTGGCGCAGCGAATTGAAGCAATGGGTGGGGCGCTGCGTGCCGATACGCGCGTGGAGCGTGTGGTGTGGCGGCCGGGGCATGTGGAGGTACAGACCAATCAGGGGAGCTTCACGGCGAAGCGGGCGATCGTGACGTTGCCGCTGGGCGTGCTGCAGAGCGGGCGGGTGGTGTTCGAACCGGCGCCGGCTGAGGTTCTGGCGCTGGCGGAGCGGCTGTGCATGGGAGAGGCGAGCCGGATTACGCTCCACTTTCGGGAACGTATTTGGAGTACGCTGGCACCGCAGCCGGCGATGGCGGAGCTGAGCTTTCTGTTCACGCAGGAGGAGGTTCCGTCGGTGTGGTGGACGACGCACCCGATGCCGAGCACGACGCTGACGGGATGGGCGGGAGGGCCGCGCTCGAAGGCACTGCGGGGGCATAGCGCGGAGGAGCTGGGAGAGCTGGCGTGTGCGCAGCTGGCGAGGGTGTTTCAGCTGGATGCGGCGTATCTGCGCGAGCAGTTGCTGGGGTGCTCCACTCACCACTGGAGCGCGGATGAGTATGCGCTGGGGGCGTATAGCTACATCGGGGCCGGAGGGTTGGATGCGCCGCAGCGGATGTCGGAGCCGGTGGCGGAGACGCTGTACTTTGCCGGGGAGCATACCGACACGAGCGGGCAGTGGGGCACGGTGCATGCGGCGATGCGTTCGGGGCTAAGGGCGGCGCAGCAGGTGCTTGCGGCGACTGTGTCTCGTTGATGCGACATTGATGCAATCGAAGGTTGTATCGATGAGGCGATAACAAGACGACGCAGGCGGTGGGCGACGGTGAAGTGTCCCGTAGTGACTGCGTGGGTGTACGCGGGCGGAATGGATGGCATCTCACCAAGCATGGCTGCTACGAAACGTCTTCTGAACGCGCCCTTGCCAACGACTCCAGACACCACGTTCCTACTGAACGGCGAAGAGGTCAAGGCCCACACCGGCGAGTTGCTGGTGGAGGCGCTGAACCGGACGTTTCCATCCCATGGATTCAATGGATCAAATGGATCTCTGGGAGTGCATGCATCGAACGGAGCGAAACAAAAGCAACTGCCGCAGGTCTGTTATCTGCCGCAGATGGGACCGATCCAAAGCTGCGATACCTGCATGGTGGAGGTGAACGGCGAACTGGCGCGGGCGTGCGGAACGCTGGTGCAACCCGGCATGAAGGTTGTAACCGACAGCGAGCGCGTCGATATTGCGCAGCGCGAGGCCTTCGACCGGATCCTGCAGAACCATCTGCTGTACTGCACGGTGTGCGACAACAACAACGGGAACTGCACGGTTCACAATACGACGGCAGAGCTCGCGGTGCAGCACCAGGTGCGGGAGTTCACGCCGAAGCCGTATGAGAAGGACATGTCGAACCCCTTCTATCGCTATGATCCGCAGCAGTGCATTCTGTGCGGGCGATGCGTGGAGGCGTGCCAGAACGTGCAAGTGAACGAGACGCTGTCGATCAACTGGGAGTCGGAGCATCCGCGGGTGCTGTGGGATGGCGGGCATACCATTGACGGGTCGAGCTGCGTCTCGTGCGGGCATTGCATCACGGTGTGTCCGTGCAATGCGCTGATGGAGAAGAGCATGCTGGGCCATGCGGGGTATCTGACGAATACGCCGGAGCCCACGCTGAACACGATGATCGATGTGGTGAAGGGCATCGAGCCGTCGATCGGGTATGGGCCGATTCTGTCGCTGTCGGAGATGGAGGCGGCGATGCGCACGGAGCGGGTGAAGCGGACCAAGACCGTGTGCACGTACTGCGCGGTGGGGTGCAGCTTCGATGTATGGACCCGTGACCGGCACATATTGAAGATCGAGCCGAAGGATGGACCGGCGAATGGGATTTCGACGTGCATCAAGGGCAAGTTCGCGTGGGGCCACATCAACTCCGACGACCGGCTGGTGCATCCGTTGCTGCGCGACGGCGATGGCTTCCGCGAGATCTCGTGGGAGGAGGCGCTGGACGTTATCGAGCACAAATTCAAAGACGTGATGGAGAAGCATGGGCCGGATGCGCTGGCGTTCATCGCCTCGTCGAAGTGCACGAACGAGGAGAGTTACGTAATGCAGAAGCTGGCGCGGGCGGTGATCGGGACGAACAACGTCGATAACTGCGCGCGGTACTGCCAGAATCCAGCGACGAAGGGGCTGCAGCGGACGGTGGGCTACGGCGGCGATGCGGGATCGATTGCGGACATCGAGCAGGCGGGGCTGGTGCTGCTTGTGGGCGCGAATCCAGCGGAGAATCATCCGGTGCTGGCGACGCGGGTGAAGCGGTCGCACAAGCATCGCGGGCAGCGGCTGATTGTGGCGGATCTGCGGAAGCATGAGATGGCGGAACGGGCGGACGTGTTCTTCCGGCCGAATCCTTCGACCGACGCGGTCTGGTTATGTGCCGTTTCAAAGTACATATTGGATCACGGATTGGCGAAGATGGAGTTCGTGAACAAATGGGTGAACCACTTCGACGCGTTCAAAAAGTCGCTGGAGCCGTTCACGCTGGAGTATGCGGAGAAGATCACGGGGGTTCCGGCGAGCACGCTGGTCACGGTGGCCAATGAGGTCGCGGCGGCGAATGGGGTGTGCATTCTGTTTGCGATGGGGGTGACGCAGCACTGCGGCGGATCGGATACGGCGACCGCGATCTCGAACCTGCTGCTGCTGACGGGCAACTACATGCGGCCGGCGGCCGGCGCGTATCCGCTGCGCGGACACAATAATGTGCAGGGCGCGAGCGACTTTGGATCGATGCCGAATGTGTATTCGGGATACCAGTCGGTGGATGACGCGAATGTGCGGGCGAAGTTCGAGGCGGCGTGGGAGGTGACGCTGCCGACGAAGGAGGGCCTGGACAATCACGGCATGATCGACGCGATCTACAAGGACACGCTGAAGGTCCTGTACATCAAGGGTGAGGACACGATCACGTCGGACTCGAATGCGGAGTATGTGGGCGAAGCGCTGCGGCGGCTGGAGTTCTTCGTAGTGCAGGACATCAACTTTTCGGAGACGGCGCGGTATGCCGATCTGGTGCTGCCGGCGTGTCCGTCTCTGGAGAAGGACGGAACGTTCACCAGCACGGAGCGGCGGATTCAGCGGATCTACAAGGCACTGGAGCCGCTGGGCGAGTCGAAGCCGGACTGGGAGATCATTCAGCTGATCGCGAACCGTATGGGTGGCAAATGGCACTACAAACATCCGTCGGAGATCATGGACGAGATTGCGCAGTTGACGCCGCTGTTTGCGGGCGTGAGCTATGAGCGCCTGGAAGGTTACAAAAGCCTGCAGTGGCCGGTGCACGCGGATGGGACGGACTCGCCGCTGCTGTACACGCAGGGATTTCCCTTCCCCGATGGCAAGGCGCGGTTCTATCCGATCGAGTACCTTCCGTCATCGGAGGAGATGAACGCGCAGTTCGATCTGCATTTGAACAATGGGCGGCTGCTGGAGCACTTTGAGCAGGGCAGCATGACCTTCCGCACGCCGGGCATACGGGAGATTGCGCCGGATAACTTCGTGGAGGTATCGCCGACGCTGGCGGCGGAGCGAGGGATTACGACGGGGCGGCATGTGAAGCTCGAGTCGCCGTATGGGGTGGTGCGGGTGCAGGCGGTGGTATCGGACCGGGTGGAGGGCAAGCAGTTGTATATGTCGCTGAACTCGGTGAACGAGCCGGTGAACAAATTGACCAGCGGCCATACCGACCGGGCGGTGCATACGCCGGCGTTCAAGGAGACGGCGGTGAAGATGACGGTGCTGCCGGAGCTGGGAGAGAGTCCGCTGCCAAGACGGAACTTCCGCTATGGACACCGCACGCCGCAGCCAGGGGTGGAGATCGAGCATAAGTGGGCGCGGCCGGATTATTCGCTGCCAGGGACGCGGTCGGCGGATAAGTTGGTGCAGATCCGAACGACGACGGTTTAAGAGCAGCTCTTAGCTCTTAGCTCTTAGCTTTTCGCTGTTAGCTTGAGGCGAAGGGCGCGAGGATAGCGAAGAAACAGAGTGAGCTAAAAGCTAACGGCTAAGAGCTAAAAGCTAGCCAGGAGGGTTTGCATGGCGATTCCACTGCGATTCCAACCGTTGCCGGTTGATCCCAAGCGCGAGTTGCAGCGCGAGCTGGAGGCTGCGCCGACGGTGCATGCCGAGGCGCTGCTGGTGCTATGGCAGTTGCTGGAGACGGCGCACCAGAAGGGCATTCTGGATCTGGCCGATGGGATGATCGCGGCGAAGGACACCATCGCCGATACCGTTGCGCGCTATGCGAATACGCCGGAGGGGATCGCGGGGATTCGCAACCTGCTGACAGCGGTGAAGATCGCGGGGGCGCTCGATCCGGAGATACTGGAGCGGCTGGGGCCGGTGCTGACGACCGCCTCGGCGGAGCACAAGGAGGAGATACGCCCGCCGAGCCTGTGGCAGATCTTCCGAAGGGCTTCGAGCGAGGATGGACGCAGGGGGCTATCGTTTCTGACGCTGCTGTTGACGGGGCTGGGGCGATCACTCAAGTAGAGGCTTTGCGTTATGGCGCGCGTGACGGTCGCGATGGGAATCGCGCGTGGGATCGATTGGCCTAAAATAAGAGTACGGGGTAGCTCCCATAACGTCTTGGATAGTCTTGGTTAGGTGGTAGGACACGTGGCGGTACAGCCTAGAAGAACTCGGCAGAAGGAGGCGATTCGCACGGCGTTTCTCACCGCCAATCGACCGCTTTCGCCCGAGGAGACACTTGCGTATGCACAGCAGCAGGTGGACGGGATCAGCATTGCAACGGTGTACCGGAACATTGGTGCGCTGGTCGAGGACAAGTGGCTGATGCCGGTGGAGATTCCGGGGGAGTCGACGCGCTACGAGGTTGCGGGCAAGGAGCACCATCACCACTTTCACTGCCAGAGCTGTGGGAAGGTCTTCGAGATGCAGGGATGCGACATCCAGCTGAAGCCCAAGCTGCCCGCGGGTTTCCGGGTGACCGGGCACGAGTTCTTCGTCTACGGCGAGTGCGCGGACTGCCACTGAGGGTTGGCTGCTTTTGCGGTCCACGTCCGTCCGGACACACGCTCGATTCACAATGACATCCAACGGATCGCTTTCGGATGGCTTTGCGGGTATCGTTCACCAGAAGGCGCTCTCTGCGGAGGGCGCCTTCTGGTTTTGAGCTGCGATTCACAACGGGACCTCATGCTGTGCTTCGACTTTTTAGTGAGGCGCAGCGATGCAGATTCGTGGTGAAATAGGCTCACCTTGCCTGAGCCTCCCAAGCCGCCGCCGGCTTACCGTCCGCAGTTCGCGGGGGACGCTCGTCGCCCTGCGATTCAGCTTATGCCCTTCCGCGGCCAAGCGCTCGAAACCCGTCCGGCGCCGCCGGTTTACCGGCCCGGAGCACAGGCCCAGCCCTTCCGCGCTGTTGCTCCGGTTCGTCCGAGTGTTCCGCAGCCAAGGCAACCGGTAGCCCCATCCGGCGGAATGCAGCGCGCCATGCAGCCGCCGGTGCAATCGTCCATTCAACCGGCAGTGCAATTGGCAGGGCAACCGTTCGTGCAACCTGCTCTCCTCCGCAGCCCCGCGGCGCCGATCTACCGTCCGCAGGCAGCGGGTCTGCAGGGTCTGCAGCGCCAGCCGATTGCTCCTCCAGGAGTTCCTGTCGGTTCCCCAGCATGATGTGAAGCCCAAGGCGACCCCCAAGGTGAAGTCCAGGGCGAAATCCAACGTATCTCGCAGCAAGCGCGCAGGTCTGGTATTCCCCGTCGGCAAGGTTCACCGCCAACTGACAGGGAAAGCGCCCCGCGTCGGCACCAGCGGGTCTGTTTATATGAGCGCGGTACTGGAGTACCTGACTGCGGAGCTGCTGGAACTGGCCGGTAATCAAAGCAATCAGGGCCAAAGGAAGCGAATCACTCCGCGTCACCTGACATTAGCGATCAGGCAAGATCCCGAACTCAATCAACTGCTGCACACCACGGTCAAGAAGCTGAACCTCTGACGGGTGCAGACTCGATCCCCTAGAAAGAGAAAACCGCCCTGAGAACAGGGCGGTTTTTTGCGAGATGTTGCCGTTGTTGTCGCTGTTAGTAGAGGATCTTCAAGCCGAACTGCAGGATGCGCGGCTCGAAGGTGCTGGAGATGATGCCACCGCCGCTCGGCGCAGCGCCCTGCGTGCCCGAAAGACCGCTCGAAGGAAGGTACAGGTTGGTGTGGTTGAAGACGTTGTAGGCCTCGGTGCGGAACTCCACCTTCACGCCCTCCATCGGCGTGTTGAAGCGCTTGTTCAGGTCGAGATCCGTCTCGTAGAAGGCCGGCGTACGGCCCGGATTACGCGATTCGTTGCCGAAGGGGCTCTGCACGACGCCCGCCGCATTGGTGATCGCTGGCAGCGACAGCGCCGCGTAGTTGATGTACTGGATATAGCCAGTGCCAGCCTGCTTCACACGCTCCGTCAGCTTCTGTCCCGGAACCACGTTCGGCCGGTACTCGTTCGCACCACGATACGTCGCGGTGATCTGCGGCGAAACCAGCTGCGAGGAGTTCGGCGAGTAGGTGAGGTTGAAGGGCGTGCCCGACTGCGCGGTGCTGATGGCGCTGACCTGCCAATCGCCCAGGATGGCGTTGACCGCCGAATTGGTGTTGTTGAGGAAGTGCAGTCCATGGCCGACCGGGAGGTCATAGACCAGGCTGGTTACATTCTCGATGGGCAGGTTGTAGTCCGACTGCGAGTAGTCCGCGTGGAGGTTGTTGCCATCCTGCGGCGAAGGCGTGTTGCCCTCGAGCGAGGCGCTGGCGTTGTCGAGCGAGTGCTCCCAGGTAAAGGAGTTCAACAGTGTCAGGCCGGCCACCATGCGCTGCTCATACTTGACCTGCAGCGCGTTGTAGTTGGACATGAACTCGTTGAGGCCTTCGGTGATGTCGCTCGGCCAGTTTCCGAAGGGACGCGCGAAGCCCAGCGAGGGATTCTTCTGGTTGGCGTTCACGAAGCCCTGCAGATGGACGCCGTGGTTGCCGACGTAGGCGATGTCCACCAGGGTGTTCTTGGCCAGCTGCTTCTGTACGCTGAGGAAGTAGCTCTCGACGTAGCTATCCCGGGTGTTCGCGGGAACGTAGGTGATGTTGTCGGTCGCGGGATTGAAGGTGGTCACCAGTGCGGAGGGGAAGCCCTTATCCGCGGTGGCGTAGCAGCTGGGTGCGCTCGTTCCGGGAGCGATGATCTGCGTCGGCAGCGTCGTGCACGCCGACAGGCCGGCCGTCAGGGGGCTCTGCGTCACCGAGGCAAACTGCGCCTGCGGTGCGTTGATCGCCAGGATGTCGCCCGAACCCGCGCGGGTGTAGTGGGCGTAGCTCATGCCGAAGCCACCACGAAGCACCACCGACGGTGTCGCCGCATAGGCAAAGCCGAGACGGGGAGCGAAGTCGGCGAGGTCCGGATGGATCAGCGTGTGGCCATACACGCCACCGCCCGAGTACGGCGTAATGCCAAGGCCCGACGCACCTGGAGTGATGGTCAACACCGTCTGCGTCGCCGGGTCGAAGTTGGAGATGTAGTTGTTCGCCTCCGAGTAGGGCGAGCCGTACTCCCAGCGCAGACCGAGGTTCAGGGTCAGCTTGGAGTTGACCTTCCAGTCGTCCTGCGCATAGGCGTTGTCCATCGTCTGCCGCAGATGAGCCACGAAGTAGTTCGCCAGCGAGTAGTTGTTGGTGTTGCCGAACAGGAAGTCCGCCCAGTAGTTATCCGACACCGGCGAGTTGCCGTCCTTGCTGAAGCCACCGGCGTAGCTGAACGATCCGTACAACGGATTGTTGTCGTTCACCGCCATCCAGATGTGCTCGTATTCGTAACCGAACTTGAGCGAGTGGTTGCCGCGGATCCAGGTGTAGTTCAACTTCGGATCCAGCACCGCGGGGTTCTGCCACTGCGGATTGGTGCTCTGCCGTCCAAAGCCCGAGAAGCCTGTCACGCCGATGGAAGGCAGACCGCCCGCGACCACCGGGTTGGTGGGAAGTCCGGGAATAGCGAAGGCATTGTCGCCGATCGACAGCGAGTACTTACCCGCCTTCGTGCCCGACAGCCCAATGCGCGCATCCAGCACCTTGTTCGCACCCATCAGGTGGGTATAGCCGAGTGCCACCTGCTGATCCTGCAGACGGATGGTTCCGTTGGTCTGGCCATCGAGCGGCAGCGGAATCGACGGGTAGTTGACACCCGTCTCCTTGCGGTCGCTGATACGCAGGAACCAGGAGTTGTTGGCATCCTGCTGATAGTCCAAGCGCAGGTCGCCCTTGTCCGAGTCGTCCGTGAACGGCACCTCGGTCGAGTAGTCGTTCTGCGCCAGACCGGTGCCCGCCAAGCCCTGTAGGGGAAGGCCCTGAATCTGCTTGAAGTAGTTCACGATCTGCAACGAGAGCGGATTGATGGCGCTCTGCGGAATCGGCGTTCCCTTCGCATAGGTCTGGCCGGTCAGCGGATTCGTCACCGGAACCACCAGAACGCCGTTCAATTCATTCTCGGTCGGCAGGGTCAGGGTGGTCAGGGTCGTCAGCTTCTGGCGGAAGCCCTCGTAGTCCACGAAGAAGAACAGCTTGTTCTTGATGATCGGGCCGCCGAAGTCGAAACCGAACTGGTTACGATTAAAGGCTGGCTTCTGGAACGGGATCGTGGCGCCAGTGGCACTGTTGGTGGTCGGCGGCTTGAAGTATCCCGCGGCGTTGAAGTCCGTGTTACGGATGAACTCATAGAACGTACCGTGGTAGTTGTTGGTTCCGCTCTGGGTCGCCACGTTGATCACAGCGCCCGTAGCGCGTCCATACTCCGCGCTCTCGTTGTTGGTGACGACCTGGAACTGCGCGACCGAGTCCGGCGGCACCGCGATGATCTGGTTATCGAAGCCCTGGTTGCTCTCGCCGTAGGCGTTGTTGTCCATGCCGTCGAGCAGGAAGTTGTTGAACATGCTGCGCTGGCCGTTCACGTTGTAGGAGCCGGCGCGCACCAGGCTGTTGACCGCCGTCGTCGTCGCGGCCGTCGGCGCCTGACGCACGCCTACCACCAGACCCATCAGGTCGGAGTAGTTGCGGCTCACCAGGGGCAGCGCCTCGCTCTGCGCGTTGGTGATCGTCTGGCCGCGTTCGCTGGTTTCCGTCTCCAGTTGCAGCGCTACGCCCGAGACCTCGACGGTCGTCTGCGCCTCGCCCACCTTCAGGGAGAGGTCGATGCGCTGACGGCCACCGACCGAGACGGTAATCTTGTTCGCGACAGCGTCCGCGTAGCCCGTTTCCGCGGCACGGATCGTATACACGCCCACGTGCAGGGAGGGGGCTTCATAGTCGCCGGAGCCGTTGGTGGTCGCCGTGGTGACCTGGCCGGTTGCGGTGTTGGTGATGGTGACGGTGGCGCCGGAGAGCACCGCGCCGGTCGCGTCGTGGATCGTTCCCACGACACTTCCGTTATCGAACTGCGCGTGGATTGTCCTGCCCCCGGAAGATAACAACAGAACTCCGAAGAGGCCTGATAGGAGAAACCTATTTCTATTTAAAGTCATGCAATCAGCCTAGGCGAGCGGCAAAGAACGTCACGTCAATGTTCTATGAACACAAGGTAAATGCCGTGGAAAACCCGCGTCCTTATTCGAGGAGGCTCACGGCATCCTCTATCTTCCGGAGGTGCTAGAATTCCGCCCATGAAGATCTCAGCGCGCAACCAGCTCCGTGGCACCGTGGAAGAGATTGTCCGCGGCATGATCACCGCAAAGGTGAGTGTTCGTGTGGGAGAGAACCTTATCGAGAGCGTCATCACGCTGCAAAGCGTCGATGAGATGGGCATCAAAAAGGGCGATACGGTCACAGCTCTGATCAAGTCTACCGAAGTTCTGCTCATGGCCGATTAGCGATCCGTATTTGTAGCCATAAAAGGCACAAGTTCGCAGCCCGTGGTTGCGCGAGACAGACGACAGCAGGCCGCGGCGCGTGCGATGCAGCCTGCCACGGAGACCACGAGAGCACACTCATGCTCTGCAATGCGATACTGGGTGCCATCGAAAAATGCGCGCACCCGATACCACCCACGGCCTCGACGATCTCTGGCACCAGCTTACCGGCCTCTCCCCTGCGACTCCCGGCATCGACCGAGATAGCATTGCAGGCAAGCGCATCCTGCTCACGGGAGCCGGCGGCTCCATCGGAGCGGCTCTGGCGCGCAGCATCGCCGCCGCAGACCCCGCACAGCTTATTCTGCTCGACGCCAACGAGCACAGCCTGTACCAGATCGATCGCGAGCTCGCTTCCCTGCCCCGCCCGGCACACGCACAGCCTGTTCTCGGCAGTGTGACCGATCGCGCTCTGTTGGAGGATCTCTTCCGCCGGCACCAACCCGAGATTGTGCTGCATGCGGCGGCCTTCAAACATGTTCCTCTGATGGAACAAAATCCCTTTGCCGCACTGACCAACAATGCGCTCGGAACCTACACGCTGGCCCAATCCGCGGCACATCATGGCGCCGAGCGGTTCGTGCTGGTCTCCACGGACAAGGCGGTCGCTCCACACAGCCTGATGGGAGCGTCCAAGCGCATCGCCGAGCTGGTTGTCCTGTGCCTTGGCAGCTCCGGCGCGACGAGGATGTCCGCCGTGCGGCTGGGCAACGTGCTGGGCTCGCAGGGCAGCGTGGTCCCTCTCTTCCTGGAGCAGATCGCGCGCGGCGTTCCCCTCACCATCACCGATCCCGAGGCGCGGCGCTACTTCCTGACGCTCGGACAGGCCGTTGCGGCGCTGCTGGGCGCTCTCGCGGTGCCACACGTTCCCGGCACCATCCTCGTGCCTCAGGTTGCTCCACCGATCCGCATCCTCGACCTCGCGCGCCATCTGCTGGAACAGCACGTGGGCCATACGCTGAGCGGCGCGATCACCTTCACAGGGCTACGGCCGGGCGACAAGCTCGAAGAGTCGTTGCTCTCGCCCCGCGAGCAGTGGCTCCCCGAGGCTCATGCTGGCCTCCGCGCGCTCTCCAGTCCGCACCCCACTGCAGTGGAGCTCGCCGATGCGTTGCGAAGCCTCGAGGAAGTGGTCCAGCAGCGCGACCTCGCAGGCGCGCTGCACGTTGTGCAACACCTTGTTCCCGAGTACACCCCCAGTTCGCAACTCACCCAATCCCTACCGCACGCAGAGGAAGCCCGCGCATGAAGCACCCAGGCCCCAAGAGAACCATCGCCGTCGTCACCACCTCCCGCGCCGACTACAGCCATCTGTACTGGCCACTGAAGGATCTGGCAGCGCATCCTGATATCGATCTGAAGCTCATCGTGCTGGCGGCGCATCTCTCGCCGGAGTTCGGCAACACCGTCGCGGAGATCGAGCGCGATGGCTTTGCGATCGCGGCGAAGATCGAGTGCCTGCTCAGCTCCGACTCCGACGTGGGCATGGCGAAGACGCTGGGCCTCGCGGCATTGAGTTTGGCCGACACGCTGGGCCAGATGCGGCCCGACCTGCTGCTGCTGATCGCCGACCGTTACGAGATGCTGGCACCTGCGAGCGTCGCGCTCACGCTGCGCATTCCGGTCGCGCACATCGAAGGCGGCGAGGTCAGCGAGGGCGCCATCGACGACCAGGTGCGCAATGCGATCACCAAGATGGCCCATCTTCACTTCACCTCCACGCACACGGCCCGCAGCCGCGTGATGGCGATGGGCGAGGAGACGTGGCGCGTGCTGCGTGCCGGCGCACCGTCGCTCGACCACCTGCGCCGCAGCACGCTGCTCGACCGCACACAGCTGGAGGCTGCGCTCAGGCTACATATGGCGGACAGAACGTGGCAGTTGGCCGAGCAGATCACCGTCGTCGCCTATCATCCGGTCACGCTGCTGGAAGACACCACGGCGGAGGCCGATGCGGTCTTCACCGCGCTGGAGAAGCACGCCACTACCTCCACACAGATTCTCTTCTGCTATCCCAACGCCGACGCCGGATCGTACGCTCTGATGGCCCGTGTCCGGGGGGTCTGCGCGGCTCATCGCAACGCCCATCTCTTCATCAATCTGCCGGCCATCACCTACTGGAGCCTGCTGCGGCAGGCGTCGCTGCTGTTGGGCAACTCGTCGAGCGGCATCATGGAGGCGGCCAGCTTCGCGCTGCCGGTGGTCAACATCGGGCTGCGACAGTATGGTCGGGAACGCGCGCGCAACATTCTCGACGCCGCGCCCAACGCGGCCGATATCCTCACCAAGATCGCGATTGCGCACTCGCCGGGCTTTCGCAATGGGCTGTATGCACTCGAGAACCCGTACGGGGATGGCTACGCGGCGGAACGCATCGTAGCCCGCATGGTCGAGGTGCTGACGACCACGCCGCGCGAGAGCCTGCTGCGCAAGCGAGCGCAGCCACTGGCATGATGCGCATTCCACTCTCCGCACCGGACATCACCGAGCCTGAGATCGAGGCGGTGGCCGCTGTGCTGCGGACGCCGCAGCTCTCGCTGGGCCCGCAGCTTGTCGCGTTCGAAGAGGCCTTCGCTGCGCTGACGCAGATGCCGCATGCGATCGCCGTGAGTTCTGGCACGGCCGGCCTGCATCTGGCGATCAAGGCGCTGGAGCTGGGCGAGGGCGATGAGGTGATCGTGCCCTCGTTCACCTTCATCGCCGCGGCCAATGCGATCCGCTATGAGCGCGCTACGCCTGTGTTTGTCGACATCGATCCAGACAGCCTCAACCTCGATCCCGTCGCGGTCGAGGCCGCGATCACGCCACGCACGCGGGCGCTGCTCATCGTCCATACCTTTGGCCGTCCTGCCGATATGGCCCCACTGATGGAGCTTGCGAAACGCCATGGTCTCGCCGTGATCGAAGACGCCTGCGAGGCCATCGGCGCGACCTACGA
>Ga0207148_1049_pt1 | contig 31748 bp, 25 predicted proteins | sample Alteio_BWMinHeat_34_FD_153558 | JGI IMG/M metagenome (GOLD analysis project Ga0207148, IMG submission 153558) | Enriched cells from forest soil in Barre Woods Harvard Forest LTER site, Petersham, Massachusetts, United States -... | ecosystem: Environmental > Terrestrial > Soil > Temperate forest >... | reverse complement strand
GACGTCGAGGCGCTGCTCGTCAATCGCATGAGCCGCATCGGCGCAGATCGTAACCCCGCCGGTGCCGAATATTTTCTGGTGCCCATCGATCTCTGTTATCGCCTGGTGGGAACGATTCGCATGCACTGGCATGGACTCTCGGGCGGAGCAAAGGTGTGGGAGGAGATCAACCATTTCTTCGAAGAACTGCGCGCGCTGAGCATATCGGTGGAGGAGTCCTCCCATGCCTGAGCTGCACTTCCAGATCGAAGGCGCGGAGGCGGTGCTCCACGCCGCTGCACCGTTGCTGGCCTTGCAGCTACGCATCCGAAGCACTCCGGCAACCGACGAGATACACTCCATCCTGCTGCGCTGCCAGGTGCAGATCGAACCGCAAAAGCGCCGCTATCTTCCTGAGGAGCAGGAGGGTCTGACGGAGCTCTTCGGAGAGCCGGAGCGGTGGAGTAGAACCGTGCGCCCGCTGCTGTGGATGAACACCACGCTGGCGGTTCCGGGCTTCGCGGATACGTGCCTGGTCGAGTTGCAACTTCCCTGTACCTTCGACTTCAACGTCGCCGCGACGAAGTACTTCCACGCGCTGCAAGGGGGAGAGATCCCGCTCTGCGTCATGTTCAGCGGCACCATCTTCTACCGCGACGCCGAAGAGGCATTGCAAGTGACGCAGGTGCCCTGGGATCGCGAGGCGAGCTTCCGCCTGCCGGTGGCGGTGTGGCGCACAATGATGGACGCCTCCTATCCCAACAGCGCGTGGTTGCGGCTGCGGCGCGACACCTTCGAGCAGCTCGCGGCGTACAAACGCAGGAACGGTATCCCAAGCTGGGAGCAGGCGATCGAACGGGCGCTGACGGCGGCGGAGATCGACGAGGTGCGGGCATGAACTTTGCGGCGGCGGAGAAGATTGCGCGAGCGGTGCTCTATGAGGGGTACATCCTCTATCCCTATCGGCCGAGCGCAGTGAAGAATCGCCAGCGGTGGAGCTTCGGGACGCTCTCTCCACATGCCTCTGGAGAGCCGTCGCGTCTGGTCGCTGAGTGCCTGGTGAAGACCACGGCGGAGACCCGGCTGGATCTACGCGTCAACTTTCTGCAACTGGTGCCGAAGGCGACTGCCCCAGAACAGATATCAGAACAGGTCCGGGAACAGATTCCGGAGCAGCGACTCACCGATCCTTCGCTCGCGTGGGACGAAGGCATCGAGCGTAGCTCCGAACACGATCATCTGCGGGTGAAGGATCTGTTGCACGCCGCGCTGCTGCGGAGGATCGAGATCGGCGATGCCGGCGAGCAGCGGCTCACCGGGCTGTTGGCGATCGGAGTGGACCAGATCGCAGAGGATGTATGCCGGCTGCATGTGAGCTTTGAAAACGTAACTCCGCTGGGTGCAAATGGAGAGGCCCCGCGCGCGGAGGTTCTATCGCGTGCCTTCGTCTCGGCGCATGTGTTGCTCGGGGTGCGCGGCGGCGCGTTCGTCTCACTGCTGGAGCCGTTGCCGGAGCTGCGCGAGGCCGCAGCGGACTGCCACAGCGCAGGCGTATTTCCGGTGCTGGTGGGCGAGTCTCCCGATCGGAGCATGATGCTCTGCTCGCCGATCATCCTGTACGACTACCCCGCCGTGGCGCCGGAGAGTGAAGGCGACTTCTTCGACGGGACCGAGATGGACGAGATGCTGACGCTGCGTGTGTTGACGTTGACGGATGCGGAGAAGCAGGAGCTGCGCGCCGGCGACAGCCACGCGCGGCGCATCCTCGAGCGCACTGAGGCGATGAGCGAGGAGGCGATGTTGCGCGCGCATGGGGTAGTGCGCGTGCTGCGGCCTCTCGGGGAGGAGGCGCGATGAACCGGACGGAACTCGGAGCATGGAATCCGTTCGAGGAGGAGAATGCCGCGCCGTCAACCGTGGAGGTGGCCGGAGTGACGCTCCGTGCGGGAGATCGTGTGCGCGTGCAGCCGCGCCGGCGAGCGGACATCCTCGACTTGGCGCTGGCGGGCAAGATCGCGATCATCGAGGCGATCGAGCAGGATCTCGAAGACCAGATTCAGCTGGCGGTGGTGTTGGATGAAGATCCCGGGCGCGAGTTCGGCGTCCTGCGGCAGCCGGGGCATCGCTTCTTCTTCTCCCTCGATGAGGTGGAACCAATGCCAGCGGAAGAGCGGACATGAGACCGGCCATCCTGATCGCGGGCGTGGGCAATATCTTCCTCGGCGACGATGGCTTCGGAGTGGAGGTGGCGACGGCCCTGCTGAAGCACCCTCCAGCAGAGGATGTGGTCGTGCGGGACTTCGGCATCCGCGGCTTCGATCTCGTCTACGCTCTGCTCGAGCCCTGGGAGGCGGTGATCCTGGTCGATGCGCTGGCGCGCGGTGCCCATCCGGGGTCGCTGTACGCCATCGAGCCGCGGCTGGAGGGCATGGAAGAGGCGGAGCTGAATCCCCACGGCATGGATCCGGTGCGCGTGCTTACCTTGGCGGCGTCATTGGGCACGATCACGGCCCGGGTGTTCGTCGTCGGATGCGAGCCCGAGGACTTCGGCGACGAGTTGGAGGGCCGCATGGGGCTGTCCGCAACCGTCGAGGCGGCGGTGCCGCCAGCTTGTGTGATGGTGGAAGGCCTGGTCGGGCGCCTGCGTGCGGCGCGCGGCATGGGACGGGAACAAGATCCATTGCAGTTACAGATGACAAAAGAGGTGAAGTGATGACATCGAAGATCCTTCTTGGTGCGCTGAGCGCGTTGGCAGTATATGTAGCGATCGTGGTCTCTCCCGATGTGCGCCGTTACCTGCGGATCCGGGCGATGTAGCCATGCACGAGCTGTCGATCGCGATCAGCATGATCGACCAGATCCTCGAAGAGGCGGAGCGCCGGGGCGGCCTGCAGGTGGAGGTCGTGCATCTGCGCCTGGGCGTCTCCTCGGGCGTGTATAAGGATGCCCTGCTGTTTGCCTACGAGGTGTCCTGCGAGGGCACGCCGCTGGCGGGGTCGCGGCTGGAGATCGAGACGGTTCCGCTGCGGATTCATTGCCCGACGTGCGGTCAAAGCAGGCCAGCGGTGTCGCTCTATGCGCTGCACTGCGCTACGTGCGGCACAGCCTCGCATGAGGTTGTCAGCGGGCGGGAGATCGAGGTGGCATCGTTGGAGGTGGCCGCATGAGCACACGCATCATTGAGGTGCGCGCGAAGGTGATGAAGCAGAACGATCTGCTGGCACGGGCGTTGCGCGAACGGTTCGAGAGCGCAGGCGTGTGCGTTATCAGTCTTGTTTCGAGCCCTGGCTCGGGCAAGACTGCATTTCTGGAAAAGCTGCTGCACCGGCTGGCGCGCGAGTTTCACGTAGCCGCGCTGGTGGGCGATCTCGCCACCGAGAACGACGCGGAGCGGCTGCGCCGGGCGACGCCGCACGTGCGTCAGATCACGACCGGAACCGTGTGCCACCTGGATGCGCAGATGGTGGAGACGGCGCTGGAGGGATGGGATCTCGCGGCACTCGACATCCTGTTCATCGAGAACGTCGGCAACCTGGTCTGTCCCTCGAGCTACGACCTCGGCGAGGGGCTGCGCTGCGTGTTGCTCTCGGCGACCGAGGGCGAGGACAAGCCGCTGAAGTATCCCACCATCTTCAACAGCTCCGACGTCGCGATCCTCACCAAGATGGATATGGCGGAGGCGGCGGAGTTCGATCTGGAAGCAGCGCGGCGCAATATTGAAAGCGTGCGCCCTGGGATGCGCATCTTCGAGGTCTCCTCGAAGACAGGATTGGGGATGGAGGAGGTCTTGTGCTTCCTGCGCGAACTGCGTGCCCATGCTTCGCCAAGCGCGATGGCCGAGCATATACAAAGCTGATTTGTGCCTGTAAGAGTCTGCCGATAAAAACAAAAGGCAGGCGGCAGACTGGACCCCAGCCCACTGCCTGCCTTTGTCGTGCACTTGTTTAGGCGGTATGTGCGGGCTGCATCACCGTCTCGCTGAAGCGCTCCATCTCCTCCAACTGCGGGCTGAACTGCAGCAGTAACAAATTCACGCCGGCGCGCTCAAACTCGCCGATGCGATCCTGTACCTGCTGCGGCGTTCCAGTCAGGCCGGAGCGCAGGCCGCGGTTGGAGACCGAGTACTCCTCGATCGACATCTTCTTTTCCAACTGCGTACCGCTCAGCCACTGTTCATAGTTGGCGTAGCCCTTGGCGTTCTGCTTCACGTCGGTGATGCGGTCGATCTCCTTCCGCACCTCGCCCTCGGTCTCACGCGTGAAGGCATAGCCCGCGATGCCGAACTGCATCGGCTCCAGGCCGAAGCGCTCGCGCCGCTCCCGCATGTCGGCGATCTTCGCCGCGACATGCTCGGGCGAGTCGCCATGCATCACATAGGCGTCGCACTTCTGCGCGATGAGGTTCTTGGCCGCCTCGCTCTCGCCGCCCGCATAGAGCGTCGGACGCGGCTTGCGCACGGGTTTGGGCTCGAGCACGGTGCCCTCGGTCTTGTAGTAGCGGCCCTCGTGGCTGAAGTTGGGCTCGGACCAGACGCCGTTGATCACATCCAGCCACTCGGAGGTGCGTGCGTAGCGGTCGTCGTGCTGCTCGAAGTGCACGCCATACATGCGCGCCTCCTGCTCCCACCATGACGAGACGACGTTCAGAGCCAGTCGGCCGTTGGAGATGTGATCGATGTTCGCGGCCTGCTTGGCCAGCAGCGCGGGCTGATGAAAGGTGGGACGCACCGCGACCATCAGCTCCAGCGTCTCTGTCACGGCGGCGAGCGCCGCGGCGGTCGACCACGCATCAAGACTCGGCGCGTTCACGCCCTTGATGTCGTTCAGGTTCAACTCCGCGATGAGCGAAAGGTCGAATCCCAGCTGTTCGCTGCGCTTGGCGAGGCGGCTGGTGTAGGACCAGCTCGCCTCCATCTGTTCATCCTCGACGTTGCGCAGCCAGCCACCGAAGACGGGCATCCAGTAGCCGAAGCGGATTCCGTTAGCGGGCACGCGCAACCTCCGCCTCGAGGAAGTCAGCCAGCCGCTCGAAGGGGTTGAAGCCGATGACACGCATCGGGTCGGCGACGAAGTTCGAGAGCGCGTTCACGTCGTAGTAGTAGATCTGTCCGTCGCGGTCGTCGACCAGGTACTCGATGCCGCCCACGTCGATGCCGGCGGCTTGAATAATGCGCTCGATCGCGTCGATCACCTCGGGCGGAGGCGTGTAGCCTTCGACGCGCAGGCCGGCCTTCGAGGCCTCCAGCACGCAGGCGGTGCTGAGCGACTCGCCGCGTGCCGTCTGGCAGATGTCCGCCGGGCAGAGATCGAAGGTCTCGCCGGTCAGATAGACCTGGATGGCGTAGAGATACTTGCCGCCAACGGTCTCGACGCGAGTGATGTGGCCGCCACGCGCAGGCACAAACTCCTGCACCAGGGCGATGTGGTCGAAGCCAAGCGAGAGCGTACCGGCCTTCACCGCGGCTGCAAGCTCCTCCGGCGTGTCGAAGCGCACGATGCCCGCGCCGCTGCCGCCGACGTTCGGCTTGACCACGACCGGGAAGCGCAGCCCTTCCGCTGCGGCGATCGCCTGCTCCGGCTGATGGATGACGCGCGAGGGGATGTAGCGCAGGCCCAGCGACTGAATCAGCGAGTGCTGCAGCGCCTTCGAGATCTCGTACTGGAACGCCTTCGAGCCGTTGAGCACGCGCACGCCCTGCAGCTCCAGATGGCCGAGCCAGGAGAGCGTGTGGAAGATGCCCGAGCCGTGGCCGCGGCGATCCGACGACGGACTCATGCGATTGAAGAGAACCTTGAACGACGGCCTTCCCTGCTCATCGACGGCGTAGAAGTGGTCGGGAGCGAACAGCTTCTGGAAGGGGACGCCGCGGCGCTCCAGCTCCGCGAAGATGGGAGCGAACCACTGCGGGTGTTCGTACAAGAAAGCCAGCGGGGCTGCGTTGGCAGCGCTGTTTGATGCGGTGATTCCGGGTTCTGCGACAACCGATGTCGACACCGTGGTGTCCTCCTGAGAGAAATGGCCTGTGTAGATTATCCGACATTTAACTGTCGAGCGGTGGCAGCGCGGCGCCCGTTGCTCAGGGCCTCTGCGGTGGGGCCTTCATCAGATCCACGAACATGCGGGTGAAGCGCGGCAGGTCGAGATCGGTCTGTACATGAACGAGTTGCAGATCGACCTCCGGCCTGTTGGCCTCGCTCCAGGCCAGCGTGTCGCCGTAGGTGGCTCCGTGGGAGAGATCGACATCGAGGTAAAGCGTTCGTTCCGCGGTGATGATCGTCGGATCGATCCACGCGGCCGCAGCCAGCTCATCCCAGAGGTAGTAGCGATCCTGCGAGTGCTGCGCAATGTACTGCGCTGCTGGATTTGTCGAGGCGGCAATCGCATCGAGCATTGCCCGTGTGAAGCTGGCCTTGATGGAGATATCGACCGGCGTGAGCTCGATGCGTGGCCAGTGCGCACGCAGAGTAATATGTGCAGCCTCTGGATCAAACCAGAAGTTGAACTCGTGCCGCGGGTCGGTGGTGAACTCAGGATCATTGGTTGCAGGATTAAGGCTTCCACCCATGAGCACGATGCCCTCTGTAAGCGCCGCAAACTCAGGATCGATCGAGAGCGCGAGGGCGATATTGGTGAGCGGACCGGCTGCGTAGATCGTGACCTGATGCGGGTGCGCATGCACCTGGCGGATGAGAAAGTGCGCCGCGTCTTCAGCCAGCGGCTTCGTCGTGGGGTTGCCTTCCTCAAGCGGGGGAACCACCTCCGCTGCATGCCAGGGAGCAGCTCCGGTGTGCTTGGCCGCATCGCCCCAGGCCCCAAGCCACGCCGTCGTTCCATAGAGCTGTTGCCAGAGCATAGTCTCGCGCTGCGTGCGCACGAGCGGGAAGACCGCTCCCGGAACCACCGGGACGTCGCTGCGGTGGATCAGCTCCAGCATGCGCAGCGTGTGCTGCACCTCTTCAGGCTCCCATGCGTTGCCGCTGACCATGGTGATGCCGAGCACATGGACCTGCGGTGATTGCAGCAGCGTCATCATCGCCATCTGATTCGAGCCGCCGGGGCCCGATCCATCCTGATCGATAAGGACAAGACGAGGCTGCGCCGCTGCTTTCGAAGTCGCGGGCATCGCATGCGGTAAGGCAAAAAAGACCGACAAAGTAAGAGCAGCTAACTTGAACATGATGCTTGCTAGCTTAGCGGAAAAGCGGGCGGTTGCCGTCAGTGATGCCATCTGTCGCGATCTTGTTGCCTCAGACATAGGTAACTCAAGAAGCGCTTGAAGTGATTAGGTTAGCGGATTTTAGTAACTCGGAAGGTCACTGCATGTCAAGTTCCCGGCTGAGATTTGATAAACGCGATGCATGCAGAAGCCGGTTGGATTCGGAGAAATGTGGGAAGTATCTCCGAAATCGCGGGAGATAGTTACGGCGGAGTGATTACTTTATGGGTACTTGAGAGTTGAAGTAGCGAAAAACTCAGTGGCCACGCGAGTTTGCGAAGTCTCTCAAACCATTCACTTAGTCCGCATTTTCTTGTCGTCTGGGATCGATTTGCTGGCAATCGACGACAAATTCCTGATCCCGCTCACCCATCCTGTGATCCGTTTCCTACATCCATCTGCTCAGCGACATGAACTTGCAGGAATTGCCAAAGGCGCTCACCTTTACTGTCCTTTGTTTGTCTCAACGACCTCTCCTTGGCGCAAACAATAGACCCAGCCTCGCACGCTGTCTTCCGCTTCATTCTGTGGTGAGACGTGAGGGTACCCCCGATATGCAACCGACAACGGTCCTTGGTTCAAAACTTCAGTCGACTGAGGGAGCGCAGACCTCCTCTTTCAGTGAGCATGGTTGGAATCGAGTTACGGCCCTGTGGGCGATCGAGTCCGTTGTGGATGTCTGTGCCGTGTGCTTGTCGGTCATGATCTCCTACGAGGTCTATGCGGTTCTGGCGCATCACTGGGGCGCCTACCGCCCGTTGCATGATCTGCCACTCGCCTCGCTGATCCTGGCCTGCGTTCTAGTGGCCATGCTGGCACGTTCGGGTGCCTATCGGAGCAGCGCGGGCCTGTTGCGCATCCGCGAGACGGCGCGTGTTCTCGAGGCGAGCTTCTTCAGTGCGATTCTGATTCTTCCCTGTGCGATCTCCTATGCCGGCCGGGCTTCGTTCTGGCTGTTGACCGCCGAGCTGCCCCTGATCACCGCCGTCCTGATCCTCGAAAAGCACGCCATCCACACCCTCTTTGAACGCTTGCGCCGCAAAGGGATCGGCTCGCGCCGCGTGGTGATCTACGGTTCGGGCAGCTCGGCGCATATGCTGTATTCGGCGCTGACGCGCTCGCCCAAGCTAGGGCTGTGGCCGGTCGCAGTGGTCGATGCTGGGGAGCCGGCCGGCGAAGGCACACCGTCGCGGCTGTGGCGCTATCCCAGCGACGTCGCCTACCTGGATGCCTCGAGCCTCCGCGCAGCGCTGCTGCAGTCCATGCGTACGGATCTCGTGGTCATCGCCTCGCGTTCGAGCGATAACGACAGCACGCGGCTCGTCCTGGAAGCATGCGCTCGCGCGAATGTGGATATCGCCTATGCCGCCGACACCGGTTGTGGCAACGTCGCTCCGGTGGACTACCTCGATGTGGACGGACATCTGATCTATGGCGCGCACATGGTGCAGCCGCGTTATTTCTACGACATCTGCATGCGCGTGGTGGATATTGTGACCTCGGCGGGGATGTTGCTGATGGCTTCGGTACCGCTGCTGGTCATCGCCGTTCTGGTGCGGCTCGACGCGCCTGGCCCCATCCTGTTCCGCCAGCGTCGCGTGGGCCTTCACGGTGAGCCGTTTACGATCCTCAAGTTTCGCACCATGCACGTGAACGACTGTGGGGACGCGCTTACCCCGCGCTCCTCCTCGGACCGTCGTATCACGCGCATCGGACGCTGGCTGCGCAAGACCAGTCTGGATGAACTGCCGCAGCTCTTCAACGTACTCAGCGGCGATATGGCGTTGGTCGGCCCGCGACCGGAGATGCCCTTCATCGTGGCCGAGTACTCCGAGCAGCAGCGACGGCGGCTCTCGGTCAAACCGGGCCTCACCGGTATCTGGCAGATCAGTGCCGATCGCTCCTCCCCCATCCACGAGAACATCCACTACGACCTCTACTACCTCAAGGAGAGATCGGTTGCCGTGGACTTCGCAATTCTCCTTCACACCGCTTTCTTTGCAATGAACGGAATCTAATCCAACCACATTCAGGCACGCTGCACCAAAGCTAAGCCGCACGGAGAGAAAACATGGCTATTGTCGTTGTCACAGGTTCTGCAGGTTTAATTGGTTCGGAGGCTGCGCGGCACTTTGCTGCGAAAGGTTTCGAGGTGATCGGTATCGACAACGATATGCGCGCTGTCTTCTTTGGCGCCGAGGCATCCACTGCCTGGATGCAGGCCGATCTCAAGCGCACGCTCAAGCATTACACGCATCGCGCGGTCGATATCCGCGACCGCGACGCCATCGATGAGATCTTCCAGCACTACGGCAGTGAGATCCAACTGGTCGTACACACAGCCGCGCAGCCCTCGCACGACTGGGCGGCACGGGATCCACGCATGGACTTCGGAGTGAACGCGAACGGCACGCTGAACCTGCTTGAGGCGACGCGGCGCTTCTGCCCCGAGGCGGTCTTCATCTTCACCTCGACCAACAAGGTCTACGGCGACACTCCCAACCGGCTGCCGCTGGTCGAGCGCGAGACGCGCTGGGAGATCGATCCCACCCATCCCTACCAGGTGGGCATCGACGAACACATGAGCATCGATGGCTGTATGCACAGCGTCTTCGGTGCCTCCAAGGTCGCCGCCGACCTCATGGTGCAGGAGTACGGCCGCTACTTCGGCATGAAGACGGTGTGCTTCCGCGGCGGCTGCCTCACCGGGCCGCAGCACTCCGGCACCCAACTGCACGGCTTCCTCGCCTACCTGATGAAGTGCTGCGTGACCGAGACGCCGTACAAGGTCTTCGGGTATCAGGGCAAGCAGGTGCGCGACAACATCCATAGTTACGATTTGATCCAGGCCTTCGACGCCTTCTTCCAGGCGCCGCGCTCGGGCGAGGTCTACAACATCGGCGGTGGCCGCTTCAGTAACTGCTCCATGCTCGAAGCGATCGCACTCTGCGAGCGCATCAGCAACGTCAAGCTGCAGTGGGAGTACGTCGATAGCAGCCGCATGGGCGACCACATCTGGTGGATCGGGGATCTGAATAAGTTCAAGTCTCACTACCCCAATTGGAACCTGACCTACAACGTCGAGGGCATCCTGCAGGAGAGCTACGAGGTGAACGTCGATAAGTGGCTGAGCAAGAAGATGGTGGCTCTATGATCGATTACGGCAAGAAGAGTGTGCTTGGCATCATGGTGGACGCTGTGGACTACGATGCAGCGCTGACGCGCATCTTCCGCGCGGCGCGCGAGAGGCGCCCTTACGCGGTCTCCGCGCTTGCGGTCCACGGCGTCATGACGGGAGTTGAGTCCGAGGAGCACAAGTATCGTCTGAACTCCTTCGACCTTATCGTTCCCGACGGCCAGCCGGTACGCTGGGCACTTAATCTGATCCATAAGAGCGCGTTGGAAAACCGTGTCTATGGCCCGGATTTGACGCTCCGGACACTGGCGCGGGCCGAGGCGGAGGGATTTGCGGTCTACTTCTACGGAACCACGCCCGAGATCCTCGCCGGACTTCTGCGGAGCGTGAAAGAGCGCTTCCCCAAGCTGGTCGTGGCGGGAGCGGAGCCGTCCAAGTTTCGCACCCTGAACGGCGATGAGCGGCACGAGCTCGCCCGCCGCATCACCGCTTCGGGGGCAGCGATCACGATGGTCGGCCTTGGCTGCCCGCGACAGGAGGTCTTCGCCTACGAGATGCGGCCGCTGTTGTCCATGCCCGTGCTGGCCGTCGGCGCCGCCTTCGCCTTCATCGCCGGTACCCTGCCCCAGGCTCCGCCGGTGCTGCAGAAGCATGGTCTGGAGTGGCTCTTTCGCTTGAAGGAGGAGCCGCGGCGGCTGTGGCGGCGGTATCTGATTCTGAATCCCTACTATGTGCTTCTGCTCACCCGGCAGTGGATCGGATGGAACTACGCCATCCTCGGCCGGAGGCCCACAAACGAGATCGGCTATGGCTAGGCATTGCCAATTGCCATTCGTAGCGATACCACGTCTGTCCTCTATCTTCCTTCGATGGACTTAGGAGAATTATGCGTACCCTTGTTACTGGCGGTGCTGGATTCCTTGGCTCTCACCTCTGCGACCGTCTGATCGCGGAAGGTCACAGCGTGCTCTGTGTCGATAACCTGATCACCGGAAATCTGCGCAATCTTACACAGCTGGAACGCGAGCCGCGCTTCGAATTTCTGAATCACGATATCTGTCTACCCTTCGATCCGGGCGCCTTCGACTACGTCTTTCATCTGGCCTCTCCGGCGAGCCCATTCGACTACCTGGAGCATGGCATCGAGACGCTGCGCGTCGGCTCCGAGGGCACACTCAACATCCTCGAACTGGCACGGAAGTATCACGCGAAGTATCTGGTCTCGTCCACCTCGGAATGTTATGGAGATCCCTCCGTGCATCCGCAGCCGGAGACTTACTGGGGCCACGTGAATCCCATCGGACCGCGTTCCGTCTATGACGAGTCCAAGCGCTTCACCGAGGCGGCGACCATGGCGTATCACCGCTATCGCAAGGTGGATACGCACATCGTCCGCATCTTCAACACCTATGGCCCACGGCTGCAGTCCTCCGACGGCCGTGTGATCTCCACCCTGCTCCATCAGGCGCTCTCGGGCGAGGACCTCACCGTCTTTGGCGATGGCTCGCAGACCCGCAGCTTCTGCTATGTCAGCGATGAGATCGAGGGTATCCTGCGCCTCTCCCGCTCGCAGGAACACACTCCGGTCAACATCGGGAATCCAACCGAGTTCACTATCTTGGAGTGTGCGGAGATCATTCTGCAGATGACCGGATCGCGCAGCTCCATCGTCTTCCAGCCGCTGCCGGTGGATGACCCCAAGCAGCGCCGCCCGGATATCGCCAAGGCCAAACGCCTGTTGGGATGGGAGCCGACGATCGATCTGCGCACCGGCTTGGCGCTGACGCTCAGCTATCTGAGCAGTAAGTCCGAGTCATCGAACACGATTGAATTGAAGCCGGCGCCGAAGCTCACAACGACGCCGGTCTGGGCGCAGACTGCCTAGTCGCCGCAAAGCGAAGGAAGAAACCCATGGGCGCTGTGCAGCTTGGAGAGTGCGCGGCGCCCTTGTCGTTTCTGCTGTTGGGATCGCCTTTGTTCATGCTGCGATCGCAGATGTTGTTATCCATATTGGCGATGCGCTGTTTTGTAGCAGGACAAAAGTGGCCTACAGCCAACGCAGCCAACCCCACCGGCATCCAACCCGGATATTGGCAGTAGTTAGAACCTTCGGCCAATCCCTTCGGACGACCAAGCGGGCCAGCTAGAAAAGAGCTTCTCGAGAGAGTGCACGCGAGTTATCTCGGGAAGGATAGAAGTATCTTCCCAAGGGCCGGATCCTAGGTTGTATGAAGGGCCCGGATGAGTGAGCCACCAGGAAGCAGAGATTGAGCGAACCGAAGCTCCGGCATATCCAGGGTCAATGTTGTACGACTTGCGACACGTTTTGCAGATGCAAACACTGGATGCAACCTGTGAAGCGTTTGCGATGCCGTTGGAGCTGTATGGGTTAGTGCGAGAAACAAATACCCCACCAAGGAAGATGGAAACCGATGCAATCAGCACACACTCCCTCCGGACCCTCATCTCGCAGCCAATTCGAGCGTCCTTCCCCGGTGCCGCCTACGGCGTCGCCCACTGGACCGCGGATCGTTCGCGGCCCGCTTTCCGTCAAGCAGCACCCCGCGCCGCAGGAGCACGCCGCCGGGGCGACGAGCGGAACCCCACCGAGAACTCCCTTCTTTCTTCCGATTGATGTCAGCAGCCGCTTCGGAGCGCGCCTGCGCGAGCTGCGCCGCGAGCGCAATATGACCCAGCTGCGCATGGCGACCGACTTTGGCATCGATCGCAGCTTTATCAGTGATGTGGAACGAGGGCGCAAATCGATTTCACTCCCCATGCTGGAGGTCATCGCATTGGGGATGAACATGACCCTCTCGGATCTATTGCAGGACATTTAGGTAGGCAGGCAGTGGCGCGGCACGACCAAGCACCCAGGTCTTTCCCGGTAGTAACTGGACAGCGCCAAGTGAGAGGTTGAGCTTCTATTTCCCAAACAGATAATGGAGCGTTATGAAAATCGCTGTGATTGGTGCTGGTTACGTGGGTCTTGTCTCCGCTGCTTGTTTCGCTGAGCTGGGACATGAGGTCGTTACGGTGGACATGGATAAAGACAAGGTAGCGCAGCTGTGGGCCGGCGGCGTTCCCATCCATGAGGAGCTCCTTCCCGAACTGCTTGCCCGGCATCGCGGCAAGGGGCTCTCCTTCTCCACCGACATTCAGGCGGCCTTTCACTTCTGCGATGTGGCCTTCATCTGCGTCGGTACGCCCCCGTCGCCCAACGGAGACGCCGATCTCTCCTACGTGGAAGGGGTCGCGCGAGAGCTTGCCCTCTCGCTCGACCGCCACAAGGTCATCGTCGAGAAGAGCACCGTGCCGGTCGGAACCTGCGAGGCGGTCTGCCGCACGATGCTGCTGCACGGCGCCAACGGAGAGGACTTCAGCATCGCCTCCAACCCCGAGTTCCTGCGCGAGGGCACGGCGGTCTGCGACTTCCTCTTCCCGGATCGCATCCTGCTCGGCGTCGCCGACGAGGCCAGCCGCCAGGCGCTGACCGCCATCTACGCGCCGATCCTCGACGGAAGCTACTACCAGCGCCCGGACGCGCTGTCTGGGCCGAAGCACCACCAGGCCAAGTTGATCGTCACCGGCGTCAAGAGCGCGGAGCTCATCAAGCATGCCTCCAACGCCTTCCTGGCGATGAAGATCTCCTTCATCAACGCGGTCGCCAACGTCTGCGAGGGCGTGGGTGCGGATGTGCGCGAGGTGGTGCAGGGTGTGGGCACGGACTCGCGCATCGGGCCCCGCTTCCTCAACCCCGGTATCGGCTACGGAGGCTCGTGCTTCCCCAAGGACGTGCTCGCCTTCCGTTCGGTGGCCAAGAGCGTCGGCTACGACTTCGCGCTGCTCACCGAGGTGATGCGGGTCAACAACGATCAGAAGCTGCGCTTTGTGGCCAAGGTTCGCCACGCCCTCTGGACCTTGCGCGGCAAGAAACTCGCCGTGCTTGGACTGGCCTTCAAGGGCGGCACCGATGACGTGCGCGACTCTCCCGCGCTCGAGATCGTGCAGATGCTCAAGGCCGAGGGCGCCTCGATCCGCGCCTACGATCCCGCCGCGATGGAGCGTGCGCGCGGGGTATTGATCGACGGCACCATCACCTTCGCCGCCGATGCCTACGACGCCTGCATCGGTGCGGATGCGGTGCTGATCCTCGCCGAATGGCAGGAGTTTGCGACACTTGACCTCACCCGGATTCGCTCCCTGCTGCGGCTGCCGCTGCTTATCGATGGCAAGAACGTGCTCGAGCCCGCGCAGGTGCGCAAGGCTGGCCTGCACTACTACGGCGTCGGCAGCGAGCCGGAGGCTCCGATGCTGCCTGCGGCCGCGCCCCGCCGCCCGGTGCACGCCAGCGTGAGCCAGGCCAAGCCAGCTACGCTGATCGGCGCAACCGGCGACTAAAAGTTCATCCTCAACCATCCTCCACGGTACCTACAACGTCTCATTTCGCGACTGGGGAAGCCATCATGAACAATCTCGATTCACACAGCCTCGTGGTAAGGAACACACCGTATCCGGCACCGATGCTCCCGGCGATGCCGGCAGGGGCCCCCGAATATCAGGTGCGCGATCTGTGGAAGATTCTGCAGCGCCGGCGCTTGGCCGTGCTCCTCTCGGTGTCCCTGCTGCTTCTGCTGGGGCTTGCGTACATCGCCATCTCGCCGCGGTTGTACAAGGCCCAGGCGCAGTTGCAGGTGCTCAAGCAGGATGCGGCCGCCAACCTGGATCCCTCGCAGACGGATGCCGCGGCCGCCTCCGATGCGCTGGACTTCAACCTCTCGGTGCAGACCCAGGTCGATGTCCTCAAGTCGCGCAGTCTGGCGCTGCGGGTGATCCGCGAGCTCAAGCTCGATCAGACCTCGGACTACCAGCTGCGGCATGACAGCGCCGAGGATGGACGTCCGCTCGAGGACTCCCCCAAGCGCCTGGCCTACGTGTTGAAGAAGTATGACAAGCGGCTGTCGGTGGACGCCGTCTCCGGCACCCGCCTGATCTCGGTCAGCTTCCTCGATCGCGATCCGCGCCGCGCCGCGCAGGTGGTCAATCAGCTGCTGGCCGACTTCATCGAGTACAACTACCAGGTGCGCTACGCCGCCACCTCGCAGGCCACCTCCTTCCTCAGCAATGAGCTGCAGAACATGAAGACGCAGGTGGAGCAGTCGCAGGCCAAGGTCGCCGAGCTGCAGCAGCAGTCCGGCATCTACGGTGTCGACGAGGCCAACAATGCGGTCAACGCCAAGCTCGAACAGCTCAATGCGCAGTTGACCACCGCGCAGGCCAATCGCGCGGTCAAGGAGTCGATCTATAAGCTGGCGATCACGCGCAGCCCCGAGCTTCTGGCCGGCCTGATCGGACAGCAGGGAACCGGCGCCAACACCACCAACTCTCCGCTGCAGATGCTGCGCCAGCAGCAGGCGGATGCGGCGGCCAACTACGCGGACCTCAACGCCCACTACGGACCGCAGTACCCCAAGGTGCTGCAGGAAGCCAGCCGTATGAAGGCGATCCAGGCCTCGATCGACGCCGAGACCAATCGGCTGGTCGGGCAGGCCACCGCCGAGTACAAGGTGGCCCAGGATCAGGAGAACACCACCGCCGCCGCGCTCAACCAGCAGAAGATGTTGGCCGCGCAGATGAACCACAGTGCGACCGTCTACACCACCGCCAAACATGAGGCCGACAGCAGCCGCGATCTCTATGAGCAGCTCCTGCGCAAGCTGAAGGAGGCTGGGGTACTCGCCGGTCTGCGCTCGACCAACCTGAACGTCCTCGATGCGGCCGTGGTTCCCGACAAGCCCGCGCAGCCGCAGTCGCTGCTGGCTCTGGCCGCGGCACTGCTGCTCGGTCTGGTCTTCGGCGTCATTGCGGCCTTCTCCGCCGAGGTGATCGACAACACCGTGCGGGACCCGCAGCAGATCGAGAACTCCATCGGCGTTCCCGTGCTGGCCCTGGTGCCGCCGGCGGAGCGATCGCTGCCCAAGGCGGCCATCCAGTCGCTGCAGCGGAGCGCGCCGGGATCCTCCTGGCAGTATCAGACCACGGCCCGGGCGCCGCGCTCGGTGGTCGCCGAGGCCTTCCGCTCGCTGCGTACGGCGATCCTTTCGGCCATGCCCGGAAAGGCCTCGAAGATCATCGCCATCACCAGCACCTCGGAGGCCGAGGGCAAGAGCTTCATCACCTTCAACCTGGCCTCCGCCTTTGCGCAGTCGGGACGAACCGTGCTGGTCATCGACGCCGATCTGCGCAAGCGCGCGTTGACTCAGGCGCTCGTCCTCGAGGGCCACGACGGTCTGGATGAGGCGGTCTCCAAGCCCTCCTGGGAGACCTTCGTCAAGCCCTACGACGAGGTCCCCGGTCTCTTCGTGCTGCCCGCCGGACACCAGGAACACTATCCCGCTGACGTCCTGGGATCGGTGGTCATGAGTGATCTGCTGGCGAAGATGAAGAAGAGCTTCGATATCGTACTGATCGATACGCCCTCGATTCTTCCCGTCACCGATACCGTCTCGCTCTCCAGCTCGGTCGATGCGGTGATCCTGGTCGCCAAGTCGGGCAAGACCGCCCAGCACTCGCTGGTGCGGACCCAGAGTGTGCTGCAGCGCGCCGGCGCCCGTGTGCTCGGGGTGGTGCTCAACGGCATCGACTTCAACTCCACCGACTTCTACTACTACTGGGGTCGGCAGAGCGATGGCTACAAGGTCAGCAGCGCACAGATCCTGTCGCCGGCTCCGGCCATCTCGGTCACCCGCACGGTTCTGCCCACGCTAGTTGTGCTCTGCGCGCTCGGCATGGCGCACGGCCGGGCCTGGGCTCAGGCGCCGGCCCCAGCCTCGGCCGCTGTGCAGCCAGCGCAGCCCGCACAGCCGGTGCAGCCCGTGGCGGAGAACGTCACCAGCGTCGCCGCCGCGGCGACGCCGGTGGCCTCCGAGCACACCGTCATCGGCGTCGGCGATCTGATCGGGATCAACGTCTACGACGCCCCAGAGCTCACCCAGGAGGTGCGCGTCGAGTCCGATGGCAAGGTGCATCTCGCGCTGCTGGGTGATGTCACGGCCGCCAATCAGCAGCCCATGGCCCTCGCGCGCACACTCGAGAACGAGCTGCAGCAGCGCGGGCTGATGAACAATCCCCACGTCACTGTGGCCATCAAGGAGTTCACCACCCAGGGGGTCACCATCTCCGGTGAGGTGGTCCGGCCCGGCCTCTACCCGATCTACTCGGAGCGCAACCTGCTCGATATACTCGCCATCGCCGGCGGCGTGACCCCCAACGCCGACGCCGAGATCACCATCCAGCGCCACGGCACCGACACGCACGAGGTGGTCGATCTGCCGCCGTCCAACGCCAACCGCATCATTCACAGCGACGTGCGCGTCTACCCCGGTGACACCATCGTGGTCCCGCGCGCCGGCCTCGCCTACGTGCTCGGCAACGTCACCCGGCCGGGTGGCTACATCATGCATGACAACGGCAAGATGACCGTGCTGGAGGCCATCTCCGAGGCCCAGGGCCTGGCCCGCGACGCCTCGGGCAGTCACGTGCTCCTGCTGCGCAAGACCGCCGACGGAGCCCAGACCACGCCCGTCGACCTGAAGGCGATGATGCGCGGCAAGGTCCCCGATATTCCGCTGCAGAGCGGCGATGTCGTCTTCGTTCCTTCGAGCGGTCTCAAGAGCTTCGGTACCAACACCGCGGGCATCTTCGCCTCCGTATCGGGTGCGGCGATCTACGGTGTGGCCCTGCACTAAACCCAACCTGGGCTTAGGTCCCGACCTAAGCCCAAATATGCTAGCGAGCCTCAGCCCCAAATAAGTTAGCGAGCCTGAACCAGGAAATAAGATAGCGGACAATCCCATGATGCCATCACCTGCGACCGAGGGAGCTATGACGAACAAATGGTACCGAGCGGTCATCGTCCTGCTCTTCCTGAGCCTGACGTATGTCCTCGTGGGATTGACCTCGCCGAATATGTCGGACACCGACCTCGGGGTGATGAACGGGGGGCTGCATCATCCGGCGGTCGAGCTCAACGCGCTCATCTACGCGGTGATGCTCTATCGTTTTGCGTCCCGGCCGCAGCACTACCTGCGCGCTGTGGCGCGTATGTCTGCGCTGCTCCCGTTCCTCGCGATCTGCCTGCTCTCGGCGCTATGGTCCACCGATCCGGCGCACAGCTTGCTTCACTCGACCGCGTTGCTGATTGCGTCGGTGGTCGCCATCATGGTCGGGGCGGACTTCGAGATCCCCGACATCGTCCGCATGTTCTCGATCGCCAGCTTGTTCCATATCATTCTCGTCGGCTGCTTCTTTGTCGTCGCGCGCAGCCGGATGTACTCGCCCAGCGATCCGCTCTCGCTCAAGGGACTGACCACGCATAAGAACGTCTTCGGGTTCGAGATGGCGCTGGCCGTGCTCGCCTTCTCCATGGTCCCCTTCCGCAGGCTCGGCCTCCTGCGCTGGCCGCTGACGGCGATCGCGATGACGCTGCTGATCCTGTCGCGGTCGAGCGGATCCATGGTCGCCACCATCGGCGCCTTCTGCGTCCTGCCCTTCCTCTTCGCCGTGCGCTTTCGCGGCGTGCAGCGCGTCCCCCTGATGATGCTCTCCTCGCTGGGAGCCATCCTCTTCGCCGTCTTCGCCTTCGTCAACCAGGCGGAGCTTCCGTACCTCTTCTCCAAGGACTCCACGCTGACCGGCCGTACCGGCCTGTGGGAGCTCGTCCGCGTCGCCATCGGTCAGCATCCGCTGCTGGGCTACGGCTTCGACTCCTTCTGGCAGGGCCTGCGCGGCGACTCGCTCAACATCATCGTCACCGTTGGCTGGCTGGTGCCAACCGCGCACAACGGATACTACGACGTCCTGCTGGGCGTGGGCTTCATCGGCGTCGCCCTCTTCCTTCCCGCCTTCTTCCAGATGCTCGCGCGCAGTCTGCGCTACCTCAGCACCGAACGCGGCTCGGCTGGGCTCTTTCCCATCGCGTTTATTGCCTTCTGGCTGATCTACAACCTCAATGAGAGCGCGCTGATCACCCGCAGCGGCATCCCCTTCGTGCTTTTCGTCGCCATGAGCGTGTCGATGGCGATGCACCAGAAACTGACCGTCCCTTACGGCTATCCCGCCGCTGGCTATCCGGATGACTTGCACTACGTTGGCACCAAGCTCCCAGCCTGAGAATCAACATGGCTGCTTCAAGAGGAGATATGGCACGTTCACGATCGCAACAGTTTGACTCCATCGGAGATACGGAGCAGTGGGCTATGACTGCCGTAGCAATCGATCCGTCGCCCCGAGCAGTGCATCCAGCGCCCATAACGCTCCTGCGGAAAGAGAAGCGAATCCGCTCCTGGAGCATCCTCGCGCTCCTCTGCATCCTGGCGCTGAGCCGGTTTAGCGGGATCACTCACCAAAGCCTTTGGTTCGATGAGGGCTACACCGTCGCGCTCTGCTCGGTGGTGAACCTCCATCAGTTCTGGACGCGCTTCGGCAGCTTCACGACCAGCGAGCATCTGCAGCCGCTCTACTACCTGTTCCTCTTTCTCTGGAGCCGCTTCGCCGGCGTCTCCGATGCCGCGCTGCGGACGCCCTCCGCGCTCTTCTCCATCGGCTCCGGAATCGCTGCCAGCACTGCGGTCTGGTATCTCTGCGCCGGCCGTCGCTCGGTCGTGCTCCTGGCCTCCGCCGCCTTCGTCGCCTCCAGCTTCTCGCTCTACTACGGACAGGAGGCGCGGCCCTACGCCCTGTTGCAGCTCCTCTCCTTCTCCCTGCTCGCTCTGTTTCTGCGCAACCGCGCAGCTGCGGCCAGCGAGATCCTCCCCCTGCGCGCGCACCTGGGATTCTCCCTGCTCTGCGCCCTCTGCGTCCTCGCGAGCCCCTTTACGTTGCTGCTGGTGCTGAGCCTCGCCATCGCGGAGCTCGCCGTGACCCGGGCGTGGCGCCCGTGGAGCGTGTGGATCGCCGCCTGGCGTCTCCCCGCAGCCGTCTCGGCAGCGGCACTGGCGGCGTATGTACTCCCCGCGCTCATGACCATGCCCTCCTTCGTCGCGGACGATGTCACCTCCATCCGCCAGCCACTGTGGATGAACATCGGCTACAGCATCTATGGCATCGCCTTCGGCATCACGCTGCAGCCGGCGTCCAGCGTGCTCCGCGGACAGCACAACGTGCAGGCGGCGCTCGCCTTCTGGCCGGTGATCGTTCCCGCGTTGCTGACGCTGCTGGCGCTGGGCTGCGGCAGCGTCCTTCTGCTGCGTGCCGCCCCTCGCCGAAACTCCACGGTTACCATTCCGCTCTTCGCGCTTGCGCTGTATCTCGTGCTGCTGTTCGGCATCTTCGGTGCGGTCGGACATCTGAATGTGCTGCCGCGTCACGCCTCCGTGCTCTTCGTGCTGCTGTTCCTCGGTCTGGCAGCCATCGGCTCGCTGGTGCCCACCTCCACCTCGGCCACGGGCAAGGCCATCTTCGTCGCCGGGCTGTGCGGCTGGCTGGTGCTGAACGTCATCTCGCTGCTGGGCTACTTCTCCGATCCCGCCTTCCGCAAGGATGACTACCGCGCCTCGGCTGCCCTGCTCCGCGGCCAGCAGCAGCCGGTCTTCGTCGTCTCCGGAGACCCGCAGCTGCTGGCGCGCTACGGAGCCAGCCGCATTCTGGATGCCACCGAGGCCGATCCCGACCAACTGGCCGCCTTTGTGCGCGACAAGGCACGCAACGCCTCGCAGGTCATCCTGGTCTTCAATCAGTTTCGTAACTTCCGCTGGTCCGCTGTGCCGCAGACTCCGGTCCGGGAGATGGCGCCTGGCTACCGCTGCGCGCTCGCCTCCCACGAGGCCGGCATCGATCTGTACGACTGCCATAACCAGACCGCCCAGACCGCCTCCGGCGCCGTGCCAGCGGGCAACGCCCATGCACCGAAGTTGAGCGAGCCGCGCTCGGGGAGCGGGTCTCCTCTATGAACTCCTTTCTCTCCAGGTTGAACCAGAGCGAGGCCGGGTGGTCGTTGATGGATCAGGCGGCGGTCAGTGGGGGAAACTTCCTCACCACATTGATGCTGGCCCGCATCCTCTCGCCTGCCAGCTACGGCACCTTCAGCCTGCTCTTTCTCAGCCTCTATGCCATCAACACCTGCCAGGGATCGCTGGTCATCTATCCGCTTACGCTACACGTCGCCAGCACCAAGCCGGACGAGGTCCGCCATCTGAACGGCATCGCCCTCCTGCATACGCTGATGCTCTCGCTTCCGTTTACCGCGGTGCTCGCCTGCATCACCTTCGTCCTCCATTGCATGGATGTGTGGCCGTTCCTCGCCCTCGCCATGGTGAGCTGGCAGATCCAGGAGTCCGCCCGCCGCACATTGCTGGGCGGGCTCAAGTCGCGCGCGGCCTTTCTTCCCGACCTGCTCTGTTACGTCGGCCAGGCCGTCGTACTCGCCCTGCTCCGCCCCACCAGCCTGGCGCTGGTCTTCCTGGTCATCATGGCCACCTCGCTGATCGCCGCCGCCTGGCAGTTCGGCCTCGCCGGCATCTCGCTGCGCAGGGCCTTCTCCCTCGCGCCCTGCCGCGAGGCGTGGAGGCTGGGCCGCTTCATCCTCGCCGCCAACGCGCTCAACATGGCCACCCTGCAGGTCCCCAGCTGGACCCTGGCACTCACCTCCGGCTCGCTCTCCGTCGCCGGCTACCAGTCGCTGCTCAACCTGGTCGGCGTCGCCAATCCCATCATGTTCAGCGTCAGCAACCTGCTCATCCCTGCGGTCGCGCGCGGATCGCTCCGCGGTGCGGCCGAGGCGCGGCGGACCATGTACCACTACGGCCTGCGCTACGGCCTGCTCCTGGTGCCCTGCTTCCTCGGGCTGCTGGTCGCGCCTACCTGGGTGATGCACATGGTCTACGGAGCCCGATCCACCTACCTGCCGCTGGCCCCGCTGCTGCGGCCCTTCGTGGTGGCCTTTGCCCTGCAGTACATGGCCACCGTCATCGGTGCCTACGAGGGCGGCATGGCGCGGCCAAAGACCTATCTGTGGGTGCAGGTGGCCGGCACCGGCGTGCTCCTCACCCTCGGCGTTCTGCTCATCTGGCTCTATGGAATCGAAGGCGCGGTGATCGGGATGCTGCTCGCCAGCGCTACCCGATTCCTCACCTTCGTCCTGATCTCACGCGCCGCTGATCAGCGCATGCATCTCACCGAATCCAACTCCTGCCTGGAGATTCGTCCATGAATACCACCTCCGCCTGGGTGCATATCCAGGTCTGCCTGCTGACCTACAAGCGCCCCGAACTGCTGCACCAGACGCTGCGCTCGCTGCGCGATCAGCGCATCGCCGACCCCTGCATCACGATGCATCTGCTGGTCGTCGACAACGACGCCGCCGGCAGCGGCAGGGCCACCTTCGACGCCGCGCTGGCCGGCAGCACCATCCCCGCGCGCTACGTCTGCGAGCCCCGCCGCGGCATCGGCAACGCGCGCAACCGTGCGCTCTCCGAGTCCGACGGGATGGACTACATCGCCTTCCTCGATGACGACGAGGTGGCCACGCCCGAGTGGCTCTATCACCTCTACCAGACCCTCTACCGGCAGCACGCCGACATCGCCACCGGCCCCGTGACTCCGTACTTCGTCGCCGCCCCCGCCTGGATCGTGCGCGGCGGCTTCTTCCGCATGCCCAAACGCGCCACCGGTTCCCCCATCGACTTCGTCGCGACCAACAACGTGCTCTTCCGCGCCCAGCTCGCCCACAGTTACAAATTCGACAGCCGCTTCGACGCCACCGGAGGCGAGGACACCCACTTCTTCATGCGCCTGCGCAAGGACGGCATGCGCCTGGTCTGGAGTCAGGAGGCCGAGGTCATTGAGACCGTTCCCGCCGACCGCACCCGTGTCGGCTGGATGCTGCGCCGCGCGCAGAGCGAGGCCAACCGCTACACCCGCTGCTGCCTCGATCTCGACCACGGCCTCAGCACGCGCATCAAACGCTTCGGCAAGGCGCTGCTCGGCGCCCTCGCTGGCCTTGCCATGCTGCCGCTGGGGGTCATCGGTCGCAGATACGCGATGCGCGGCCTGCTGTGGCTCTCGCGCGCTCTGGGAACCTGCGCCGCGCTCTGGGGCTCGCAGACCATCTACTACCAGACATCGCCCGCGCTGGCGACGCCCGCCGCGGCCGTGGGGAAGTCCCTTGAGTAACCTGTCTGATCTGGCTAATTTGTCGAATCTTTCCAGCTTATCCAGCCCAACGGCCACGTCCTGTCCAGCGAATACACCCAGTTTAACGACCACGTCCGGCACCGCGACCGCGTCTCGCCCGTTGAATTCCCCCGGAGCGCCCTCGCCCCTGGTCGTCCTGGTCGTCGGTCAGGTGCCGCCCCCGGTCAACGGCCAAAGCCTTATGATTCAGGAGTTTCTCAGCGGCAGCTACGACGGTCTGCGGCTCGTCCACGTGCCCCTGCGCTTCTCGCGCTCCACCGCGGAGATCGGCGCCTTCGACCTGCGCAAGATCTGGGTGCTCCTCGGCACCATCGCCGACATCGCACGTGCTCGTTTCCGCACTGCCGCCACCGTGCTGTACTACCCGCCCGCCGGGCCTAATCTCGTGCCGGTGCTGCGCGATCTCGTGTTGCTCGGCGCCACCCGTTGGCTCTTCAAGAAGACCTCGTTTCACTTCCACGCCGCCGGCCTGGCCGCCATCTATCCGCGCCTGCCGCTGCCCTTGAAGCCGCTCTTCTGGCTTGCCTACAACAAGCCTGACCTCGCCATCTTCACCACCGCCGCCACCTCTGCCGAGGCCACCATCCTTCACGCGCGCGCGCGTGCCATTGTGCCCTGCGGCATTCACGATGAGGCCGCTTCCACCACCTCCGACGGCACCGCTCTCCGCAAAGATCCAGCCACGCCCACCCTCCTCTTCGCCGGAATCCTCTGCGAGGGCAAGGGCCTGATGACCCTGCTCCGCGCCTGCGAGCGGCTGTACCGCGCCGGAACCCCGTTCCGGCTCGTCTGCATCGGCGCCTTCGACTCCTCGGAGTTCGAGCAGCAGGTCCGCGACTTCATCCGCATCGCGGGCATCGCGTCCCACATCGATCTCCGCGGCGTCGTCGTCGGCGCGGAGAAGACCGAGCTCTTCCGCTCCGTCGACATCTTCTGCTTCCCCAGCCACTACGTCTCCGAGAGCTTCGGCGTCGTCCTCATAGAGGCGATGTGCTTCAGCCTCCCCATCGTCGCGACCCGCTGGCGCGGCATCCCCGAGGTCACCGGCGAGGAGGGAAGCTTCCTGGTCGAGGTCCGGGACGATGCGGCGCTGGCTGCAAGGCTCGGCGAGCTGCTGCAAAGCCCGGCGTTGCGGGCCGAGATGGGGCACCGCAACCGCGCGCGCTACCTCGAGCACTTCACGATGCAAACCTACCGTCACGGGATGTCCACGGCGCTCCAGAAACTGGCCTCCTGAGCCAAGGAATCGCTGGTGATCGACAGCAGCGAGGCATCTTTTACGGTGCCAATCCGCTCCTATTTATCTATGTTCCTCATCGCAGGTCGCACACTGGCAGGGCTCGGCATACTTGTGTTTGCCGTCGCTGTCCTGTGCGCGCAGTCCGCCACTGCACCCCTGCTTGGGAACCCCCTGTTTGAGAACCAGGAACTCACAGCACAGCAGTCCACACAGATGCAGGGGCAGTTGCAGACGGCGTCCCTGCCACCCACGCAGCAGGTCAGCGCCCAGTACCGCATCGGCAACGGCGATGTGTTGCAGATCTCTGTCTGGGGCGAGGCCGAGCTGACGAGGACTGTCACGGTGCGCCCCGATGGCAGGATCTCGCTTCCGCTCATCAACGAGGTGGAGATCGCCGGCCTCACCTCCTCGGCGGCGCAGAGCATGCTCGATCAGCGGTTCGCCCGCTACATTCGCAATCCGCAGTCCACGGTGATCGTCTCCGAGGTCCGCAGCAACATGGTTTATATCTCCGGGAGGGTCTTCCATCCCGGGGCCTACCCGCTGGCCGGCTCGCTCAGCGTCGTGCAGCTCATCGCTCGCGCCGGAGGTCTGGCAGACCACGCCAAGTCAAAGCACATCTATGTCCTGCGCGAGTCCAACCACAGCCGTCTGGATGTCAACTACAAGGCGATCCTGGAAAATCGCCGGCACAGCGAAGACGTCCAGCTGCTCCCCGGAGATACCGTTGTGGTCCCGTGACGATCTCCCCGGGGTGAACGCCCAGGCGTGGTCCCACCCCTCACCCCGTATCCCTTGGCATCACCCCACATCAGGTTCGGTAGAAACGTATGCACTTCGACTCCATCCCGCCGGATTCCACCTTCACCCAACGTCTTCTGGGTGCGCTGAAGTATTGGTGGTGGCTGGCGCTCGGCACTCTGTTGCTTGCCGCCCCTGGCCTCTACTTCGCCGGCCGCTCGCTGGCGCACTGCTTTGAGAGCTCGGTCGTCATCGGCTTCCCCGTACTCGATACGGCGGTCGATACTCCCTCGCTCCGGGAGCAGGCTGTCGCCGAGGCCATTGAGCAGAGCCCCGGCATCGACGATGCGCTGCAGCAGAACGGCTTCGAGCCGCTCGCCATCCCGCAGCTTGGACACCTGCTCCGCCGCGGCTTCCTCCGTACGCAGCTCGTCTTCGAGCCCATGCCGACCACCATCCCCCACTCGGTCGCGCTGCGCATACACGCTCGTGAGCGCAGTCCGCTGGCGGCCAGCACCGTAGCCGCCGGGGTAGGACAGGCGATCCTCGATCAGATGGAGGCGAAGCTGCTGCCCGGCAGTTCTGTTCCAGCCCCAGCCGACACGGACACCGCACCACCTGTCTCCGCTGCGCCAGAGACCGCCAGCGCTTCGCCCGATGCGAGTGCTTCGCCGGCCTCAAGCGCTCCGTCTAGTGCGCCATCCGTGGCCGTCGCGAGTGCCCCATCCTCCGTAGCTGCGCCGCATCCGCCCCAGCTCCGCAAGATCGTTACCTGGAAGCTCGCACCCGAGAGTCTGGACGCGACGCGCAACCGTGCCCGGCTCAGCGCCGAGATGGTCGTCCTGGAGGAGCGCCGGTCGAGGGCGCAGAACGATCTCGGCGCGCTCGCAGCCCAGCCCAAGGTGCCGGTTCCGCGCTCCTCGGGGATACGGCCCAGCAATGAGGCTGCACTCAAGAGCCAGCTCAACTTGGCCAACGACACGCTGAACGAACTGCAGCGCCGCTACACCAGCGAGCACCCCGACGTCATCGCGGCGCAGCAGCGTGTGCGCGACCTGCAGGCGGAGCTGGAGCAGGCCATCAACAAGAACACGCTCCTCGCCAAGCAGGATGCCGCCGTGCAGATCGCGTTCAACGCAGCCCACGCACGGATGGTGCGCGAGGCCGAGTTGCAGGCCCAGATCTCCCAATTGGACGCGCAGATGGCCCGCGACAGCGTTGAGCTCGACTCCCTCGGCAAGACCAAGAACTGGATCCCGGTCGTCCGCTACGTCCCGGTTCCCGACACGGGCGCCGCGCAGCCCGCCGTTTCGCAGCCGCCCGTTTCGCAGCCCCCGGTCCCGCAACCCGCCGCCCCAGCACCGCGCCCCACGGCCTCCAATGCGCGCGCCGCCGTGCCCTCCGTCTATCACCCGGTGGTTGCCACGCCTGCCTCGGTTGCGCAGCAGGCGCAACGCCTCAATCTCACGGCGACCATCCCGGTCGAGGCCATGTTCGTCTCGCAGCCCGTACTGCTCGCCCTCAGCGCGTTCTTCGCGATGCTGCTCGCCTTGCTCGCTGTGAGCATCGCCGAGCGCACCAGCAGTTCGGTCAAGGATGCCTATGTTCTCGAGACCGAGCTCCCCTACTCGGTCGAGTACATGGGCGAGATTCCGAGGATGACCCGGTGATCCGCGGCGCCGCAGAAACGATCGACTCGCCCCTTCCGCTCGAAGGCGACCTCCCCTTTTCGCCCGGCGGCGAGCGCTACGCCCACTTGGTCGATCGCATCCTCGAGCTTGCGCCGAAGCATCGCCGCGTCCTCATCACCAGTCCCGGCAATGGCGACGGCAAGACCGTCACCGCCGCCAACCTCGCGCTTGCCTTTACCGCGCGCAAGAAGTCTGTGCTGCTGGTGGAGCTCGCGTTCGAGCGGCCCAGGCTGGCCAGCGTCTTCGGTACGCCGCCCTCGCGCCTCGGCGTCGCCAGCGTTCTCGCCGGTCACTGTTCGCTCGACAAGATCGTCTGTCGCAGAAACGACAACGGCTTGAACCTCGCGATGGCCGGGCTCGCACGCTCCGCCCCGGACGCGTTGGCGGCCGACCAGTTCTTCGGCAAACCCTTCGAGGACATGCTCAAGGAGGCCGAAGACAGCTACGACTGGACCATCTACGACGGCCCCTCGGTTGGCTCGTCCCCGCAGATTCTGGAGCTTGCGCGCGCGGTCGGCTTCACCCTTCTGGTGGTCCGCAAACGATCCCCCGTCGCACGCCTGCGCCGCGCTTTGAGGCGCATGGACGACGCAATTAATCTGGCCATTCTGAACAACCGTTAAACCCGCATCGACCATCGCAAAGGCACGGATATCCGCAATCGCTGTCGTCCATAGGCAACAGGGCTTTTGTCGCCCATCGGCCAACATCCAATTGGGTTTTGCATCCTATCAAATCTGTATGGAGTAAGAACGAAATCCCTGCCATCGCTGCACGATGCGGGAGGAGTGCTTCAGATGAGACACCGTTCCGTCTTCGCTCTTGGTTTATCCATCCCTCGTCGCTCCATCACCCTCTATTTTTCTCAGTTCTGGCTCTCTAAGTCCTGGCTCGCTGCCTTCTGTCTTTCGATCTCCCTGATCCTTGCTCCCTGGGCGCTGGCGCAGAGCGTATCCTCCCGCATCGTCGCTCCGGTCGATGAGGCCATGCGCACCACGCTCGTCGGGAACACCCATCCGCTCGCGCGCGCTGCCTTCGATCAGGGAGCCTTGCCGGAGACGACGCCGCTCCCGCGGATGCAGCTCGTGCTCAGCCGCAGCGCTGAGCAGGAGGCTGCACTCGAGCAGCTCCTCGAGCAGCAGCAGGATCGTGCCTCCTCCAGCTTCCACCAATGGCTCACTCCGCAGCACTTCGGCGCCGCCTTCGGTCCCTCCGACCGCGACCTCTCCACGGTCACCGCCTGGCTCGCCGCGCAGGGCTTCACCGCCATCCACGCGAACGCCGGCCGCACCGTGGTCGAGTTCTCCGGCACCGCCGGCACCGTGCAGAACGCCTTCCACACCACCATGCACCGCTATCTGGTGAACGGCCAGTCCTTCTTCGGTAACGCCTCCGATCCTCAGATCCCTGCCGCCCTCGCGCCCGTCGTCGCCGGCGTGGCCAGCCTCAATAACTTCGCGCAGCAAGCCCCAACCACCGCGCCGCTTGCACTCACGCGTGACAATAAGACCGGCGCCGTCACGCGCTCCACCCTCCAGCCCGCCGCAGAAAGCACAAGCCCCCCGAGCTCCGCCGTACGCGCCAACTACAGCACTACCACCAGCACCGGCCAGACGGTCAACGCGGTTACGCCCGGCGATCTCGCCAACATCTACAACTTCGCAGGGCTCCTAAGCAGTGGCACCACCGGCAACGGCCAGTCCATCGCCGTGGTGGGTGACAGCGACATCAACGCCGCCGACTTCGTCGCCTTCCGCAGCCTCTTCGGCCTGCCCATCGGCACCACCACCACGCCCACTCACACCCAGTACCTGAACATCATCTTTAACGGCGCCGACCCCGGCACCAACGACGATGAGATCAAAGGCGACGCCGGCACCCAGTGGGCCGGTGCCGTCGCTCCCAACGCCACCATCGACTACGTCATCTCCGAAAGCACATCCGTCATGCAGGGGGGCGATCTCTCCGCCCAATACATCGTCGACAACAACCTCGCCCCCATCCTGGTCGATACCTTCACCCTCTGCGAGCCCTTCGCCGGCGCCACCTACAACCAGTTCATCAGCAACCTTTGGCAACAGGCCTCCGCGCAGGGCATCAGCGTGGTCGTCGCGGCTGGTGACAACGGCTCTGCCGGTTGCGACGCCCTTGGCATCACCGCCGCCACCGGCGGCTTCGCCGTCAACGCCATCGCCAGCACCCCCTACAACGTCGCCGTCGGTGGCACCGACATCACCGGCGGCTGGAGCACCACCAACGGCGCCAACCAGTCCTCGGCGCCCGGCTATCTGACCGAGACCGCCTGGAACGATAACTTCGGTCCGCAGGCCATGGCCCCCATCGTGCGCGGCGGCTCCGGCGGCGCCAGCAGCTGCGCCACCGGTAGCGGGACCTCCTGTGCCGGTTATCCCAAGCCCGCCTGGCAGACCGGCGTGACCGGAACCGCCAACGACGCCGTCCGCGATCTCCCCGACCTCTCGCTCTTCGCCGGCGACGGCGCTTACAGTGCGCTCTACTTCGTCTGCCAGCAGGACGCCGTCAGCACCCCGGGCACCGCCTGCGCGCTCGGCACCCCGAGCACGAACTTCGTCGGTGCCGGTGGCACCTCCTTCTCCGCCGCGGCCTTTGCCGGCATGCTCGCACTCGTCAACCAAAAGATGAGCGCCAGCCAGGGCAATCCCAACTACACCCTCTACAAACTCGCCGCGAACCAGCAAACGGCTGGCACCGCCTGCGCCGCGAACGGCCCACCGGCCTCCAGTTGCATCTTCAACGACATCACCACCGGCAACAACCAGATGCCCTGCGTCAGCGGCTCGCCGAACTGCAACGGCACCACCCTGAGCGGCTATGCCAGCGCCGCCGGCTACGACCTCGCGACCGGCCTCGGCAGCATCAACGTCGCGAATCTGGTCACGCAGTGGTCGACTGTTACCTATAACGCCACCACGACTACGCTCACCCTGAGCGCGAATGGCACCACCAGCGGCGGCAATAACTCCACCCCGCTGACCATCACCCATGGAACCTCGGTCACCGCCGCCGGCGGCGTCACGTCAAATTCTTCCGGCACACCCACCGGATCGGTCTCCATCAACGCCAACACCGCCAACGGCTCGATCGGCACCATCCCCCTTACCAACGGCGACTTCACGCAGGCCTTCCGCACCTTCCCTGGCAGTGGTCTCATCCCCGGCACCACCACCCCCGCGAGCTACAAGGTCTACGCCAACTACGGCGGCGACGGTACCTTCGCCGCCAGCCAGTCCATTCCGGTCAATCTGATCGTCACCCCGGAGCCCAGCACTACCACCGTCACCGTCATCGACACCACACCGGGCAAGCCCACCACGAATCAGGTCGTGAGCAACATTGCATCTGGCATTCCCTATGGCGAGATCCTCGACGTCCAGACCAAGGTCGTCGGCGCCTCAGGCTTCGGCGTCGCCACCGGCAATGTAGTCCTGACCGACAACAATCAGCCCCTCTACGGCGGTTCCTTTCCCCTCAACTCCTCTGGCTACGCCGATGCCATTTCGACCTCGCTGACCGTCGCCGCCTCGCCGCACTTCTTCGTGGCGAGCTATGCCGGGGACGCCAGCTTCAACAGCAGTACCTCCGCCAATACGACGCTCACCATCGTCAAGGCGCCCACCACCGCCTCCATCGTCCCGAATGCGAATCCCGTCTCCGACGCCACCACCGAAACCTTCACCGTCATCATCGGTACCACCGGCTACGGCTTTGCCGCACCCACCGGCACGGTGACCATTACCGCAAGCAACGGGACGGTCCTCGGTTCCGCTCTTCTGACCGGCGTCACCGGTGGCGGCCAATATGACTCTAGCTACGCCAACATCACCCTTCCGGCAGGGTTGATCACCACCGGCAACACGGTCACCGTCAACTACCCGGGCGACACCAACTACCTCCCCTCCAGCGCCGGTACCGGTCCTATCACCGTCACCGCATCCGGTCTGCCCCCAACCTCCACGTCGCTTACCGTCAACCCGCTTTCGGTCACGACCACTGGCAGCATCACGCTGACCGCGGCGGTCACCCAGACCGCCGGGACACCGGCACCCTTCGCAGGCGGCAACGTGACCTTCTACATCGACGGCATCCCCGTCCCGATCACTGCCGCCGGCAAGCCCGTGCCCACCTACCCGGTCGCTGCCGACGGCTCGGTGGTGCCCCAAACAATTCCCGTCGCCGGCTTCGCTCCGGGAACACACACGGCCGCGGCTGTCTTCTCCGGCGACAGCGCCCATAAGGCCTCCATGTCGGTGGGTGTGACCTTCACCATTACCGCAGCCACCGGAAATATCCAGAGCAATACCACCATCACCCTCAACCCCTCGGGGATTCCGCCCGCGCCGACGACCGTGGTGCAGGGAACCGTCATCATCGTGACCGCGCAGGTCGCGCCCTCTGGCCCACCCGTCCCCACCGGAACCATCCAGATCCTGATCGACGGCAACTTCGTTGGCACGGCGACCGCGCTCAACAGCACCGGCTCCGCCAGCTACACGTTACCCACCAACGTCATCCCGG
>Ga0207148_1048_pt1 | contig 31896 bp, 23 predicted proteins | sample Alteio_BWMinHeat_34_FD_153558 | JGI IMG/M metagenome (GOLD analysis project Ga0207148, IMG submission 153558) | Enriched cells from forest soil in Barre Woods Harvard Forest LTER site, Petersham, Massachusetts, United States -... | ecosystem: Environmental > Terrestrial > Soil > Temperate forest >... | reverse complement strand
TGGAAACTCTGCAGCGCAGTAAGCGCCCCTCCGGTAGTATTCGTGCCGCCAACGCCCGAAAACGTCTGTGGCGTCCCGGCTGCGACGGGGTTGCCTCCTGACAGGGGAGCATCGAGGACTTGGGCAGAACCCGTCGCCGAACCCGAGAGCATCGCGCCGCTTTTCTCCTGGACTGTTACGGTCACGGTAAATGCTCCCGGCGGTACCGTCGAACCGGACTCTTCGGGAAACGTATGATTGTCGGTGATCGTAAAGGCGCCGGCGCTCCCGGAAACGATCAGGTTTTGGTCGTTGGCCTGCGTTGAAGGGGTGGTGCCGTCGCCGTAGTTGACCGTGACGGTGAAATCGGTGGCCGTGAGCAGCGGATTCGTATCGGTGAAAGCGGCGCTGAGCGCCGGAATGGCAGGCATGCCCTCCGTGGCCACGGGTACCACGGCGGAGTTTGTCGAGGGCCCTTGGACGCTCGTGACGGTTACCGACGGCACGCAGCGATCTTCCAAGTTTTCCAGTTGGAGTCGCCTCCTCATGGGGCGGCGCGTGCGGGACGAAGACCTGGAGTTTTGTGAACCACGCGACCAGATATGAAGCACGGTGAACCTCCTAAAAGATGGGTAGAGCGGCAATACGTTAGGAATCCGAGAAGTTGACCTCCTCTTGATGGAGAACGCACAACAGTGGAGCAGCGCGACGACTTCCCGGGGCATTGACTGATTCCTCGCCGGCCGTTTAAGCTACGCAGACTGGAGAAGCCTGTCAAGGAAACTGAGTCGGTCCCGACTTATTGGCGGCCGGAAAAATTATGGATAAAACTGGTCTGTCTGGAGAAATGCATAGGTAGAAGCCGTCTCTGGCGAAGAGGAACACCATGTCGAATGGCCAACTGACCGGCGTCCTGCGGCACCTGCGCCGGGCTGTCCTCCTGTCCGAAGGTGCGGCCGTGACCGACGGTGACTTACTCGACCGCTATTTGACGGAGCGAGACGATGCGGCATTCGAGGCGCTCCTCACACGGCACGGTGCGATGGTGTTGGGAGTCTGCCGGCGTATTCTGGGCAATGAGGCCGATGCCCATGATGCCTTCCAGGCTACCTTCCTCGTCTTCATTCGCAAAATGGCATCGATCAAACCCCGCGCGATGGTCGGCAACTGGCTGTACGGCGTGGCCCACAAAACTTCCCTGAAAGCGAAGGCGATGAACCGCCGGAGAGTTACAAAGGAACGAATGGCAGCGGCAGGACGTTGCGACCCATCACGAGAACGAGCCATGTTAGAATTGCAGGCCCTGTTGGATCAGGAATTGAGCTGCCTGCCGGATAAGTTTCGGGCACCGATCGTGCTCTGCGAACTCGAGGGGAAGTCGCTCAAAGAGGCGGCCCGGCAGCTCGATTGTCCACCGGGGACAATCGCCAGCCGGCTGGCCAGGGGGCGAGGCATGCTCGCGAAGCGCCTGGCCAGGCAAGGGTTTTCCTTGTCGGGAGGAGCACTCGCGCTGGCGCTGGCTAGCGAGACGGCTTCGGCATGTGTACCGAGTTCCTTGTTCGCTTCAACGGTTCAATCGGCGACTGCGCTCGCTGCAGGCCAGGCGGCCGCAATGGGCGTCATCTCGTGTAAGGTCGTCGCATTGTCAGAAGGGGTGTTGACAACCATGCTGTTGACGAAGCTGAAGTTGGTCCTTGTTTCAATGGCAGCGTACACTCTGGTCGGTGCGGGGGGAACCCTGGCTACCTATCGGGCTTTGGGCGCCGAGCAAAGGGAATTACGTCAAGCGGCGTCTCCGCCCGCTGTCACTGGGCAAGTGGAGAAGACCAAAACCGACAAACAAATAAACGAGAAGGGCGTACCGGAGGAGCGAACCTACGGTTTTCTTGGAGTCACGCTCAAGGACGCCGACCTGGGAACAGTGATTGTCCACGAAGTTTTTCCCGACAGCCCGGCTGCCAGGGCCGGCGTCAAGGCGGAAGATATCGTCCTCAAGCTTGCTGACAAAAGGGTGAAGGACTCGAATTCGGCCGTCAACGATCTCAAGTCACTAAAGCCGGGCGAACGGGTAGCCATCCACATCAAGCGTGGGGACCAGGAAATGGGGATGACGATAAGACTCGGCAAATGGCCGGCCGAGTTGAAAGCCGACGGCAAGCTGCAGACAAAAGACTCGCCGGTGACCAAGCAAGAGCCTGGCTATCTCGGGATCCACTTGCAGGATGACAAGGGAAAGGGCACGATCATCATACACGAGCTTTATCCGGAGGGCCCCGCAGCCAAGGCCGGATTCAAACCGGACGACATTATCCTCAAAGTCGACCAAGCGGAACCCAAGGAGGCGAAGGGCGTGATCAAGGCGTTGAGCAACCTGAAGGAAGGCGACAAGGTGACTCTCCGCATCAAGCGCGGCGACAAGGAGATGGACGTGACTGTCACCGCCGGCAAACGCCCTGCGGATTTTGGGGAGAAAAAGGTTCAGGACAGACCGCTTTAGTACGAGCCTTATCCTGGAATGATAGGTAGGTCCGGCTTGCCGAGCCGAACCAGTCCCGCCCGGCAGGCGGGACCTACCTACAGTTACCTACCGATCCTTTGTTACTTGGAAAGGGAGACGCATCATGCGACTCATCCCAGCGCTCAGGCTCTGCGCGGCAATTAGCTTCTCGTCGGCTCTGCACGCCCAGTCGGTCCAAAGCCACGGAGGTTCCGAAACCGGATTGATTCGGACCGCTCGAAGCGGCGCCTGGTCCGCACCAACAACCTGGGAGGGAGGCAAGGTACCGGGAAAGGGGGACCGTGTGCAGGTCCGGACCGGAGACCGCGTAACGTATGACATGACGGATTCGAAGCCAATTCGCTCGATCCACATTGCGGGCTTTCTGACCTTTGCCACCGACCGGGACACTCTTCTTGAAGTCGGTCTCATCAAAATCCAGGCCGGTGCTGATGCTTCCGAGAACGGGTTCGATTGCGACGCGCACATTCCTTCGTCCAGCCCGGGAGATCCGGTACCCACGCTCCAGGTTGGCTCTCCATCCCAGCCAATTGCCGCCGGGCACACGGCGCGGATTCGATTGGCATACTTCGACGGCATGGACAGGGCTTCTTGCCCGGCCATTGTTTGCTGCGGGGGCCGAATGGAGCTGCATGGTTCTCCCATGAACCGCACCTGGGTCAAACTGGGGCAGGACGTCGCTGCCGGCGACAACACCCTCAAACTCATGGAGCCGGTAACCGGCTGGCGGGTCGGCGATCGCATCATCGTCACGGCTACCGTGCGAGATCGTGGGATGCGTCATGCGCTACGGCAAAATCCCGCGCCTGCCGCGGCCGCAGAGCCTCCGCTTACCGAGGAGCGGTTTATCCGGGCCATTGACAGCGCCACGGTAACGGTCGATCTACCGCTCGCTCATCATCATCTGGGCGCGGGTTCTTATCGTGGCGAAGTTGCGAACCTGAGTCGGAACGTCGTCGTGGAATCGGCCGATCCGGCCGGCGTCCGCGGGCACACGATGTACCATCGCGGCTCCGCCGGCTCGATTAGCTACGCCGAGTTTCGGCAACTCGGCAAAAAAGGCTTGCTGGGTCGCTACAGCCTTCACTACCACCTTGTTGGGAACACCATGCGTGGCAGCTCCGTGATCGGCGCCTCGATCTGGGACAGCGACAATCGTTGGTTGACATTCCATGGCACCAACTATCTCGTGGTTCGCGACTGTGTCGGCTACAAGAGCGTGGGACACGGCTTCTACCTCGAGGACGGCACGGAAACCTACAACATGCTTGATCGGAACCTGGCGGTGTGTGCCATGGTCGGAAAGCCGCTGCCGAAACAGGCTTTGCCGTTCGATCAAAACGAAGGTGCCGGCTTCTGGTGGGCGAATTCTCTGAACGTGTTCACCCAGAACATTGCCTGTGATTGCGAGCGCTATGGTTTCCGGTTCGAGGCGTCGCCCGCCGAGGGCTTCGATCTGCGCATGCCGGTGCGGCAGCCGGATGGAACCACAAAGACGGTCGACATCCGCACGCTTCCGTTCATCCGCTTCGAGGACAACGAAGCGCACGGAACGACTTACGGACTGAACCTTGGCGAGGAGGGAAGCGATCAGCGGTCTCGCCCGGATCGGCACTCGGGTGTCGGCCCCGATGAGCGGCACCCGTTTGTGATCCGCAATACCAAGATCTGGAATGCCCGTTGGGGCATCCGTCCCGAGACGCCCTGCCTGGTGGTGGACGGGCTCGATCTTCACGCGTGCGTCTACGGCATCTATCGCGGGAAGTTCAACCAGCATGCCTACCAACGCCTGACGCTGAGTGAAGTCGGCATTCCGGAAGCGTTCAGTCAGGGTCAGCGGCCGACCGGGCTGGACTTCCCAGACTCGGGGAGCACCGCGTTTGATCGCGTGGGAGCAGGGTTTTCGGAGCAAGAAAAGGCGAAGTTCGTGAAACTTATCGCTTTCTCACCAGTCAAATTGTCTCCTGCCGACGCTGAGCGCCTGGTACGGGGCTCCTACAACACCGGTGGACAGTTAGACGGTAAGGAACTCCCGCGGATCTACGAAGACCCATCAATGTCGAAGGGCACGGGTGTGGGCTGTGGTCCGGTATCCACAATAGCCTACCCGAAACCACTCGACCCCATGGACGACTTGCCACCGGCGACGATGATCACTTCCGTCGAAAAGGTGAAGCCAGGGAGAGTGATTGTGCGTGGGACGACCTGCGACAATGGCAAGGTAAACTGCGTGCGGGTTAACGGCCAGCGAGCCAGGCAAGTCGCCAACAACTTTGCCCAGTGGGAAATCATCTTTGAAGCGGTTTCCGGCGGCGAACTCAAACTGGTCGCTGGCGCAGAAGACAGCGCAGGCAATGTCGAGAAGACGCCGCACGAGATTTCCGTAGAGCTAGGACCATGAAGCATGGAAAGGAGGCCCTACGATTTGACCGTCCGGTCGGCATACTGGCATAATGGATTCGCCATGCTCCCAGCCAGACCGGCTATAGTCGGAGAGAGGAATCCCCCTTGTTCCATCTATCGCGTGGTGCTTGTGAAAAGCAACGTATATGGTGCGCCCCTGTTGCCGCCGCGATGTTGTTCGGTTCGTCTCTCCCTTCCGTTGCCGTCCCGTGTCATCTACGAACCGACGCGGCCCGTGACTCAAGGAAGATCAGGATCTTGGTGCTCGACGGCACGCCATATAACCGCGGCCTGGTCCATGGGCGGACGATGAAGGCCGAAATTCACCAGGTGGCACGGCTCTGGAAGGCAGACCTGGCTGCCTCCTTCAAAGTAGACGCGGATACGTTTATCCGCCGCTTTGTTCAAAAAACGGATTTCGTATCGGCGATCAAGAAATGGACACCGGACCTCTTGCAGGAAGTTCGTGGACTGGCGGACGGTTCGGGCATCGATTTCGATACCATGCTCGTCTTGCAACTTCCGGACGAATGCTTCGTCAGTGGCGAAGCCATCGCCCACGAGCGGTGCAGCAGCCTTGGTTTCGCCAGGAGCGGCGCACGGCCGGCCTGCGTCGCGCAGAATATGGACACGCCCTTATTCACGGACGGCTTTCAACTTGTGTTGCATATAAAGGAAGCGGGAAGAGGCCTGGAGTCGTTCGTGCTGACGCAAGCGGGGTGCATCGGCCTCAATGGCGTGAACAATCATGCGCTGGGGATCTGCTGCAACGCACTGTGGCAACTTAACGGCTGCCGAGATGGCTTGCCCGTGGCGTTCATCGTGCGCGGCGTCTTACAGCAGCATTCCGAAAAGGACGCGGTCAGCTTTATCGAGCGGATCAAACATGCGTCGGGACAAAACTACGTCGTGGGCGGACCGGATCGCGTCTATAGCTTCGAGTGCTCCGCCAGTCGGGTCCGCCGATTCCAGCCGGCCGGCAGGGCGGACGTTGTGTGGCATACGAACCACCCCTTGGCGAACGACGACTACACGACGGCGTACCGGGAAGCATCAAAGAAGCCGAATGCCGGCGGTCCCTGGAGCACAGAAGTTCGCCTGAACTGTCTGGAAGAGCGCCTGGGCAAGCGAATCACGGGATTCGACCTGGACGTAGTCAAGGCCACCCTGTCATCCCACGACTCAACGGACCACCCGGTTTGCGTGCCGAAGGGCAAGAAGAGCGTCTTTACGTTCGCATCCACGATCATGTTGCTTGCCGAGCAGCCGGAGTTTCATGTATCGAAGGGACCCCCGGATATTAACGAATACGAGGTGCTCAGGTTTGGGAGCAAGTAAGAGAGCCAATACCTGTCGATGCTCTTGTACTTGCTCGCACCTATCCTGGTTGTTATAGCATCGGCTCTAAGAGGAGCGTCTGCTGCCTGCGAACGGAGGCGCGGCATGAATCGTTGGCTTGTTGCCTTGTTATCCGTATGCATCTTCTTCAATACGGCCAAGACTCCGGCGCAGGATGGCAAATTGGAGAGACTGCGCGAAGAGGTGAATAAGGGACCTACCGATTCACACCCTAGCAAATCGAGAGATGATTGCACGTACGATGACGAAGACATGGGCGGCTCATTGATCTGGTTCGTTGCGGCCATACCCTTCACCGGCCCCCACCGCCTCCTGGATGACAACTTTCACAACGACTGCGCGTTCCTGAAGTATCCTTATGCCGACCATCGCCCCGGTTCAATGCTGATCGTTCCCCAGTGCCAGCCACTCTCCGAGGTGTTCCCGGACGGTGCTTCTCCTCGGCTGCAACCCTGGTCGTTCCAGCTCGCCCTGGAAGATAGCAACGATTTCTCGGGTCTCAATCGCGCCAATGGTCGATTGCTCGTTGATACGTGCACCCGCTTCGGCTTGCAGACGAGCTGGAGCTACCTGAACGAGCAGCTTTGCGGCTGCCACGACTCCCTGCTCCTGGGCGAGATGAACCTGGTTTTTCGTTTTGCACAGAGCGAGCGTATGCAGATGCGGACGGGCCTCGGGGCTCGCGTGCTCGCTGACGCCCACGACTCAACTTGGGGGTTCAACTTTCTTTATGGGGCAGACCTGTTTCCGGTGAAGCCGGTCGTGCTGTCCGGAGAGCTGGAAGCCGGCAGTCTGGGCTCTGCGGGTGTTTTTCATGCCCGCGCAACCATGGGCCTTTTGTACAAGCGCTACGAGATCTATGCCGGCTACGATTTCCTGCTGATTGGCTCTGTCGGCTTGCAAGGACCCGTGCTCGGGTTCCGGTTGTGGTTCTGACTATCCTCGTTTGATCCTTTCCGGCGGCCGAAAATCCTTCACGAGGCGTCTGAAGGCATATTTGCCCAGGATCTTGTAGCCAATGATAACGGCAATCACCGTGCCCCAGATTTGTGCGGCAAGGACCCACTGTTCTTCGCCCTTGAGCCCCAACCAGAGCCAGCAAATGCCGCCGATCAGGGCAAGATCACCCAGGACGCAGAGGATTCCGGGCGCCAGCCAAATAATCCATTCGAAGGTCGTCGTCTGGTAGGTTTTGACGGTCTGCATACGTATGCGGGTCTGCAAGTTATAACCGCAGTTCAAACAGATCACGTCATCTTCTGACTCCATGTCAAACGCACATTGCGGGCAGCGCGGACTCAAGACGACGTCGGTGAGAACGTACGGATTCTTTCCCGCAGCATCTTCGGGATGGACAACCTTGGGCGATGCCTGCTTGCTTTTGTCGGGCGGTGGAGCAGCAGGCTTGGGAGGCGGGACCGCAGCATCCGGGTCGGCGAAACTATACATGGCCGGTCCATCGTCGTCGTGATCCGGAGGCTTGGCGGGCGGCCCCTTTCCTTTGGCAGGTTGGGCTGCCGGTGCACCTTTCGCGGCAGGAGCGCCTTTCGTTGCCGGAGCCGGCTTGCCTGCCGGCGTCTCCTTGACGACAAAGGTCTTGGAGCAGGACTTGCACCGGATTTTTTTCCCAAGCAATTCGCCCGGTCCCTTGAGTTGCTTCTTGCATTCCGGACAGGTGATGAGGATCGTAGTGGCCATGGCAAGTATTTCTCTATCCTGAACGTGTACGGCGCCCGACAGTGCGAAAAAGACGATGATACCCCAGGACCCTACGGCCGCCAATGGCCAATCCTGGCACGACCGTCAAAGGAGTTATCGTGACGGAATCGCAGACTTCCCCACGAACCCTCGTGGCGCTGGCGACCTATAACGAGCGCGACAACCTTGAGCCGCTCGTTCGTGAGATTCAAAACGCGCTCCCTGCCGCCGACATCCTCGTTATCGATGATAATTCACCGGACGGCACAGGGCAACGGGCTGATGAGCTGGCCGGCACCGATCCACGGATCCATGTCCTGCACCGTCCGGGCAAGCTGGGGCTCGGAACCGCTATCCTCGCCGGCATTCGTTTCGCTCAGGACCATGCTTACGATTTCCACTTCAGCATGGATGCGGACTTCAGCCACCATCCGCGTTATTTGCCCGCCATGCTGGCCGGGATGCAAAACCGGGATGTAATGATCGGATCGCGGTATGTCCCCGGCGGCGGCGTTGTCAACTGGCCGATATCGCGCCAGCTCATGAGCCGGAGCGTCAACATGATGGTTCGGCTGCTGTTCCGCATCCCTGCAAAAGACACAAGCGGGGGCTATCGTTGTTACCGTCTGGCCAAGCTCAAGAACGCCGAACTGTCGAAAATCATGTCGCGCGGCTACTCGTTTCAGCAGGAGATGCTCTATCGCTGTCGCAAAGCGGGCTGCCGGATCGGTGAAATACCCATTATCTTCGAAAACCGCCGTGCCGGGGCCTCCAAGGTGAACCCCAGGGAAGCGTTTCGTTCCATGGGGATGCTGCTTTGGCTTGGACTGCGCGCTTTTATTGGTGCTGACTCCTGAGGCCGTTATTTTTCATTGCCATTGCGACCATTCGATTGGCCGTAGAATTCCACGCAGCCGGGGCCGAGAATCATCTCCAGCTCTCCCACAGAAAGGGTGGCCGGATTTACCCGAAATGATTCACTCGTCTTGAGACGACAGCGCTTGCCGCTGGAATCGCGCACTTCGAGATAGACTGGGCACGGGCCGGGAGTCTTTTCCAGCACCTGGGATAATCGATCGATGGCGTGGGGGCTGTGAATTTCCAGCCGTAGCTGAAGTCGCAGCCATTTCGTCAACTCTTGCTTGGCCTGGTCGAGTGTAAACACGCGGGTCAGGACCAGCCCCGGTAACTCGCGCGTGCGTTCCACGGTTCCTTTTACAAAGCAGACGCGATCGTTGCTAAAGTCGTCCTTGAAGCGCACGAAGTCGTCCGGCCACATGACGCACTCGGCGGATCCGGAAAAATCCTCTAGCTTGCAGCGCACGTAGCGTGTGTTCCCATTGCGGCCTTTCTTGGTGTTGGCGAAGCGCACGTCCGTCAGCATCCCCCCGATGATCACTTCCTGACCGGGCGGCGCCTGCAAGAGATCGGCCACGGAACAAGAAGAGAACTTGTGCAGATCTTTTTCGTGCTGGGCGAGAGGGTGGCTGGAGAAATAGAAATCGAGCGCTTCCTTTTCGTTTTTAAGTTTTTCGCTGTCCGGCCATTCGGGGATGTCCGGCAGCGATTGAGCAAGGCTTGCCGGTTCCGGGGAGCTGCTCTCGAAGACATCGAGAAAGTTGCGCTGCCCGGACCGGCGATCCTGCTGTAGCTCTCCCGCTGCCTGTAATGCCTTGCCCAGGACGTGCATCCACTGGGCACGGCGAACACCAAAACAATCGAAGGCGCCGGCCTTGATCAGTCGCTCGATGGCGGCGCGCGGCACGATCTTCAAGTCAATTCGTTCGGTGAAGTCGAAGAGATCTTTGTAGGAGCCGCCTTCGCGACGCACCCGCACGATCTCCTCGGCCGCACCCCGGCCCACACCTTTGATGGCCGTCAGCCCAAAGTGAATCTTGCCTTGTGCCGCTGCGAATTCCGCAGCGCCGGAATTGATATCGGGTGGAAGCACATCCACACCCAGGCGCCTACTGTCTTCGATGTGCTGCACCATGATGTCGCGCTTGTTGCCGTCCTCGATTTCGCTGGACAGCAGTGCCGCCATGAACTCCGGCGTGTAATGCGCCTTGAGATAAGCAGTCTGGTACCCGAGCTGGGCGTAGGCGGCGCTGTGGCTTTTGTTGAACCCGTAGCCGCCGAAGTGCGTGATGAGGCCGAAGATCTCGCGAGCGGTCGCCTCGTCTACGCCCCTTCCCTGTGCGCCGTTCATGAACTCCGCGCGGCGCGCGTCGATGATATCGTGCTTCTTCTTGCTGATGGCCTTGATGCAGGCGTAGGCGCTGCTGAGCTCGATGCCCCCCAGCCGGTTCAGAATCCGCATCACCTGTTCCTGATAAACCATCACGCCGTAGGTTTCGCCCAGGATTTCTTCCATGACCGCGTGCGGATAGACCGTCTTTTCCCGGCCATGCTTGCGGTTGACGTAGGCATCGACCATGCCGCCGCCAAGCGGACCAGGCCGGTACAGGGCATTGCAAGCAATCAAGTCGCGGATGTTGTCGGGCTTCATTCGCTTGAGAAGCTCACGAATGCCGTCCGACTCAAACTGGAACACTCCTTTGGCGTCCCCGCGCTGCAACAGAGCAAACGTTGCCGGGTCGTCCATAGGCAGCCTGTCCAGCTCCACTTTTTCCCCGCGCGTCTCTTCGATCATGCGCACGGCGTTGTTGAGAAGCGTCAACGTCCGCAGCCCCAGGAAATCCATCTTGAGAAGGCCGACCTTCTCCAGATCGCCCATGACCCATTGCGTGGTGATGACCGGCTCGTCGTGCCTGCCGCCGTTGTCGTCCCCTTTGCGAACGATTTTCTGCAGTGGGACGTAATCGGACAAAGGCCCATTGGAGATGACGACGCCGGCCGCGTGCGTACCGACATTGCGGTTCGTCCCTTCCAACCTTCGGGCAATGTCGATCAACTCGCGGGCCTGTGGATCGTTGTCATATTCCTTCTTGAAGTCGGGACTTTGCGCCAGCGCATCGTCCAGCGTCATACCGAGCGTCTTCGGTATCATGTCGGTGAGCTGGGTAACCCGCGCCAGCGGCACATCGAGGGCCCGACCCACGTCCTTGACCGCGGCCCGGGCCGCCATCGTCCCGAAAGTGGCGATCTGCGCCACGCTTTGCTCGCCGTATTTCTGCCGGACGTAAGCGATGACTTCTTCGCGCCCCTCCTGACAAAAATCGATGTCAATATCGGGAGCTTCACTGCGATTCAAATCGAGGAAGCGCTCGAAAAGCAGGTCATACTGTAACGGATCGACGTGACTGAGCTTGAGGACGTAGCTCACGACTGCCCCACAGGCGGAGCCACGGGCGCTCGCGGGGATCCCGCGCTCCAGTGCAAAGCGTACAAAATCCCACACGATCAGGAAATAGCCGGCGAAACCCATCCGGCAGATGATGTCCAGCTCGTGATCGAGACGCTCGACCGCTTCAGGCGCCGGGCTTGCGCCATAGCGCTCGCGCACGCCGACTTCGCACAGTTCGCGCAGGTAGGCGTCTGGGCTTTTCTGATCCGGCGGCGCAAAAACTGGAAAGTGCCGGCTCTTGAAATCGAGCTCGATCGAGCAGGCGTCGGCGATTTCCTGGCTGCGCCGTACCGCATCCGCCTGCTCCGGGAAAAGCCCGTACATCTCTTCCGGAGAACGCACATAGAACTGATCGCTGCCGTAGCGCAGTCGATTCTCGTCTCCACGGCTCTTCCCGGTGTTGATGCACAGCAGCACGTCGTGAGCGGAACTGTCAACCTTGCAGAGATAATGTGCGTCGTTGGTGGCCACGAGCGGCAAACCGAGCGTGCGAGCGATGTCGATTGCGGACCGGGTGCAGCGCTCCTGCAATTCGAGGCCGTTGTTTTGAATCTCGATGTAAAACTTGTCCCGGAAAGTGGTCGCGAACCACTCGGCGAGCCGCCTGGCCTCGTCCTGCTGATCCTTGAGAAGGAACTCGCTGAATTCACTCGATAGACAACCGCTCAGACAGACGAGTCCTTCCTTGTGGGCGGCCAGCAATTCCTTGTCGATCCGCGGCACGTAGTAATAACCTTCCAGGAAGGCGGCCGAGGCCATCTTTACCAGGTTGCGAAAGCCGGTCCGGTTCACGGCAAGCAGAGTGAGATGAAACCCGGCATCGCCGCGCCGACGAGCTTCGTGCTCACGCCGGCTGGTGGGCGCGACATAGGCTTCATAGCCTAGGATCGGGTTTAGACCGGCGCCATGGCACTCACGGTAGAACTCGATGGCGCCGTAGAGATTGCCGTGGTCGGTCAAGGCGAGGGCGTTCATGCCCAGCTCCTTGGCCCGCGCTACCAGCTCCGGGATCCGGTTCGCACCGTCGAGGAGGCTATAGTGGCTGTGGCAGTGCAGATGGACGAAGCTTCGATCCGTCATAAGCATCCTTTTCTGAACAGCTCAGGCATAGAGGCGGTAATCAATGTCGGGAAACAGATTGTGTCGTCTTTCCACTTCGCTGAGCCAGGGCTCGTCGATCTGATTGTGCTTGAGCTGCTCGTAAAGGTGATTGAAGTTGAGCACATGCGTCGTGGTGCGTTGCTTGGCGTACTCAACCATCGTGCCGGTTTTCAGGATGAAGGCCCAGTCGCTCGACTGGGCCAGGAGCAGCTCGCGTGCAGCCTGGTTGAGCGCGCGTCGTTCGAGCGGGTTGGGTTGCGTGAAGCGCTGGGACATCTCCACCATGCGGTCGGCGTCTTCGTGTAGGTGGGGATAAATCCAGTCGTTGGACCCTTCCAGCCAGACCTCGCAATAGCCCTTGTAACCCCAGCTTGACAAACCCGGTTGACTGATCTGAATTTTGGGAAAGCGGTCCAGGTATTCGGGCACCGTGATCGTCTTTATCGTCTGCTGATCGTAGTGCAATTTGCGGAGCAAGAAGTTAATCCAGTCCGGTCCTTCGAACCACCAATGGCCGTACAACTCCGCATCGTAGGGGGCCACGATCAACGCCGGCCGGCCGTCGAGTGCACCGCTGAGCCACTCGACCTGTTTCTCCCGGTTGAACATGAAATTGCCGGCATGATCGGCAGCCTTGTTCAGGGCAGCTCTGGGCTCGTAAGGGTGCTTGTGGTCGGTAAGGCCGGTGATCTTGAAATACTTCATCCCGAGATGGCTGCGAATCCCGTTCTGGTGCAGGTGTGGCCGCAGGTACTCGTAATCAAGGTCGAAACCGACATCGCGGTAGAAATCCCGGTACTGGTAATCGCCCGGATAACCCTCGATCGCACTCCAAACTTGCTTGGATGATTCGGTATCGCGTGCCAGGGCCGCGACGCCCGTGCCGGGACAGACGATCGGGGCATAGATGCCAAACTTGGGACGTGGCTCGGCAAAAAGTACGGCGTGGGTGTCTGTGAAGAAATAACGGATGCCGGAATCGCGCATCGCCTCATCGACGCCGGGGATAAAACCGCATTCGGGTAACCACATTCCTTGCGGCCGTCTGCCAAAGTGCCGGTGAAACTCCCGCGCTCCCAGTTCCACCTGGGCGCGAACCGCATTGCGATTCACATTCATGAGGGGCAGAAACCCGTGCGTGGCCCCGGAGGTGATCAATTCGAGCTTGCCTGCTTCGAAGAAGCGCCGGAAGCCGTGCAGCAGATTGTTGCCGTATTGTTTGACGAAAACATCCTTGGCCCTGGTGAAGCGGTCGTGATACATCTGCGCCAGCCCATGGAATTCCGGCTGCCAGCGCGTTCGTTCAATCTCCTTCACCGAAAGGGCGATCAGATTGTCGATATGCCTCACATAGCGGAATTGCAAGAGGGGATCCGAGAGCATTGCAGCCAGCGTCGGCGTTATCGACATGGTCACGCGCCAGTTTACACCGTCGCGTTCGAGACTTTCGAATACTTCCAGCAGAGGGATATAGGTCTCAGTGATGGCCTCGTAGAGCCAATCCTCTTCGAGGAAATCATCGTACTCCGGGTGACGCACAAACGGCAGATGGGCGTGTAAAACCAGGCAAAGATAACCAAGTGGCATGGTTGGAAATCGACCATCGAATGGATTGCCGACGGCATCCCTGCCGCCAGGGAGTCAGGAGCCGTGGACAAAGAGGTTTCTTATGGATTGAAAGGATGGACTTCAACACGGGGCTTGAAAGACCCATCTCCCCTTGCACATGACTGCTTGTACCGGCTGCGGGCCATCCAGCACCGCTTCGTGCGGATCGGCCGTGTTCTCAGCTGACAGCGGGATTACGACCAGGTCCGCGGATTTGCCCTCGGCAAGGCTGCCCGTAACGCCCTCCCAGCCGAGGGCCTCGGCTCCTGCCAGGGTTGCCATCCGCAAAATGTCGGCGCCTGCCATGTCGGGATATTGCCGACGCACGTCCCGCGCTTCGGCGAGCATGCTCAGGTCCGGATTCGATGCCAGACTATCCGTGCCGAGCGCTACGCGATTGCCAGCCGCAATAAATGCGTCAAGGGGATACCTCGTGTGGCCAAAGGCTGCGTGGGTCCGCGGACAATAAACAATGGTGCTCTTTGGAGTGAGCGTCATTGCTGGAGTCTGGTAATTGCAATGCGCAAAGAGCACGCGATCGGCCTTCTCGGCAAGATGAACCACGGCTTCCGGACTTCCCGCCAATCCCTGTGGCTCCCAAGCACCCAGGCGTGACAGGAAGTCGACAAACCGGCCGCTGTGGAGGCGCAAGAGGTCCAATTCATCGGGTGTCTCCGCCAGATGAATTGCCAGTGGGATCTTTTGTTGAGAAGACAAGTTGGCGGCGGCGCGAAAAAGAGCCGCTCGCACGCTGTAGGGCGCATGCGGACTCAGGCCCGGCCGACAATCGTCCGTAGCCCCGTGCGAGCGGATCCAGGCGCAGGCCTGGCTCCAGCTTTGATGTGCCCGCGCCCGGGTCAGCCCGAGCAGCTCGTAAAAGACGACTGCGCGAAGCGGACTTGCAGCCAGGACCGGCCAGCTCAATCCTTGTCCGGATATATCACCGAGCAGTGTTGTTCCCGAAGCGATAGACTCGGCCACTCCGGCTTGCACATCGTGCGCGACTTGTTCTTCCGTACGGCTTCTCCGGTGAGCGACGACCGATGCCAGCCAGGCTGTGAAATCTCCTGAAGGCGGCGTTTTGCCGCGCAACCCCGTGAGGTCAAGATGCGTGTGTGCGTTTACAAAGCCTGGAAGAATGGCCACGTCGCCCAGGTCCAGATCGGCTGGGAGACTTCCATGCGGTTTTACCGCAACAATCCGCTCCCCACGAATGGCGATTACTCCTCCGGCCAGTGGAGGACTGCCGACGGGGAGAATCCACCGTGCGGTCAGCGTCGTGGCTGTCTGGTTGCTATGGCCCATGATGAGCACAGCGTAGCAACGTTAGCGGGATTCAACAATAAGCCGCAAGCATCCGCTATAGTTTGAGTTTTTGGAAACGCCGCGCGGTGAGTGTGAGCACGCCGTATTGGTCTTCGACGATTCCGGACGCCAGGTAAGGTCCCAGGGTCAAGTAGGCCACAGGCGGACAAGTCCCAGGAAAAAGGGTTACCTCGATCAAGCCCCATTCGTCTTCCAGTGTGATGAACTGCATGGCGCGCCCGTCCACGGTCGGGGTGTGCCGGGCGGTGGCGACCAGGCCGGCAACCTGAATCGGCCGGCCGACATGGCTTGCGAGATCCCGGCTCGTGCCGAGTGCGCCCGGCAACTGTGGTCGAAAGAGCGCCAGCATGGGCGGTCCAACGACGAAACCGAGAATTTCCCATTCATCCCGCAAGCGCCGATCCTGGGCGTAGTCGTCGGGGGACCAGCCGAGGTCGGAATCATCGTTGAAGAGCCGCGCCTCCGCTTGCCGCAGCGGGTTGTGGAGATCCGCTTCCAGAAACAGGGCCGGTCGCGGCCGGCCCGTGAAGTCGAGCGCGCCCGAGCGAATCAGCAATGCCAGCGCTTCCGGTCCAGGGTTTACGCGCCGGCGGAAATCGGTCATGTCTCGAAACAGACCGCGCCGTTGCCGGTCGGCAACAAGTAAATTCCGCAGGGCTTCATCCAGCGACGCAATGGCCTCCAGGCCCGTGCGAATGCCTTCACCCTCGATAACGAAGTCCGCCGCCGAGCGATTGACACACGGCAGCCGCAGGTCGATCCCGGCACGCTTGATGGCCTCGACATAGACCCGGCGGGGATACATTCCCTGATTGTTGTTCAAGGCCGCCGTCCAGAAACAGAGAGGGTTGTGCGCCTTGAGAGAAGCGGCTTGCCAGGCGATCAGGCCGTAACTGACTGCGTGACTCTTGCAAAACGAGTAATGATTGAACTTGGCCAGTTGCACCCAGAGTCCCGCGGCCACGGAATGCGCAACGCCGTTGCGGGCACATGCTGCCAGAAACTCTTCCGTCAGCAGCCGTGCTTCTGCTTCGGTGCGATGTTTGGTCACGCGCTTGCGAAAACGGTCGGCGTCGGGCGCCGGCAATCCGGTCAAGACCCGGAGAACGTGGAGCGCATCGTCCTCGTAAAGCATCAAGCCTTGCGTCTCGTGCAGCAGCGGCGCAAGTTTGGGGTGCGCGTAGTGGACCGGCTCCAGGCCGCGCCGGCGGCGAATGAAACATTCTTTCATGCCCACCGATGCCGCTCCCGGCCGGATCATCGCGAGAGACTGAATGACGTCCTCGGGACCTTGCGGCTGCATCTGAATCAGCAAGTGCCGCATGGCCGGCGATTCCAGTTGATTGACGCCGAGCGTATCGCCCCGTTGTAACAGCGCCACGGTCTGCGGATCGGCTCCGGCGTTACAGCACGTGATTCGCGATTCGAGGACGCGAATGCCGAGCGTGCTTCTATGGACGCGTTGCGAACGAAGGGCAGCGTCCACCGTGGACAGGGCGCGATTGCCCAGGAGGTCGATTTTTACCAGGCCGATGAACTCGGCCGCGTCTTTCTCGAATTGTGTGATGACTATCCCCTTGGGCGCCCGCTGCAAGGGAGCATATTCTTCGATCGGTCGTGGCGTGATGACAACTCCGCCCGGGTGAATCGAGAGGTGGTGCGGGCGGCCCAGCAGAAGTCGTGCCGACTTCAGGATGCGCGGCCAGCGCTCTTCCTCCAGGGGGAAGCCGGGCGGAATTGCAGGTTTTCTGTCGGCCCCGACACCAAGACCGGTATTGACGGCCGGCTTTTCCTCATCTTCCACAAGCCTTTCCACGCGGTCGGCAAGCGTTTCCAGCAGCCGGCTGACCTGTTCGGAAGAGAGTCCGTGCACCTTGGCCGCCTCGCGAAACGCCGAACGCGGCTGAAGAAAAAGATGGGTGCTGATCATGGCCGTGTGCTGCGAGCCATAACGGCGGAAAACCGAAGCAATGACGTCGTCACGGACTTTCCAGTCAAAGTCGAGATCGATGTCGGGCAAGTCCACGCGACCGGGGTGCAAGAAACGCTCCAGGGGCAAGCGGAAACGCAGGGGATCCACGTCGGTGATCTCTAAAAGAAAACAAACGAAGGAGTTTCCCGCCGAGCCGCGCAAAGCCATGCTGTAGCCCTTGCGGCGGGCATAGCGGGAAATGTCGCGAACGACCAGGAAATAGCCACCCAGTTCTCCCGCCTCGATCACCGTCAATTCTTCGCGCAGCCGCTGCCGCGCAGCCAGGTTCTCCCCCAACTCCCGGCGGCGCAAGCCGCGCTCACACAAGAGCCGCAAATAATCAACCGCGTTGCAATGACGGGGAACACGGGGCTGCGGAAGAACCGTGTCGCGGGGGAGCACGTTCGAAGAAAGTTGTTCGGCCAGGGCATCGGTGTTGGCAACCGCTTCCGGCAAATCGCGGAAGCGCTGGCGGAGCGTTGCCGCATCGACAAGGTAATGATCGGCCGTAACCGCGAACCGGGCAGGGATTTGCTCGAGAAGCGCGCCCTGCTTGACGGCCGTGGCGATGCGAAAGGTTTCATATTCCTGGGGTGTGGCAAAATAAGCTCCCGTACTGGCCACCGGCCGTAGACCAAGCCGTCGGCCCGCGTCGAGCAATTCCTGTTCGTGACGCGCGGATCGCGCAGGACGCAGGATCTCCAGCCATAGCTGCGAATCAAGCGTGCCACGGAGTCGCCTGGCCAGTTCCACATCCCGCACGAGCAAGTGTAATCCCGCGGAGTTTTCGGAGAGCAGCTCAACCAGGTCGGTATCCAGGAGGTGCAACCGACTCAGAATACGGCACAGGCTGCGATAACCGGCCTGTTCCGCAACCAAAGCGACGCAGTGCGTCTGACGTTGTCGAAGGCAGGCGCCCAGCACCGGCCGGATTCCTAGCCGATGGGCCTCTTCGACAAAGGCCACTGCCCCGTAAAGATTGTTGGTATCGGTCAGGGCCAGCGTGGTGTAACCGCACCGGGCTGCGCGCTCTAGGAGCGCGGGCGGACTACTAACACCTTCCAGCATGGAATACCAGCTATGCGTGTGCAGTGGCGTCGGCATTGATATAGACAAAAACCCGCGCTGGGAAACATGGGAGCGATATGAACTACTGTATACTAATCAGTAGAAGGGGCAAGAAAAAGTGTCAAAAATGGGACTGGCTCCGCAGGACGCGGCGCCTGTGGCAAAAATGGGGACTGGCTCCGCAGGACGCGGTGCCTGGGTCAAAAATGGGGACTGGCTCCGCAGGACGCGGTGCCTGTCCCCATTTTTGTCACGTGCTCGAAGTCAGGAAAAAATCCGAGAAATCCGAGAAATACACACCGATTTCGGCTTGTTTGGCACGCCATTTCAAAAAGCATTCTGCCATTCTGCCAAATCCCAGACCACCTTGGCAGAATGCTTTCTCGGCTGTAAGTGATTACAAATTTAGGTTTTACAATTTCGCGGCAGAGCATTCTGCCATTCTGCCAGGGCACCGAGGGAACCGAAAAAGAGAAAATGGCAAATGGGGTAATTTGCCGAAACAGGTGGTAAACCAGCAGTCAGAGCCGATGCCCGGCAAAATGCCCGGCAAAATGCCCGGCAAAATGCCCGGCAAAATGCCCGGCAAACGCCCACGATTTGCTGGGCATTTTGTTAGTCGTGGGCAATACGGGAAGAACGAGGAGCAGGAAGCATTATCATGAAGGCAGGCTCAGTTACTTCGTTCACGGTCTGGGATCCCGATTCGAGGAGTGGCGATGGGCGACAAGGCGAAAGAACATCGGCGGCTGATCCTGGACCAGTTCACGCGACAGGCGGTCCCGTTTGCGGAGATGCCCGCTCACTCCAATGATGAAGCAAACCGCCTGCTTATGAACCTCGCGGCCATCTCCAGCGACGACACCGTGCTGGACGTGGCTTGCGGCCCCGGCCTGGTCGCGTGCACGCTGGCCGAGGTCGCCCGCCACGTCACCGGCATCGATTTGACACCGGCCATGATCGAACAGGCTCAGGCGAAACAGCGTTCCAGGGGCTTGACGAACCTGACCTGGCTGATCGGGGACGCGCTGCCCCTGCCTTTCCCCGACGCCGCCTTCTCGGTGGTCGTCACCCGTTACTCGTTCCACCACTTCCTCGACCCGAAGGCCGTGCTGGCCGAGATGGTGCGGGTCTGCAAACCAGTCGGGCGGGTGGCGGTGATCGACGTGTTCACCAGCAACCCGGAGCAGGCCGAGGCGTACAACCGCGTCGAGAAGTTACGCGACCCGTCGCACGTCCGGGCCATGTCGCTGGAGGAACTGACTGGGATGTGCCACGACGCTGGGCTGCGGGAACTCGTGACCTCGTTCTTCAAACTCGAGATGGCACTGGAGACGTTACTGGCCGCGTCGTTCCCCAATCCTGGTGACGCCGACCGCATCCGGCAGACGTTCGCGAACGACCTCGGCGTAGACCGGCTGGGCGTTGGGGCGGCTCGACGGGACGGGGCTATTCACTTCGCGTTTCCGGTTGTGGTGATCGCGGGGCTTAAGCAATCGGAACGGGAATAAGTGAAGAAGACCTCACGTCTCACGAACGGCTCATCGGCCATTGTTTGATGCCCAACCATTTCCAGCTCGTCCTGCGACACGGCCTGGAAGCGTTCGCGCGCTGGGCTTTGACGCGACGAGGGATCGACCACTGAAGGATCAGTCCACGGCAAAAACGATAATTCTGTTCACCAGCCTTTCATGAGAGCAGCGGTTGCTTGGGCAACAAGGCTTCCTTGAAGAGAAACTGCTCGCCTGACAAATTCGGCCCTTTCGGTCGATCCTTTGGGAAGAATACCAGCGGCAGCACAGAGGAGCCGACTCTCCAAATCAGGCTCGGTGACGAGTTCGAGTCCTTTTCTGTAGCAGGCACTTGCCTGCGCCTGCTCATCTCGATTTCGGTGGAGATCTCCGAGTATCAGGTAAAGCGGAGCAAAGTTCGGATATCTGTCCACGGCCTGTTGTGCGATCTGAATCGCCTCATCAGGGGGAAGCCCTCCGTCGTCCAAGGCCCGTAAAACTCTGAATTCCATATCGCTGACTGTCCCGTCTTCCAGCGATGCGGCGAGCCATCGACCGCTTCGGCATCGGAACCACCCCGGCGCAATCCGTTCGACTTCCTCAAATGCCTCTCGTGCCTTTCCGTAGATCCCCATTTCGAGTAGGCACATTCCGCTCTGATAGACTGGGTCGGGGTCGTGTGGATCAATTTCTGTGGCCTCATGATACTTCTCCAGGGCATCAGCAAGATTACCGGATGTGGCCAATTCGTTCCCTTGCCGCACGAGCACCGCTACCATGTGCAATTGCATCCGATTCCGGCGAAACTCGAATAAGTATCGTCCTTCCGAAACATGGGAAATCTCATCGAGTTCCAATTCTTCGCCGTCCCTCACACACACGACGCGGCAGAATGGCTCCCCTCGCCGCATCAACTCCATTCGCTTCATGAGGCTGTCGCATTTCAGCACATGTTGGTGCGAAAGGCCTACGATTTCTTCACCGGTGCGGAGGGCCTCTGAAATGTTCCCAAGGTATCGGTAGACTTCCAACAAGTTGTTTAGATAAACAAGTTGGCCTTCACCGTCGTTGCTTTCTCGGCACAGTTTCAGAGCCGCGCAGAATGGTTTCTCGGCTTCACGCATTCGGCCCGAGTGGAAGAGAAGCTCTCCAAGGCGCCCGTAAAGAAACGCCTCGTTCTGCCGAGCGGTCTGTCCTAGAAGGGTCTTTGCTCGTTCAATGAATACATTTGCTTCCGCGATCAGTGCATCGTATTCCAATCGGTCCATTCGTCCTCGAAGTTCGCCGTACCAGCGGTCCCACTCTAGCAAAGGGTTGTTGTCGGGCGTACCGCACAACTGTTTCCAGAGTTGGGGGGCACCGCATTCATTGGCAAGACACTGAGCAATTGTCCCGAGGCACTGAATATAGCGGTCTAATGAAGCCGGGTCCGTGGGCATCCCGTCCGGCGCTTTGCACATCAGTTCGACATTTGCAGCAATTTGCTCCTTGTAGTGGTTGCACAATCCCCGAAGCTTCTTATGAGACCCGGATGCGGCAGCCTCGATAAGCCGGTCTCGCAAATCAGCAGGTGTAAGCGGTTCGGGCGGTTTTCGCTTGAAGGGCCAGAACGGCATGGGATAGCTCCTCGAGTGTGAGGTCATTTATCAGACGGTTAACCCTACTCGTCCCAGCCGACTAATCAAGCACGGGGGACCAAGGTGAGCCAAACAAAGAAAAAAGAAAGAAAAAAGGGACATGCTGCTTTGCCGGATGGTACTGCAGCACGGTCCCTTTCTCTCGGTGAATTCCGAAAGACATGGATGCACTCAAGCGTCGCTACCGCAGAGAAATACAGGTCGCCAGGAGTCGCACGGGGCCAGCCAGCATGAAACTACCGTTCGGTCACCGGCTTTGCAATAACCGGGAAGCCGGTAGGATAATGTATGAGCGCAGCGTGAAGCGAGAGCGCATGACGCTAACGGAGAGTAAGCATGGCCATCATCTGTACCACCTGTAAGAAGGAGTTGACCCCTCAGCAAGCGGGAGAGCCATGCCCGTACTGTATGAGCTTGGACCGCAACTTGACCGCCGACGAAGTCGCGATTGCCAGGGACAAGGCGGCGATGGCCAGGGAGTTGGCCAGGAAGCACTATGAGGTGGAGCCTGGGTTGAGACAGGTTATCCGTTGCTCGGGTTCCGCTCATGTTGAATTCAAGCCAGCCGAGCCGGTCAAGTTACTAGAGGTCAATGAGGCTACCTCTGCGTCGGGCGTGATGCCCTTGCACTTTGGTCCTGCGCCTGCGAGCGGGATTTATTTTCCCTCGGTGATTGTGGAAGTGACCCCGGAAGAGTTCGCCCGAATCCAGGCAATGGAGTTGGCCCTGCCCAGCGGCTGGCAACACAGGGACGATTTGTCCATGCAGACCAGCGGAAGCTGAGGGGCAGGACGATGGCGACTCCTGCGGAATGGGCCACGGGCTACGCTCGCCAGGCGCTAGCAGACTGCCGGACGTTTGACCTTCTCCAGACCTTGCGCGTGCCAGAATGCCACAAGCTCCAATTTCTGCAGATGACATGCGAGAAGCTGGTGAAGGCTCACCTCTGCGGCGAAGGGTGGGACCCGATCCGCTTGCAAACGAGCCATGCTTTTGTGAAGAAGCATCTGCCCGCTGTCATTCGGCAACAAGCTGAATTCGTCAACTTCACCGGATCGCAAGCCAAGAAAGTGCTAAAGAACGTACGCCACCTGGCTCAAGAAATCGACGTACTTGCTCCAGCCGTAAAACGCGGTGGACAGCGCCCTGATAACTGCGAATATCCTTGGGAAGACGGCAACCAGGTGTTGCGTGTTCCCATCGATTGCAGCTTCTACCCCTCTCTCCTCTTGGAATATAGCGGCAGAACCTTTCTAAAGCTCGTACGCGGTGCGATTCAGCAGCTACTGCACTAACCGCATGGGCAGGTATCAAGGCTGGGACGCGCGAACGGCGCGTCTACTGCGCCAGGAAAGCTGAGGGAAGGCAAAAAACGACATCGTGAATTCCGAACGACATTTATGCACTCAAGCGTCGCTACCGCGACGCACAGAGCAGTTGCCGGTTACCACTCTCGGCGTTGAAACACGGAGCTAACCTCATAGCGCCGCTACGCGGCTGCTCCATGCTACGACTGCGAAGTGGCCATCGCGATCTTCGCGCAAGTTTCAAATCTCCTCCACCATTTCCTCCGCAATCGTCGTCTAGAATTCGATCGAGAGCAAATCACGTCCGCGTCAAGAATCGAGTCGCAAGTAGGGTCATCTATTTTGGAGGAGATGTTATGCGCAGCAAAGCTATCCTCACGGCGTTTTCGGTAGCCACGTTGTTGGTGAGTGCGTCCGGGGTCTGCCGGGCACAGTCGCTTCAAGGCAGCGGCTCCTCATTCGCAGCGCCCATGATGAACAAATGGGCCAGGGACTACGACAAAACAAAGCAAGTAAAGATTAACTACACGGCAGTTGGGTCCGGTGCAGGCATACGCCAGTTCATTGAAAAAGAAACGGATTTCGGCTGTACCGATGCACCACTCACGGCAGAGCAGATGAAGAAAGCTCAAGAAAACGGCTGTGAAGTTGTGCACATTCCGGTTGTCCTTGGCGGCGTGGTGGTTGCCTACAACCTGGAAGAAACCAAGGAGCCTCTCCGGCTTACCGGCGGCGTTCTCACGGAGATTTTTCTTGGGAACATCAAGAAATGGGATGATGCGGCCATCAAAGAACTGAACGCGGGAGTCGATCTGCCGGCACGGAACATAACCGTGGTTTATCGCTCCGACAGCAGCGGCAGCACGGCCATCTTTACCGACTACCTTGCCAAGGTCAGCACGAGTTGGAGCGTCGGCAGCGGCACCAAGGTCAAATTCCCAGTTGGAGAGGGTCAAAAGGGCAATGAAGCAATGGCGGCGGCCATCGCCAGCACGCCCGGCGCCATCGGCTACGTGGACCTGATTCACGCCATGCAAAAGAAAATCCAGCACGCACGCATCAAGAACCAAGAAGGGAACTTCGTCCAGGGAAGCCTGGAAGGAGTTACGGCAGCCGCCGAAGGAGCCCTGACCGATATTGCCAACGACTTGCGGTTTTCATTGACCAACGCGACGGGGAAGAGCGCTTATCCCATCAGCGGCGCGACCTGGCTCGTTCTTGCCGCCAAGCAACCGGCAGATCGCGGCCAGCGCCTGGTCGATTTTGTAACCTGGGTGACTCATGATGGCCAAGATTCGGTAACCGACCTCTACTACGCGCGACTGCCCAAGGGATTGGTCGAGAAAGTCGAAGCAAAGCTGAAGGACTTGAAAGTGAGCAGGACGGGTACCTTGCCTGACTGACGAAGTCTTCAGCGTCACATCTAGCTCGATGGGGGAGGAGCGACGTCCTGTCGGTCCTCCCCCATCGTTTTGTTTTAAACGCTCTACGGATGGGAAGTTCGTTCGCGTTCCTTGGCCAGCGCCGTTGGACTTCCGTCGCTGGCCAGGCAGCGTAAATACTGGTGGTAGGCCGCCTCGAATTCAGGCAAGGGCTGGCCGATAAGCTCGTGGAATGCGGCCAGCGGATCTTTACCTTTGCGAATTTCGTGAAGATAGCGGTCCAGTTCGGGTGTGCCGAGTTTTTTGCGCTCGAAGGTGAGGTAGAACGACAAGGCCCACGAGGCCAGGTAGTAACGATTGGAAACCTGCTTGTCCAGGCTGTGGGCCACCAAAAACTGCCTCGGGCTGGCCTGGAGCAGATCGCTCAGAGATACCAGCGTCCCTTTACTCAGGGCTTCTTTAACGGCGGCGAGCCGTTCCGAATCGGCATGCCCGATGCGCAGCTCGCCCGCTTCGAGCACGGCTGTTTCAAAGATTTGGGCCAGCCCTTCATTGAGCCAGCGCGGCACTTCTTCTCCGGAGGCATGCACGAAATTGACGAAATAGGCGTGAAAGGCTTCGTGATACAGGCTTTGAAATAGTCGCTGCCGCGCCTTGGCGAAGCGGTCGTGGTTGGCTTCGTTTTCCTTCCGCAATTTGCGCTGCTCGGCGTCCAGCTTTTCCAGCAGCTCAGGCGGAACCTTGTTCTTGTAGAGCTTGCGCAACGCCGCCTTCTGCTCCTTGAGCCGATCCAGCAACTGTTCGTATTGCTTGCTCACCCCATGCAGCTCGTCACCCAGGCGTTCGAGGTCCGAAGCGCAGACGATCTGGTTTTGCGTGGAATCGAAGAACGATGGGTTGAGCAAATCGCGGCCCTGCTCCTTGACTATTTCGTAATACTCCGCCAGTGAGCGCACCAGCAGAATCGTGGTCGGGCGCGCCATCGGCCGGCGCGGCGGCAACGAGCGCGTATAGGCAGCGTAGATCTGCTCCAGACGAAGCCCCGCTTCGCGCACCAACTCCTCGCGCGCGTCCGAGATCAAGACAAAATGAGCGGACTCCAGGCAGAGCGCCCCGCTCTTGCTCTTTCGCCATGCCGAGGGCTTGAGCGCCAGCTTCGCCAGGCGCGCGTGCTCGTCCTTGCTATCCCGGTCCAGCGCCTCCAGACGGGCGGACAACAATTCGCGCTGCCTGGGCTCCAGCCGGTCGATCCGTTCAATTTCTTCGGTCTTGACCTTGGTATCTGCCACGACGCGCGTTCGCTCGCCCGGTCGTTGCTTCACATAACGCACGGTTACATGCGTATCCGTTTCTCCGACCACGAGTCCCTGAATCGACCTGCCGGTCTTCAGGTGTACGATTTCGAAATTCCAGTTGCTGTAGTGCGAAGGAGATTGTGCACCAAGAGCCTGTTGCAAAAATGGGGACAGGCACCTCGAAACTCGGAGCCAGTCCCCATTTTCGCAGCAGGCTGTAAAGAGCAAGCCACAAGCCAGCAGCGTCACGGCCGCCTTGACCCAGACCCAACGCTGCCAGCGGGTCAAGTTCAGGATCCCGTTGTCCATCCGCTTCGGAGCCTCCAAGCTTGCTGCGCGATCGCCGTTTTAGTCCATGGAGAAGACTATTCCCACTATAATCGTTTGCAGGCGCCTTGCCAACTTGCCGATTTGGGAGATTCTCCATGGCTGCGAGCGACCTGGTTCTCGCCATGACGGGCGCAAGTGGAGCACCCTATGGCTTGCGCCTGCTGCAAGTGCTGATGCAAGCCGGCCGCAAGGTGCATTTGACACTCAGTGCCGCCGCCGTGGAAGTTCTGGAACAAGAGATGGACCGGCATGTGCACCTGGACAAGTTTCAGCTGACCGACCTGCTGGGCGCACCCCTCGAAGCAAGCAAAGGTACGATAGAATACCACCACTTTCGGGATTTCCGGGCCGGGATTGCCAGTGGTTCCTTCCTGACGGCAGGCATGGTGGTTTGCCCGTGCAGCATGGGCACGGTCGCCGCCATCGCCCATGGGCTCTCGCAAAACCTGATTCATCGAGCAGCAGACGTACACCTGAAGGAGCGGCGGCGGCTGGTGCTCGTGCCGCGCGAAACACCCCTGAGCACTGTACAACTTCGCAATCTGACCACGTGTGCCGAAGCCGGAGCGGTCGTGCTCCCCGCCATGCCGGCCTTTTATACAAGGCCCCAGTCTCTTCAAGATATGCTCGATTTCATCGTGGGGCGTATTTGCGATCAACTTGGTGTCGAGCATCAGCTTTTGCGCAGGTGGGGAGGTCCGTAAGCTGTCCATCCGGCAACTGATGAAGCGGATGGCTATAGAATGACGACAGTCCAAGCGATAAATCCGAGGTTACCGAAGAACTACCCATGAAGCGATTCCTTACCGTTCCGCTTGTAGGTCTACTTCTCGCCGGAACTCCGGAGTACGCCTCTGCCGACGATGTGGAGGACCAGGCCGTGGCCGCGATCAAGAAACTCGGTGGCACGGTCGCATCGCATCCGGACAAACCGGATGGTCCGCTCACTGAAGTAGACCTGAGCGGCGTGAACCATGTCCGGGAAGCGCTTCCCCACCTCAAAGAATTAAGGCAACTCCAGAAGTTGTTCCTGCATGGTACCAAGATCACCGACAAGGACTTGGGGCTTCTCAAGCCCCTGGAGAGACTCGAGCTGCTTGACCTCAGTAAGACCGAAATCGCCGACGAAGGGCTGGCAGCGCTTGGGGACCTACAGGGGCTGAAGTGGCTGTACCTGGGAGACACCCGGATCACGGACAAGGGACTGGAACACCTCCATTTGAAGCAACTTGAAGCCGTGAATCTGGGCAACACCAAGATCACCGACAGGGCAGTGGAACTCCTCAAGGCCAGCACGCAGCTCCGAGCCCTGACGCTGAATGATACTCAAATCACCGACGCGGGGTTGCAGCATGTGCGGCACCTGAGACAGCTTCAGTGGTTGTTGCTAAGCGGAACGCGCATCACGGATAACGCACTGGCACATCTCGCAGGGCTTGGCAAGCTCAAGACCCTCGACTTGAGCATGAAGACGATGATCACGGACGCTGGCCTGGTCCACCTGAAAAGCCTCACAGCGCTGAAATGGCTGGCCTTGTTCAACACAACCTTGACGGGAAAGGGATTCGTTCACCTTAAAGACCTGAAACAAATCGAAAAACTAGACTTGAGGTTCTCCCCCATCGTGGACGAATCGCTTGCGTATCTCAAGGAACTGGACGGGCTGCGAACCTTGCACCTGGACAACACGAGAATCACGGACAAGGGACTGGAACACCTCAAGCACTTGAAAAAGATTTACTACTTGACGCTTGACGATACGAGGGTCACCGACAAGGGAATCCAGCACCTCACGCATCTCTCAACACTACGAGAATTGGGCCTGAACCATACCCAGGTCGGCGACGAAGCGCTGCAATACCTCGGATCGCTCAAGGCCCTCAAGAGCCTGGTGCTGGATGGCACGAAGGTTAGTGACACCGGTTTGAAATATCTCAAGGATTTGAAACAACTTCAGTTTCTGAGCCTTTTCGACACAAAAGTCACGGCAGCGGGGGTCGCGACGCTTCAGAAAGCTTTGCCGCGCGCGGGAATCGCCCACCCAAGCAAGGATGGCCCCTAAAATGGACCGTCATTTGTGCAAAAATGGGGACTGGCTTCTCGAAGCTCGGAACCAGTCCCCATTTTTGTACTACTCTTTCTTCCACACCGTGATTGCCGCGGGCATCCCCAGGACGCGGACACGCAGCTGTCTTAGCGGTTTCCAGCCCACCTTGGCGGCAGACTCCTTGATTGTTCGCGCGTCGCCGGCCAAGATCACGGCTCGGCCGCCCGTTCGGAGCACGCGGTTGCTCTCGTGGATAAGGCCCCGATAAAGTTCCGGGATTTGTTCGGGACTGGCGAGTTGCTTGCCAAAGGGAGGATTGCAGACGATGCGGTCGATGCTCTCGTCTGCCAGGGGCAAAGCCGTCGCATCCCACCGCAACAAATGCGCCTTGCCAAGCCGGCGAAGGTTGATTCCCGCAGCCCGCAGCACGGACATGCTCACATCTCCGCCCAGCACGAGCGGTGGAACTGCATATCGTGTCGGCACAGCCAGGATCTCGGCCAGGATCGTGCCCACGCCGCACATCGGGTCGAGGATCGTGTGAAGCGGCTTGAGCTCAGCCAAGCGAACCATGGCCGCGGCGATTGTGGGCCGCAACGACGCGGGCGCGTGTTCTTTCTTGTACGCGCGATGGCGCATGGAACGGTCCGAGAGACGCAGTCCACACACGGCCGTGGCGTTGTTGATTGTCAGCCAGAACTCAACACTGGCGTTCTCTTCAGCATAGCGCCAGCTGGGCGGCAGCTTGCCCGCCAGGCCTTCGGCCAGTGCCTTGCGAGCGTCGACGCGACGATAACCATGCTTGCCGGACATCTGAACCACAATCCGGAAGCTCGGCTTGCCCTTTGGCTTGGGGCGAATCGCATGATGGATGCGCAGCAATTGCGCCCAGTCCGCTTGCCGGTCAGTCCAGCGGCGAATGCGCTCCAGGTCGGCAGCACGATAGGTGAGCTCATCCGTGCCCCAGGCGAACAAGAAAACGTCTTCCACGGTCCGCAGCTGTAACAAGCGTGAATTAATTTCCGGCGCACGGAAGATAACGATTCCCTCTTCTGTCTTTTTTACCTCGGCACGTAGGTCCTGGACGATTTCCTGGGCCGCAATCGATTCCAGGCCTGGAAAGACCATCGCATAACATGGCGGTGTCGGGTCGGAAGTGGAACGGTGTCTAGGCATTACGTGCTCTTGCAGCGGGTGGCGATGCGGTTATACTAGCGAATTCGTATCTTAAGCTTTTGGCGGGCCGTTGAAATAGGGGCCGTCCCGAGCCGGGGCGGCATCTCGGAGGAAGGCGCACGATGGATTCGATGATTGACTTGAAAGCGTTGATGGTGGAGCGAGAAGATTGTGATGCCGGAACCGTGCAGCAGTTGCGTAACGGCCTGGCCCAAGGCGGGACACAATACCGGACGTTACGCGAGGTGGCCGATCTTCTCAAGAAGAAACTGGAATCCGCGACGGGAGCCGCGGCCAAACGCGTACATTTGAAGCTCGGCATCACGCAGTTTTTTCTCGGTCATCTCGGCGATGCCGTTGAGCAGCTTCGACAGGCGGAAGGGGCCCTGGCCGGATTCTACCTTGGCCGAGCCCTGGCTTCCAAACAAGAATACGATGAGGCGCTCAAGGCTTTTGAGAAAGCGGAAAAGGCCGGCTACACGGCTAGCCAGGTTAATTTGCAAAAAGTTGGCATCTATCGGCAGAAGGGCGATATGGCGCATGCGCGGAGTCTGCTGGGCAAGCTGGAAGATCTCGCAAGCCACAATGCCGAGTACCATTTTCAGATTGCCAGTATCAACCTGAGCGAGGGCGAAAGGTCGACGGCCATCACCCACCTGGAACGAGCGGTTGCACTGGACCCGGCCCACACGGGCGCGCTCTTTCAGCTGGGACATGCCAATGACCTGGCCGGGAACGATGATGAGGCCATCTCCTATTACGAGCGGTGCATCAATCACCCACCGGTTCACGTCGGCGCGCTCGTCAACCTCGGCGTCCTTTATGAAGATAATGACAACTATGACAAGGCAGAAGAATGCTTTCGCAAGGTCCTGGCTGCCAATCCCTCCGACGACCAGGCACGCCTGTTCTTGAAGGACGCCCATGCTTCCTTGACGATGTATTACAACCCGGAGGAAGAGCACGCTTTCAACCGCTTCAGCCAGGTACTGGAAATCCCGGTCACCGATTTCGAGTTATCGGTCCGCAGCCGAAATTGCCTGAAAAAGATGAATATTCGCACCCTCGGCGATTTAACGCGAGTTACGGAGCAACAGCTTTTGAGCAGTAAGAATTTCGGCGAGACTTCCCTGGGCGAAATCAAAGAGATGATGTCCGCAAAGGGATTACGATTGGGCCAATCTCTTGAAGACGGCGCCCAACTCGACAGCCGTTTCCGTCCCAAGCAACCCATCAGCGAGCAAGAGCAGGCTGTTTTGAGCAAACCGATAGCGGACCTCAACTTGTCGGTACGGGCCCGCAAATGCATGAATCGACTCGGCCTCAATAGCCTGGGCGACGTGGTGCAGCGCAGTGCGGACGAGCTCCTTGAGTCGAAAAACTTCGGCATGACATCGCTTAATGAGGTGAGGGAGAAACTGGCACAGTTTGGCCTCTCGCTCCGCGGCGATTGATGTTTGGCTTCACCCTCATCCAGACCGATGGCAGCGCGCGTCTGGGCCGCATCCGGACGAGTCACGGCTCGATCGAGACGCCGGTCTTCATGCCTGTCGGGACGCAGGGAACTGTCAAGGCGTTGACGCCACACCAGGTCGAGGAAGCCGGCGCCCAAATAATCCTTGGCAATACTTACCATCTGACCCTGCGACCAGGCGATGAGCTGATTGCCGAGCTGGGCGGCCTGCATCGATTCATGAACTGGAGCCGGCCAATCCTGACTGACAGCGGCGGGTTCCAGGTTTACAGTCTCGCCCTGAGCCGCAAGATCGACGACCGGGCGGCAGTTTTTCGATCCCATATTGACGGTGCGTTGCTCGAACTTACTCCCGAGCGGGCCATCTCGATTCAACAGAATCTCGGTTCCGACATCGCAATGTGTCTGGACGAATGTCCTCCCTTCGGCACTTCCGCCGAGTACTTGCGTGAAGCCGTGGCACGCACCGTTCATTGGGCCGAGCGCTGCCGTCGTGCGCACGCGCATCCCGACCAGGCGTTGTTCGCCATTGTCCAGGGTGCTACCAGCCTTGAATTGCGCCGAGAATGCGCGGCCGCCCTGATCGCCATGGATTTCCCGGGCTACGCGCTGGGAGGCTTCAGTGTAGGCGAGACGGCTGCACAAATGCTTGAGCTTCTCGAGCCGTGCACGGAGCTGCTGCCGGCGGAGCGTCCGCGCTACCTGATGGGAGTGGGCCGTCCGCAGGATATTCTTGCTGCCGTCGCCTGCGGCGTGGATATGTTTGACTGCGTCCTACCAACGAGGAACGGGCGCAATGCCTCGGCATTCACGCACGACGGCCCGCTTCGTCTACGCAACGCGCGCTTTAAGCGAGATTCCGGTCCCATCGAGTCCGGTTGCCACTGCTACACCTGCTGCAATTTCAGTCGTGCCTATGTGCACCACCTGTTCCTGGCAGGCGAAATGCTCGGGCCGACGCTGCTGTCGTTGCACAATGTCGCCTATTATTGTCGTCTCATGCAAGAGGTTCGGCAGGCAATCGGGGAAGGCCGCTTCGGCGCGTATCGGGCGGTTCGCCTTGCCCGCTGGGGGGCAACGTTTTAAGATACGTGTTCCACGGTGCGGAAACTCGGAGCCAGTCATCATTTGTGCAAAATGGGGACGGTCCCATTTTTGCTGAGAAGGGATTATGCTTTTCACCTTGCAGATGTTGCTTGCCGATGCCACGACACCCGAACCCAAGGCGGCGCCCGGGAGCGGCTTCGAAATGCTGATCCCGATGATCGCGGTGTTCGTGATCTTCTACTTCCTGATTATTCGAGCGCCGATGAAGAAGCAGGAACGCGAGCGCCAGGCACTATTTGCCGCCATGAAGAAAAACGACAGGGTCCTGACATCCGGCGGAATCATCGGCAC
>Ga0207148_1047_pt1 | contig 31906 bp, 33 predicted proteins | sample Alteio_BWMinHeat_34_FD_153558 | JGI IMG/M metagenome (GOLD analysis project Ga0207148, IMG submission 153558) | Enriched cells from forest soil in Barre Woods Harvard Forest LTER site, Petersham, Massachusetts, United States -... | ecosystem: Environmental > Terrestrial > Soil > Temperate forest >... | reverse complement strand
GTGCTGCCGAGCGTCAGCCAGGAAGTTGACTACGAGGCGGAGCTGGTCATTGTTATCGGCAAGGGCGGCCGACATATTCGCGCCGAAGATGCGGCCACCCACGTCGCCGGCTACACGATTGGCCACGATGTCTCGGCCCGGGATTGGCAGCTGAAGAAGGACGGCAAGCAATGGATGGTCGGCAAAACGTTTGACACGTTCGCGCCAACGGGGCCTGTGCTCGTCACTGCCGACGAGGTGCCCGATCCGCACAAACTTGCCATTCGCCTCCGACTCAACGGCGTGACGATGCAAGACAGCAACACGAGCCAGATGATCTTCAAAGTGGGCGCGATTATTGCGTACCTGTCACAAGTCTTCACGCTGCAAACCGGCGACTTGATTTTCACCGGTACGCCGCCCGGCGTCGGCTTTGCGCGCAAGCCGCCGGTCTATTTGAAGCCGGGCGATGTTACCGAAGTCGAAATCGAGGGGCTGGGCGTCTTGCGAAACCGCGTCGTTGGCGAGTGAAACTCAATCACTTGCAGGCTCATTCTCCTCAGCCGCCAACTTGGCTACGCTGCCGCCTGGCGGGGCACCGAGCAGCTCTGACTTTGGCAAGTCGCGCAGATTCTTCAGGCCGAACACCTGCAAGAATTTTTTCGTGGTTCCATAAAGAACCGGCCGGCCCAGGGAATTGTGCCGGCCCGCGATCCGAACGAGGCCCTTCTCCATGAGCAGGCGCAGGATCTCTCCGCATTGAACGCCACGAATCGATTCCACGTCGGCGCGCATGATCGGTTGGCGATAGGCCACGATGGCCAGCGTTTCCCGCGCGGCGGAAGAAAGCCGGATGTCGTTTCCCGTGCGCCGCAGCCGTAGGAGCCAGGGATGATACTCGGCACGCGTTAACAACTGAAAACCGCCGGCCAGCTCTTCAACCTGAAAGGCTGTTCCATCCTTGTCGTAAAGTGTTTGCAGCTTGCGAATGAGGCGCCGCGCTTCCGTGCCATCAGGGATTCCCGCGACAACGGCCAGGCGGCGAGCCGTGAGGGGTTCATCGGCGGCAAACAAGGCGGCTTCCACGGCGGCCAGGTGCTTGTCGCGTGCCGATTCACCCTGTCCGGTCGTGTCACCGCGATCATGGGCCAGCAGACGATAGATCGCCGGCAGGCGGCGATTTTGCGGCAACTGTTGCCGGCCCGGTCGGGCCAGCGGCCCCCGCGCTACGCTTCCATACATCGCTGCACCGACTTTCCTTGGTTTTTCTGAAGGCTTTCGCGGAGTTGGCTGGAACCAGCCCTCATTGCTTCACATGCTCCGACCGCTTGCCAACGTTCCATCGCGGGCATAGAGTAACGCCCATCAAGTGAACCGCACCGAACGAAGACACCGCGGCTGAGGACCGTAGACCGTGCCGTACATTTCATCCTTTTGGCTATACTTCGATGTCTTATGGCCATACGTGCTGGCTGTCCTTTCCGCGCTCGTGCTCATCACCTTCATGCTCCTTTCGGCCATCTTCTTCGTCTGGCTGGAACGAAAGGTGTCCGCGCGCATTCAAGACCGGCTTGGGCCGACCCGTGTCGGCGGGAAATACGGCTGGCTGCAAACGCTGGCCGACGGCCTCAAGCTGCTCGTCAAAGAGGACATCATACCCACGAATGCCGATCCGATGCTATTCCGGATTGGACCTTACATAGCTCTGGCCGGTGCTTTCCTGGCGTTCATCGCGCTGCCGTTCGGGAACGGCGTTGTGGCCCGCAACCTGAACATTGCGATCTTCTTCATGCTGGCAGTCATGTCGACCGAGATCTTCGGTATCATTCTCGGCGGCTATGCCTCGGGCAGCAAGTGGGCGCTCTTCGGGGGGATGCGGGAAGCGGCCCAGATCGTGAGTTACGAAGTGCCGCGTGCCATTTCCGTGATCGTGCCGGTGATCGTGGCCGGCTCGATGAACCTGACGGAGATCGGCAAGCAGCAGACCGGCCCCTTCTGGAACTGGATTGTTTTTCATGATCCATTCACTTTCTGTGCCTTCTGGGTCTTCTTTACCTGTGCGACGGCTAGCTGCAAAAGGGCGCCGTTTGACCTGGCCGAAGCGGAAAGCGAGCTGGTGGCCGGCTTTCATACGGAGTACAGCGGCTTTCGCTGGCTGATCTTCTTCATGGCCGAATACGGCAGCATGTTCGCGGTGAGCGGCATTGCCAGTATTCTGTTCCTCGGGGGCTGGCACCTGGGTCTGCTCCCACCTGGTTGGGACATGGAAAGGCTGTTCGGAACCGTTTTCGGCAACTTCATCAACGTGGTGGTTTTCATACTCAAAGGCTGGTTTCTGGTCTTCGTCATGATGTGGGTGCGCTGGACGTTGCCTCGTCTGCGCATCGATCAGGTCATGATAACCTGTTTGCGTTATCTTTTGCCCATGAGCTGCTTCTTGCTCGTGGGGGTAAGCGTGTGGCAATTGGTCGCTGCCGAGCTCACGTGGCTGTCGTTGGTGAATTACCTGCTAGCATTTGGTTCGCTGTTCTTGTTTGGGTTCATGGTTTTCAAAGCCGCTGCCACGACGGCGGTTTCGCCAACCCAGTTGATGCCTGGAGCCTGGCCGATCGCCGGAAGCGCCGGTCCGCATGTTACGCACAAGGCTTGAACGATGGATGTACAAACGGCTCTATTCTGGATACTCGCCGGCTTGACCGGGCTGTCGGCGATTGCCGTTGTGGTGACGCAAAACATTGTGCGTTCTGCCGCCTGGCTGCTCTTTACTCTGGGCGGGGTTGCGGGGATTTATTTTCTCCTGGGAGCGGATTTCGTCGGCGCCACGCAGTTGATTGTTTATGTCGGCGGCATTCTGGTCCTGGTTGTCTTTGGCGTCATGCTGACGGCTCAAGGACCTTTCGTGACGATGAAAACCAGCGCGGCAGAGTGGGCGATTTCTTTGGTTGTGGGACTGTTGCTCTTCTCGGTGATCACGCTGGCGGCCGTGAACGCGCCCTGGCCGCAAGACGCCCATCACTCGGAGGACATGGAATCCGCGGAGACGTCGCAAAACAGCGTCAAGCTCGGCGCTGCGTTTCTCGGCATCAAGGAAATCACTCCGAAGAAAGATTTGACCGGTTTTCCAATGGGGAAAACACCACCTGAGCGGAAGCAAGTCGCTTATCTCCTCCCCTTTGAAATCGTTTCGGTTCATTTGCTGGTCGTATTGATCGGTGCCGCTTATCTGGCCAGGGCCAAGCGCCGCCGAGGGATGCCTACATGATGCCGGAAGTTGGACTGCAATCGTATTTGCTGCTGGGGGCCCTGTTGTTCGTCTGCGGGGCGGTATGCATGGCCATGAAGCGCAACGCCATCGGCGTCCTCATGGGAGTCGAGCTGGTCTTGAACGGGGCCAATGTCAATTTTGTGGCTTTTGCCCGTTTCAACTCGACTTTTGAAATTGAGGGGCAAATTTTCGCGCTGTTCGTCATCGTAATGGCGGCAGCCGAGGCAGCGATCGCGCTGGCCATTGTTTTGAATTTCTACAACAACCACATGACCGTGGACGTCGATACCGCCGAGGAACTCAAGGGATAGTTATGGAAAGCCCCGGGCTGCTCTACGTCGCGGCCACCTTTTTGCCGTTGGCGTCGTTCTTGCTGCTGCTTCTGGGCGGCGGCCTGCGCGCGGCCGCCAAGCCTGTTCGAGATACCCCCCTGGGCGGGTCCATTTTCCGAGGCCTGGGCGGTGATGCGCCAATCAAAACCGGTGCTTACATTGCCACGGGTGCGATCGGGCTGGCCTTTGTACTCAGCCTGATCGGTTTCATTCTTTTCAAACAGGATCACCCCCACGAAGCGGTCGAGCACACGGCGCCGCACCAGGAAGCGGTCGAACATGCCGCCGGAGCGGACGTGGTACAGGATTGGCGCCTGTCGCCCCTTAGTCTAGCGGACCCCAGCCGATGGTCCGTGAGCGTCGACTGGGCGAGTCTGAACATGGGCTCGCGCCCCGCCACGACCCTCTCCCTCGGTTATCACATCGATAGCCTGACGACGGTCATGTTTCTGATGGTGAGTTTCATCGCTACGCTGATTCACGTTTTTTCGATCGGCTACATGGGCGATGAGCTGCAGCCCACAGTTGAGGATCACCAGGTCCACACGGTCGACGGCCACCTGCGGCGCCGCGGGCGCTTTGGACGATTCTTTCTGTTCTTGTCGCTTTTCTGCTTCTCGATGCTCAACTTGATCCTGGCGGATAACCTCTTTCAAGTATTCTTGAGCTGGGAGCTGGTCGGCATTTGCTCGTACCTCCTGGTCGGTTTTTATTACGAGCGGCGCAGTGCTTCGAATGCAGCCATCAAGGCCTTCGTCACCAACCGGGTCGGCGACGCCGGTTTCATTATTGGGTTGTTGATCCTTTGGACCTACGTCGGCACGCTGAATTTCGAAGACCTGTTCCGCAAGATTCGCCTGCCCGAAAATGATATTGCGAACGTCGCCACTGCCTCCAGCCTCAGGCATCGGATTGTTCGTGCGGCTGTCGTTCCGGGGGAGGCGCCGTCCAGAGATGGACAGAAGCTCCAGATCAGCGCGGGCGGCGATCAAGTGGTCCTCTTCCCTGAATACTCGCGCCACAGCGAGGAAGTTCGCAAGGCGCTCGACACGGGCATCGTTGACGCCAAGTTCGCACCAAGGACCGGTCAACTGGGTTCCATGCCCTACTGGGTCCTCGTGGTCGCTGGGTTGGGAATTTTTCTGGGATGCGTTGGTAAGTCAGCCCAGTTTCCGCTGCATGTGTGGCTTCCGGATGCGATGGAGGGCCCCACGCCGGTCAGCGCCCTGATCCATGCGGCCACGATGGTTGCCGCGGGTGTCTACCTGGTCGGCCGTTGTTTCCCGCTATTCACGCCGGAAGCGCGGCTCGTCATTGCCTATACGGGCGGTATCACACTGTTCATGGCAGCCACGATCGCCATAGTGCAAACAGACATCAAGAAGGTTCTGGCTTACTCCACCGTCAGCCAGCTCGGTTACATGATGCTGGCCCTCGGCGTCGGCGGCTGGATCGCAGGGCTCTTTCATCTGATCACTCACGCCTTCTTCAAGGCCCTGCTGTTTCTCGGATCCGGAAGTGTCATTTACGGATGCCATCACGAGCAGGACATGACGAAAATGGGCGGCCTCTACCCCAAAATGAAGGTGACTGCCATCACGATGCTCGTTGGCATGCTGACGATTGCGGGCATCCCGCTTTTCAGCGGCTGGTACAGCAAGGATGCCATCCTGGCACAGGCGCTGGGCTTCGTGCAGGAGTACCCGAAGCATATACTCTTGTTCCTGCTGCCGCTTCTCACGGCCGGTATTACCGCCTTCTACATGTTTCGGCTCTGGCTTCTCACGTTCGCCGGCAAGCCGCGCGACGAACATGTATATGAGCATGCGCATGAATCGCCGCGCACCATGACGGTGCCGCTCATAATCCTTGCCGTTTTCAGCGTGGCGGTGGCATGGGGCTGGCCCCTTTATGACGCCGAGGCGAGCGTGCTCAATAGCACCATCGAGCAATCTGAGCCGCTATCGGCAAAAATCGAATTTGCCACCGTTCATGCGTTTGCCCACGGTTCCCATGCCCTGGCAGGCAATCTGGCATTGGGGCTGGTACTGGTTGCCTTGATCTTTGCTTCTTTGATTTATCATTCGCGCGTCCTCGATCCGGAAGAAGCCAAGCAGCAGTTCCCCGGGATCCACCGCTTCCTTTGGAACAAGTGGTACGTGGACGAACTCTACAGCGCCATCATCGTCAGACCAGCGCTTACCGTGGCGCACTGGTGCCGGAAATTCGACACCCGTGTGATCGATGGGACCGTGGACGCGACTGCCCGCGGCGTCGTCCAGCTATCCCGGTGGGACGGCCGGTTCGACCTGGGAATCATTGATGGGCTGGTCAACTTGACGGCGCGGGTGGTGTTCGCTGTGGGGGGAAGACTGCGCACCGTGCAAACGGGGTATTTGCGGAGTTACATATTGTTCCTGGTGCTTGCGGCCATCGGCATTTTTGCTGTGCTGTCGTACTTTGTGGCCTTCGTCAGGGCCGGCTAGCAGCCGCCCGGATTTCAAGCTGAGTGATCTTCATGACATTCAATTTCGAGTACGATCTGGTGCTGATGTCCCTGGTCATCTTCATGCCCACGCTCTTCGCGCTCGCCTTGATGTTCTTCCCAAAGGGGAGTGACGAATGGATGCGCTGGTGTTCGCTCCTGGGCACGGCCGTCACGCTGGTTCTCAGTCTGTGGCTCTTCATCGACTTCTATCGCCTGTCGCACGATGTCTACAAGTCGGATCCGGAGGCGAGTACGCTCAATGCCAGGGCCGACAAGGCAGACAAGGCCCAGGCGGGAGCGCTCGCACAGGGCCAGAGCGGCCAGGACCTCATGGCCCGCAAGCCGTGGGTCAAGCAGTTCGGCATCGATTACTACGTGGGAGTCGACGGGATCAGCATGCCGCTCGTGCTCCTGACGACCGTCTTGAGTTTCCTGGCCATGATCGCCAGCTGGAAAATCGATCGCTTTGTGCGCGGCTATTGCATGCTCTTTCTGGTGCTCGAGACCGGTATGGTGGGAACGTTCCTGGCCCTGGATTTCTTCCTCTTTTACATTTTCTGGGAAGTGATGCTTTTGCCGATGTACTTCCTGATCGGCGTCTGGGGCGGGCCTCGGCGCGAGTACGCAGCCATCAAGTTCTTCCTGTACACGCTTCTGGGCAGCGTGTTTATTCTGATCGCGCTCTTGGGTTTCTACTTTACTGACGTCCGCGACTTCGATCCCAGGGCCGGCGACAAGGAACGAAATACCTTCGACCTGGTGGTCATGCAAAATGTCGGTAAGGCGGCAGCGGCGTACCTGGATGGGACGCCAGCCGAAGAGGTATTGAAAAAATACGGCAACCGGGATGTGCAAGCAGGCGGCAGCAGACTAAAAGAAGCGGTCCAGCGCCTCGAGAAGCATGGTGCGTTTTCGTTCTGGACTAAAGAATTCCAATACACGATGTTCTTGCTGCTGTTTGTGGGTTTCGCGATCAAGGTGCCGATTTTCCCGTTCCACACCTGGCTGCCGGATGCGCATGTCGAAGCGCCGACTCCCATCAGCATGATTCTGGCCGGTGTGTTGCTCAAGATGGGCGGTTATGGCATCATTCGCATTGCTTATCCCATCTGTCCGTGGGCGGCGCATGCGCTGGCCTGGTGGGTCGCCATGTTCGGTATTATCAACATCGTCTACGGCGCCTTCGCGGCCATGGCGCAGACCGATTTCAAGAAGCTGGTTGCTTACAGCTCCGTTAGCCATATGGGTTATGTGATTCTCGGCATAGCAGTGTGGTCCGTGACACCCGAACGCTCCCAGTACTGGTCGTGGGGCATGAATGGTGCGATGTTTCAAATGATTGCCCACGGCATCACCTCGGCCGGCATGTTCTTTCTGGTTGGAGTCATTTACGACCGGGCCCATCATCGCAACCTCGACAATTTCCGCGGCCTTTACGAGCCGATGCCCCTGTACGGCGGGATCAGCGCGATCATGTTCTTTGCCGCCATGGGTCTTCCGGGGATGTGTGGTTTCGTCGGCGAGTTCATGGTCGTGCTGGCAACGTGGGAATATGACAAGCTCTTCGCGATTCTGTCGGCGCTGACCGTGGTAATCACGGCCGCTTATATTCTCTGGACCATCCAGCGCGTGTACCTGGGCACCAATCCGGCTTACAAGGATTTTCCAGAAATCAACATGCGGGAGTTGTTGTGCATCGTGCCCCTGGTGGTGCTGGCCGTCGTGCTGGGAATATGGCCGGAGCTGCTGCTATCCTGGATGGCTCCCAATGTCACAAGCCTGGTGAAAGCCCTGGCCAGTGTTGCTGCGTTCCGATAAGGTCGACCGCGCAACCGCGCGCATCCCGTTGCCGAGATTGAACCCATGCTGCAGAAATGGATTACAGACCTTCAAAATCGCCTGCTTCTGGATGATCTGTTACGCTTCGTGCCTGAGCTGGCCTTGTGCACCGGCATCATCTTGATGCTGCTTCTTCGTCTTTTCAAGAAGTTCGATCGCCTGCACCTCGGCTGGGTCGCCGCGGTCGCCACGGGGATCGGCCTGGCTGTCAGCATTGGACAATTCATGAGCGATGCTGAACTCACTGTCTGGAGAGACGTAAGGGGAGGAGTGAGCGGGCGAAAAGTGACGGAAATGTTCACGGGCTTGCTGGTTTATGACGGCCTCACCCTTTATTTGCGTATGTTTTTGCTCAGCTTCACGTTGCTCATCATCTGGCTCTCCGCGCTCACGGGTATACCAGACCGTGAAGACTCGGGCGATTTCTACTCTCTTTTGCTTGGCGCCACCCTGGGCATGTCACTGATGGCCTCTGCGAACCATCTGCTGATGGTGTTTGTTGCAATCGAGATGGCGAGCTTGCCGAGCTACGCGCTGGCAGGCTTCCTGAAGGGAAAGAGACAGAGTAGCGAAGCTGCCTTGAAGTACGTAGTCTATGGCGGCGGCGCTTCGGGAGTCATGCTCTACGGCATCAGTTTGATCGCCGGCAAATTTGGGACCGCCTATCTGCCCGACCTGGCGGCCGGTTATGCGGCCGTGTTGACGACCAGCGGCTCAGGAGCAGGATTCAGTCCGGACCTGGTGCTGGTGCTGGGGACTATGCTCATCCTGGTCGGGATCGCCTTCAAGCTCGCTGCCGTCCCCTTCCACTTCTGGTGCCCCGATGTGTTCGAAGGAGCATCGGCCGAGGTGGCAGCATTTCTTTCTGTTGCTTCCAAAGGTGCCGCCCTGGCTCTCCTCGGTCGCTTCGTGCTGACCCTCGGGAGCCTCGGGAACCCATACCCCGAATATGATACCTGGATGCGGATGGCGCGTTACCTCGTGCCGGGCCTGGCTTTTTTTGCAGTGCTGACCGCCACCTTTGGCAACCTGGCCGCTTATTTCCAAACCAACCTGAAGCGACTACTTGCTTATTCCACGATCGCTCATGCCGGCTACATGCTCATGGGCCTGGCAACGTTCACGGAAAGAGGCTTGAGCGCCGTTCTGTTCTACCTGGTTGCTTATCTCTTCATGAACCTGGGGGCATTTGCGGTGGTGGCGTTTCTTCGCAACGTAACGGGCTCAGAGGATCTGAGCAGCTATCGCGGGCTGGTGCAGCGCTCGCCCGTCATGGTTATCACCCTCGGCTTCTTCCTCTTCAGTCTTCTGGGCTTGCCGCCTTTGGCTGGCTTTGCGGCCAAGTTCCAGATTTTCAGGGTTTTGTACGAGGCGGCCGGGATTTACCGTGATAAATCGGACATGCTCAGTTACACCATGTACGCGCTACTGGTTATCGGCGGCTTGAATACCGTGCTCAGCGTGTTTTACTACGTCAAGGTGCTGAAAGTCATGATTCTTGACAGGCCTCTTGATGAAAGCGCGGGACCGGCCCCTGCCCCTTTACCGGTTCCTTTGGGCTCAGTAGCCTTTGCCTCCGCAATCGCTATCCTGGTGCTCGGGATTGGAGTGCTCTGGGGACCCATCGTTGAAGCAAGCGACAGGGGAGCGGGCGGTTTTCATGCGAACATGAAACGCAGCGCGACCAGTTCGCCAGAGCAGCAAGGCCCCCAAGGGGGGCAATTGAAAGGAATGACGAAGGGTAAGAATTGACCTCCAGGAAGCCCGCAAAGGACACCGCCTCGTGATCGAAGTCAACACTCAGAAGCGCTTGCTTAAAATCGCCCGGCGCGAAGGCCGGTCGCTGCTGTTTTATGTGAGCGAAGCGTTTCCCTGGACCACGCCAGAGGAACAAGAGGCCCTGGCCGAGTTTCAGAGGCTGGTTGAGGAAGAATCGAAAGAATTGGGCGCCCTCTTGAAATTGCTGGCACGCGAACACATCTTTCCCGCGCCGGCTGCATTTCCCATGAATTTCACGACGATCAATTTTATTTCACTCGAGCATTTGTTTCCCATGTTGATCGATTACGAGCGCAGGAACCTTGCCGAGCTGGAAAAAGATGAAAAAGACATCGTCGACCTGGAAGCCAGGACCCTTGTCCAACGAATGGTGGCGACCAAGCGCCGGCACCTGCAAACCTTGGAAACGCTAGCCGCTGCCCATCCAGAAACTAACTCAACCGTGCACTGACGTGCTGCCTGAACTTCTTGATACGCACGCTCACCTTGATGACGAGCAATTCCTTGCGGATCTGCCGGCAGTGCTTGAGCGCGCAGCCGGGGCCGGCCTGAGCAAGGTCGTGACAATCGCGACGACCGCATCTTCCAGCCAAGCGGCCGTGGAACTGGCCGCACGCCATCCGCTCGTCCGCGCAACCGTGGGGATTCAGCCCAATCATGTTGCCCAGGCCAGTGCGACTGCCTGGGATGAAGTGCAATCCCTGGTCACGAAGCCCGGCGTAGTTGGTATTGGCGAGACAGGTCTGGATCGGCACTGGCACGATACGCCGTTTCCGCACCAGGAAGATTACTTTGCCCGGCATTTGCAACTTGCGCGCAATAACCATTTGCCCATCGTTATCCACTGCCGTGAAGCGGAAGCAGATGTGCTCCGCATGCTTTGCGCCGAGTTCAAACGCCGTGGACCGGTGGCGGGAGTGATGCACTCTTTCACGGGCAACTGGGCGACTGCGGAAGCCTGTTTGGCCATGGGTTTGCACATCTCTTTCGCAGGAATGGTAACCTACAAAAATGCCCAGGCCCTGCGCGATGTCGCAGCTCGCATTCCTCTCGATCGCCTGCTCGTTGAAACGGACAGTCCCTACCTGGCCCCCGTGCCGGTGCGCGGCAAGCGCAACGAGCCGGCTTACGTTGCCTATACGGTCGCGTGCCTGGCAAGTGTGCACCGTGTGGATGCCCAGTTGATTGCGCAGCACACGTCACGCAATGCTAGAAGGCTGTTTAGCATGGGATAATCAAAACGAGTCTCGCTACTTTGATTCTCTACGTCGCCCCACGTTCTCCGCGATCCGAGCCTTGACCAGCTTCCGCACCAGGGCAGCCGGCAGGGGCTTGTCCGCTCGAAAGCGGATAGTGCCCTTGCTGGTGTCATATTTCTTGAGCTCGTCCTTGTGGGCGAGTACCGTACTCGCACTCATGAGGTAGAAGGCGCAGTGGTTCGCGGTCGCTCCAAAGGCCACAAGCATGCCGTTTTGACGGAAAGCGGCGAGCTGGTAGCTGATGCACTCTTCAGCCTTCGGCGCCGCAGCCTTGATGGTCTTGCGAAGTCTCTCGAGAGCGGCTCGTTTGTCAGCGCTCAAGACTGCGAGGTACTCGTCAATAGTGTTGGGTTTCGGTGCCATGGCTCGTGCTCCCGAGTACGAAGGCCGGATTTCACCGGGGCACCCCTTGTGGGTTTCCACGAGCCGGCGTTGTCGCCAGAAGCTCCGCGAGCCGGTCGTAGCTCGCAGCAATGCCATGCTCCATACCGGATGCGATCGTGGCGTCGCGGGCCTCCTTCGACGGGTAGAGCACCGTCAGGGTGAGCGTGGTCCTGCCGCCCTGCTCGGTGAGGACGAGCGTCCCCACGTTCTCGCCCGACTGAGCATCGCAGCCGATCTCAAACGTTTCCGTGCGGACGATCCGCTCGGATGGGACGACCTCGCGATAGACGCCGTGCATCGCCATTGCCGTGCCATCGGCGCAGCGCCACATATGGCGAAAGGTACCTCCCACTTTCAGATCGTTCTCACATTCCACCATCGACCAGCCCGGCGGACCCGACAACCAGCGCTTGAGCAACTCAGGCTTGGCCATGGCCTCAAAAACCAGGTTGCGAGGAGCATCGAAGATGCGGGTCAACACGATCTCTCGATCGCTGGGCGTCGTGACTTGCAAAGTGCCAGTGTTCTTCATGGGTGTTTTCCTTTGACGGTATGCGCGCCCACTTCTTTTTCCTGGGTCTTTGGCTCATCCAGCAGGGCGTCGAGGCGCTGGAAGTTCCCCTCCCAAAACCGGCGATAACCCTCCAGCCAGCCGCTGGCGTCCGCCAGTGGCCTGGCTTCGATCCGACACAGATGCGCGCGGCCCACCACGCGGCGTCGCACCAGCCTGGCGCGCTCCAGGACCCGAACGTGCTTGGATGCCGCGGGAAAGGACATCTTGAGAGGCGCAGACAACTCGCTGAGGTTTTGCTCTCTGCCGGAAAGTCGCCGGAGTATCGCACGACGCGCCGGGTGGGCCAACGCGTGAAAAACTCGGTCCAGGCTCGGGGATCGATCTAGAACCATATGGTTTAGTATAGTGGAGAACAGGAATAAGTCAACCATATGGTTTAATATTTTCCGGGCACCTGAGGATTTACAGAAGGTCGGCGGGAGGTGACGAGGCGGAGGCGTACGTAAGCCGCTCAGCCAGCGGTGCCGCATGTGTGCGCTGGGACTCGACCGGTAATGAGGGCGGCCAATAGGATACCAAACCGACTAAGTTGTTCTTCCGGAAATAGGCTGATAAATTCTTTTGGTTCGCTGTCGAAATCGTGGGTGCCCGGACGTCATTATGGTAGTGGCGGAGCATGGCACCTTCAGCACCGCGGCGGGTTCGCCCGCGATGTCCTGGGCGTTGAGGATCAAAAGTTCGCTGGGGTTCGTCGCCGCGCGATAGACCAGGGCGATGATGTAGCCATCGCCTTCCGGCGCGGAGGCACAGCCTGGCACAAGGACCGGCTCGCCCGCCACATCGCCCGGGTCGAGCATTCGCACGGCGCGGTTGTCGGTCGTGAAGTCGATGTGGGCGATGGCGTCGTGAAGAAGACGAAGTACGGGCCCTGTGGGTCGAAGTGCGGATTGGGTCCGTTGCGGTAATGGGCCCCGGCCAGCGCGTCCGCGATTCGGCCCACCGCCTCCAACTCGAAGTCGTCCTCGCTGCGCACCGGCGCATTTACGCCGGTAAGGTCGGGATGGATATTCTGGGTATCGGGCACGGTGTCCTCCTGATGCTTTACGGGGTAAATTTTAGCGAAATACAAAAATCGTGCTCGCACAGCTCACGCGCAAGGGGGCTGATTGCTACGAGACAGTTTTTTGCGGTGGATGGCTTCGCATCGGTTGAATATGAGCGTCTGCATTAGAGAAACCAAGTGGTGAATGCGGACTGGATCACCTGGGACCGAGACCGTCCTGTCAGGCGTGCTGATACTCTGGGCTAGGAGACGTATACGAAGCCGAAGGGTGGCGGGCCGAGATTGATCATCGTGTGCGGCCTGCCGGGAGCGGGAATGACGACGCGCGCCAAACAGTTAGAACGCGCTCCGCACGCAGTTCGGTTTTGCCCAGACGATTGGATGGAACAACTCGCGATCGACTTAGCGATTCATGAGGGCGTACAGCCGCTCGACCAGCGCTTCCGCGATGGGCCCCACCACGTTCGGCCTCATCTTGTTCATCACGTAGGCGAACGTCATGCTGGGTTCCACGTCGGCGATTACCAGCGAGCCGCCCGCCCCGCCCCAGGTACACAGCCGGCCTTCCGGGAGGAACGACAGCACCTGCGGCATAGGGAGCAGACCATAACCGATGCCCATCCGGGGCTGAATGCCCATCACCAGATCGACCACCATCTCGCCGGCAATGTTGACGGCGAGCGAGGCGCCGAGGTCTTCACCCGACTTGAGCTTGGCTGCGAACAGCTCGCGCAAGGGGCCGAATCGGGCATTGCACTTGCCGCCCAGCGGAGTCGGATGATCGAGCATGAGGTCTCCGTTTGGAAGGCGTAGGTTAAGCCGACGCCACCTTTGGATTGCGGCTGATAGCGTGGGAATGCTTCCAATGTCGTGGATGAGGAACTCCGCTGGTTCGACCTGGTCTCAACGGCGATCGGCAGCCTCATCGTCCACGGAATCGGCGTGCTTCCCCACTTTTTTCTAGAGAGCACGCCAGCCAACCATTGAACGAACAGTTGTGGCTCATATCAAGATGGCTATTTCTTTGTCGCCGGAACCAGGGATTGGGATGTCCCGACGCGAAGGCTGTTAGCCCGGATAGCGGACAAGTGCTTCTTCGAGCGCCTTCAGAATGTCGTCCGGCGTTGCCTTGCCCTTCACCAGGATTGAATTCGCCTTTAGGGCTCTTGCCCGGTCGATCATCGGGCTTTCAGCGAGTCCAGTGAGGACGACCACTGGAAGCGATTGGATACGGAGATAAGAGCGAATCACTTCCAAAAACGATGGACCGTCCATTTCCGGCATCATTAAGTCCAATAGGATCGCGTCAGGCTGCTCAGCCAGAACAACCCATAGTGCCTCCCGCCCGTTCGGCACGCATGTAACCGTGTGCCCCAAGTCTCGAAAACAAAACGCCAGGGATTCGCGGGAAGCTTCGCAGTCATCCACGATCAGGAGCTTTGCCATTCCGGCATCGTATCGAATGTGCGCGAGGGCGTCCTCCCCATAGCCGGCTGCTTCACGGCTTGGAACGGAATACGACATGGAGAGGATCCTGCTGAAGAGATTGCCGAGAGGTATCGCGTAGGCGACACCGATGATCGCGGAAAAAACGGGGAGTCCTTGACGTGCCCTTATATGCGTGATAGTGTATATGCATGAAAACGCACATAGACCCCTTCCAAGCCCTTGCCGACCCAACACGCCGTAGCATTGTCGAAGCCCTGCGGAATGGCGAACGGCAGGTCAACGACATCGTTGAGCAGGCAAGAATCCACCAATCAGGTGTCTCCCGTCACTTGCGTATCCTCCACGAAGCAGGCTTCGTTTCGATGCGGCCGGATGGACAGCGGCGTCTTTATTGTCTCAGGCCGGAGCCATTCCGCGAACTCGATAAGTGGCTCGGGCAGTACCGCAATTTGTGGGAAGCCCGCCTGGAAGCGGCTCTCGAGAAGCAAAGGTCAAAAGGAAAATCCACAACAAGGAGCAAAACACATGATTGACAAGAGCAAATTCGCAGCCTCTGGCCTTACGGCCAGACCAAAGGTTGTCATCGAGCGCACGTACCGGGCAAAGGTCGAGGAACTCTGGGAATTGTGGACCACGAAGCAGGGCTTCGAGTCCTGGTGGGGCCCCGACGGTTTCCGCGTCAAGGTTCATGCCCTCGAAGCCCACGAGAGTGGCACATTGCACTACGACATGATCGCCGATACACCTGAGATGGTCGCGGTAATGAAACAAATGGGCCGCCCAACTTCCCACGAGGCGCGTGCGAGGTTCATCGAGATCAAGCCGCACGATCGGTTGGCGATCACGAATGTAATCGACCTCCTGCCAGGAGTGAAACCCTACGAGAGCACGATCGTGGCGGAATTCTTCCCGTCGGGCAAGACCGTGCGGATGGTGGTCACGCTGGATCCCATGCACGACGAAGAATTCACGAAGATGTCGACGATGGGCTTCACGAGCCAACTCTCGAAGCTTGACAAACGGTTCGGGGGCGAGCAGCGATAATGCCGCGTCAATTCCAACTGCATCAAACTGGCGGCTGGATTTGAACTCGGTAATTTTTTGGTCGACAACAAGTTGCAGCAGACCGCCGTGCTGTCATATTGAATGCGGTTGGCTGATTGAACCCAACGCGAATATCCGTAAATGTTGGTTTCGAACGTTGACAGCGCTTGCACGCTCAAACTAGTCTACACGGAGTAAAAAGCCGCTACAGGGAATTCATCATGGCCACTGGATTTCGCACTCGCGTCGCCGTCAGCGCCGGAATGCTCAATTCAGCACCGAGCGACGGCATAGTCGAGAACGCCGCTATCGCCTCGTCCCTGCACAGCTTGGGGCCCGTACGGGATTGGATGGCGTACTATGAGCGGTTCTGGGATGAACACCTACAGCGACTTGATAAACATCTAACAAAAAGGGACGAATGATGACTGAGAGCAAGGCGAAACCCAAGGCCAAGGGCACGTCGCGCGCAAGCAAGCCACGCAAGTCGGCCACCAAGTCCAAGTCCCAGCCGAAAGCAGGCGCGAAGGCCAAGCCAGGTGCGGGAGCGAAGCGCGCGAACGAAAACGCGGCCTCTCGTCTCATTGACGAGCGGATCCGGTCTCTGGGTGGCTGGCGCGCCGAGACCCTGGCGGAGGTTCGCCGCTTCATCCACGAGGCAGACCCGGACATTGTGGAGGAGTGCAAATGGATCAAGCCCACGAACCCATTGGGCGTGCCCGTGTGGTCGCACGCTGGGATCGTCTGCACGGGAGAGGCCTACAACCAGGTGGTCAAGCTGACATTCGCCCGGGGTGCCTCCTTGGAGGATCCTCGGGGGCTCTTCAACTCCAGCCTCGAGGGAAACACGCGTCGCGCCATCGACATCCAGGAGGGAGAGGTGCTCAATGCTGAGGCGTTCAAGGCCTTGATCCAGGCCGCGGTCGCGGAGAATCTCCGGTCCACTCGGCATCCATTGCTTCACGAAGTACGTTAAGGTGGCTTTTTACCGCGGCGCGTCGCTGCGACCGGTCCCGCCCGGCCCCAGCAAGGACAGAAACATGCGCTAGCTCGACATCCATGAGGACGACCAGCTCAGTGGGCGGCCCTGATCGACGAATGGGAGCACGGCGGTCTGAACCTGCCGGAGGTCTGCCGGCGGCGGCCGCTCAACCGCGGCACGATGCTCCGTCACGGCCAGACGTAGGTTCCCGCGGCGCCGGCAGACAGGGTCGAAGTCACCAGATTGTCCCCGTCTCGGATGCTGAAGGTCTGCGCTGAGCCGCCTTCATTAAGCACGATCAGCACCTTCCGGTCGTCGGGTGTCTTGAAGGCAACGTTGGGAAGAGGGTGCAATTTATTGGTCGCGATACGCACGGACCCGGGCCGGACGAACTTGGAGGCGTGCGCGATGATGTAATAAGCGGGATTGCGCGTGACCTTGTCGCCCTCAATCGTGACCGCGCCCAGACAACTCGAACAGCCTCCGGGCGTGTAGGGGCGATACTTCGGATCGGCCGCCAGGTTCCATTCGAGCACCGTGCGGCTCCAGTTGCGGGTGGCGCCGATCGTCAGCTCTCGGGTATGCCAGGCGAAGTCGCCTTTCAGATTGCCGGGCGCGCCGATCCACTGCTCGGTGAAATAGAGGTTCTTGTCCGGATGGGCCTCGTGGACGGTGGACATCGCGTCGATCTTCCCGACGTAGAGATGAAACGCGGTCCCATCCACGTATTTGCTCGCCTCGGCATCATTGAGGATGGAGATCGGATAATCCGGCCGATCACAGTTGTGGTCGTAGATGATGATCTTGGTGTCGAGCCCGGCCTGCTTGAACGCGGGGCCAAGGTGGTTCTTGACGAACTCGGCCTGCTCCCGGGCCTGCATCAGGAGTCTCGGGTTGTTTCCAGGGTGCAGGGGTTCGTTCTGGACGGTGATGGCATCGATGCGGATCCCCTCCGCCTTCATCCCCTGGATGTACTTCACGAAGTACTTCGCGTAGGCACCGTAGAACTCGGGTTTCAGGCTCCCGCCGATGGATTTCTGGTTGCTCTTCATCCAGGCTGGCGGCGACCACGGCGAGCCCATGATCTTGATGTCCGGGGCGATCTTCAGAATCTCCTTCAACACCGGGATCACTTCCGCGCGATCCGAGGCCAGGCTGAATCTTTTCAACCCAGGATCTACTCGCCCGGGCGGAAGATCATCGTAGGAGAAAACACGCTCGTTCAGATCGGAGGCCCCGATCGAGACCCGCAGATAACTGACACCGAGGCTCGTGCCATCGCTGCCGAACAGCTCCTTCAGCAAGGTACTGCGGCTGGTGGCGTCCATGCGGACGATGTGCCTGGCACTGCCGCCGGTCAAGGTATACCCAAATCCATCGATGGTCTGATACGTCTTTTTCGGATCGATTTCGATCGTCGGATTCTGAGTCCTCGCGCTGCCGAAGACCAGGCGGGCCTTCTGTTTTTCGAACCGCGCAGTCCCGCCCGGGTCCGTGAGCCACAATTCCACCTGGGCGTGAACATTCGATACCGGGAGGAATGCTCCGCCGATCAGGATGACGAAAAGCAGCGCGTGTCGACGCTCGATTTTCGCGAGCCCCGGGGGGGCGCCGAACGCCGCGAACACGGTCGTGCTTCCGAGGACCATCCGCTTCCGGAGCATGATGCATCCGCTCAAGGCATGCGGCTGGACTTCGCCGAATAAGGACGCTCAGCGGACCGGCCCGCCGAGCATGACCGTCGAAGATACCAGAAGCCGGTTCATCCGACTAGTGCGTACGTTGATTGTAAGAAACAGCCGCTTCAGGCTACCAATACTTCGGGGAGGTAATCTTTGAATTGGCCAATGAAAACTTAGAGTCGCTGTTTAAGAGCTGGCTCATTGAGCACAACGGTGCCGTCCTGAAAGTGGCCCGCGCCTACACGCTCACGAGCGAGGATTGCCAGGACTTGGCCCAGGAAATCCTGCTCCAGGTCTGGCGCTCCTTGCCGCAGTTTCAGGGTCGGGCCAGCGCAGCCACCTGGTTTTACCGCGTGGCGCTGAACACCGCGCTTGGCTGGCACCGCAAAGAGCACCGCCGCCAGGCACGCCAACAAACGATTGTTGCAGTTGAAGACCTGCCGGCCTCTGGATCGGACAGCGCTCAGCAAATGGTTCAGCGCGAAGCGGTCGAACGGCTCTATGCGGCGATTCGCCAATTGCCCAAGACCGATGCAGCGCTGGTCCTGCTCTACCTGGACGACTTGAGCTATCGGCAGATGGCAGAGGTGCTGGGCATCTCCGAGAGCAACGTGGGAGTGAAGTTGAATCGGGCGAAAAAAACTTTGGGCGAACTGCTGAAAGAGGAGTCACATGGATCCTGACAACTTCAAACAAGCCTGGCAGACGCAAGCGTCGCAAACCCGTCTGACGATCAATGCCGAGTTGCTCCTCAAAGAGGTGCGACGCAATCAGCAGTATTTCACCGCCATGATCTTTTGGCGCGATGTTCGCGAAATGGGCACGGCCCTGCTACTGGTGCCGTTGTGGCTTTACTTGGGAGTTAAGTTTTCTTTGCCTTGGACATGGTATTTGACAGTGCCGGTGCTGGTGTGGGTTGCCGGGTACATGCTGGGGGACCGGATGCGTCATAGCCGGCAACCGCCTGAGCCGGGCGAGCCGCTCCGTCAGCGAGTGCAGAGTTCACTGGCACAGGTTGAGCATCAGATTTGGTTGCTTCGTAACATAGTCTGGTGGTATCTGCTTCCTCTCGCCCTTTCGATCCTGGCCTTCTTAGGCCAAGTTGCCTGGCAAGTGCGGTCAGGCGGCTGGCTGACGGCTCTCGTCGTAGCATTCGTGGTCCTTGTGGCAGTTATCGCGCTTGCCGGCGCTTACTCGCTGAACCAAAACGCCGTCCGCTCCGAGCTTGTGCCACGACGCCGGGAGTTGGAGACACTGCTCGCGAGCCTGAGGGACGAAACGCCTGCTCGCTCGCCACTTTAGACTGCGTCTTTTTCCTTGGGCCGGCGTTACTCAGCGGCGGGTTCGCCTCCATCGGGCCGGCAGACGGCGAGGCGGCGACGCAAGAATTCTCGATCGGCGCGGGCGGTGGTCAAGCGTAGGGCTTCCCGCCAGGCGCGCTCGGCGGCGGAGTGTTGGCCGAGGCGGAAATGGAGCTCGCCGATCACCGCGTGCCAACCGGGATATCGGGCGGGAACGTTTTCCGGAAGAACGGCGGCCAGGCGCTTGGGGCCCGCTTGCGAGCCGTGCAGGTAAGCTTCGGCGACCGTGCGGTTGAGCGAGTGCAGCGGCGACGGCGCGATGCGCTCGAGCGTCTCGCACAATTCGGCGATCCGTCGCCAATCGGTGTCGGCGAAGGTCGGCGCGCGGCAGTGCTCCCAGGCGACGGCGGCTTCCACGTGATAGCGCGTCAGCTCGTCGCCGGCGGCTGCCCTGGCGAACCACGCCATGCCTTCACGCACGTCGCTCCAGTTCCAGGCGGAGCGATCCTGTTCCTCGAGCAGAACGATGGCGCCGCCCTGAGCGACGCGCGCGTCGAAGCGGGCCCCGTGGAAGCACATCAGCGCAAGCAAGGCATGCACCGCCGGGACGTCGCCGACACTCTGGGCGGCGAGCATCCGCGCCAGCCGGCGGGCCTCAGCGCACAGGTCGCGGCGGATCGGCATGTCGCCATGGGTGACGTGGCAGCCCTGACTGAAAAGGAGATAGACGACCGCGAGGACCGCGTCCAGCCGAGCGCGAAGCTGGGCCGCAGGCGGCGTGTCAAAAACCACGTCCAGCGTCAGCCGCGCTGCGCGCAACCGATCCCGCGCCCGCTCGATCCGCTTCTGGACATTGGCGTCGGTGGTGAGCAACGCGCGGGCGATCTCCGCGGTGCTGAAACCGCAGAGCATCCGCAGCGCGAGGGCGACGCGGGATTCGGCCGGCACCGCTTCGTGGCAGCAGACGAAGAGCAGGCGAAGCGGTTCGTCGCCGATCTCGTCAGCGAAATGCGCTTCGAGCGGCGGCGATTCCCGCTCGGCGTCTTCGGCCAGGCGCGGTAATGCCTGGGCGTGGGTTCGCTCCCGCCGCAGCGCGTCGATCGCCAGGTTGCGGGCGGTGCGGTAGAGCCAGCCGGCCGGGTCTTCGGGCACGCCGCGGCGAGACCAGGTTTCCAGGGCCTGCACGAGCGCAGCTTGAACGACATCCTCGACGAAGTCGAGCCGGCGCACGCCGAGCGACCGGGTCAGCACGGCGACGAGCCGGCCGAACTCGTGGCGAAAAAAGTGATCCACCAGGGCGCGCGGTTCGTTCATGCGTAGCCAGCCATTTCGCGGAGCTCGATCGCAAAGTCGCCCGGACACGCACGGGCGATCGCCGAACTGCCCGGCTATTCTACTCCACTTGATTCGAGCTGCGTCCCCCTTCATTTGTCCTCAAATCACGCTCAACCTTACGAACGCACTGAGCCGGGCCAGAAACTTGCAACCTGTCAACCTGCTCGGTCACGTGAACATAAAAGGCCGCGGGCACAATTCCACAGAGCTTCTCGCTTACGAATCGGAACAGGCGCATAGACAGGTCATGGGACGCGGTTGCTTGAGCATAGGTTTGGGCAGCTGCCACAGCCCAATAGGTCGTACCCGATGGCGATTTTGCGAACACCGTGTATCCTTGCTTCGCCAGGCATTCCTGCGCGAGTTGCAAGGCGCTCGGATCGCGTGTCGAGAGGCAAATGGTTTTCGTCCTGCCCATGCCGGCCAGCAGCAACCCAAAAGCGAGTCCCCCGACGATGCCGGTCCCGAATCCCACGACGAGAAGGGCGTTCGCCGCCTTGGCCTCCCCCAAAAACAGTGCGACAAGCGGGCCGAACCCACCAATCAACCCGCCGAACACGAGCAAGAAGAGAAGGAATCCTGCAACAAACAATCGGGAGGGACTTAAGTGGTGCTCATTCATGGCCGGCTCCCTCGGTGGTGGACGATGCCCACGCGCGGTCCATCATAAGCTTGCCAATAGGGCGAGTCAACCAGAGGGCAGGAAAAGAGCACGCAGCTCGATTGACATGTGTATGTCAATTGAGCTGTGTCCACTTTTCCGCTTCCCCGTCCGGTGCGGGCCGGGCTTGCTTCTCTGTTGAATTGGAGAGTTGCAAGCGCTGTTGTCGAGCGCGCTCACGAGCCTGAATTTCCGGGTGGTCCGCGGAACGAGCCTCGCATTCGAAATACTGTGTTTGGCCCGAACCGAACGTCTCTCACCGAGTCCCTGACTACGCTTCTCTCGAATGCTGGACCTTTAGGGCATCGGGTTGCTTCGTCCTCGGCTCACCGCCTTCTTCACGAGCGCGCCGATCCTTGCCTCTTCAGCGGCAGTCAACTCCGTCAGCGCGAAGGCGGTCGGCCACATGGCGCCTTCGTCGAGGTTCGCCTCGTGCATGAAGCCCAGCGTCGCGTACCTTGTCTTGAACTTCTGCGCGCTTTGGAAGAAGCAGACGACCTTGCCGTCCCTGGCATACGCGGGCATCCCGTACCAGAGCCTCGGCGCGAGGGTTGGCGCGCTGGCTTTGACGATCGCATGGAGCCGCTCGGCCATGGCCCGATCCGGTTGCTGCATCTCGGCGATCTTTGCGAGCACCTCGCTTTCCGCGTCCGCCTTGTCCGCGCCCCGACCGCGGCGCGCGGCCGCCTTCTTCTCCTGGAGGTACTCCTTCATCGCGGCTCGTTCCTCGTCCGTGAATCCCTGGAACGTCTTGCCGACATCGCCCTTCTTCGCGGCCTTCCTGGTGGTGCTCTTGGCGCTTCGGCTGCTTTCAGTCATTTTTCGTTCCTTTTGATTAGATGCTTCTGAAGTGCGGTGCGCTCATGCGAAGCCGAACATTTCGCGGATCTCGATCGACCACCCCGAGCCCGTAGCAGCGGCAGGACACTCACGAACGATCGCCAGCGCTGCGTCGTAGCCGTCGGCCTGGATGACCCCGAAGCTGGCGATGATTTCCTTGGCTTCGGCATAGGGACCGTCGCTCACGAGCCCACCCTTCAAGAGCCGGCCGGTTCGCTTCAATCCGTCGCCTCCGGGCAAAATCGCCGAGCTGAACTTTTGCATCCATGCGTACCAGGCCGCCTGCAAAGCCTGCATTTCCTCAGGGGACGGCTTGACGCGGTTCACTGTGGGTTCGCGATAGATGCACAAAAACTTGGCCATGATGGTACTCCAAACGGGTTCGCATACGCGGGCGGAGGCCTGTCCCCCGCCTTATGTTAATACAACGAACAAGCTGCAACCGTTCGGACACCGGCGCGGAATAAAAACTTCGACGCGCCCGATACGATTCGCGCAGCGTGCGTTCCCAAGAGCGCCTGCCCGCAATCGGGCGAATTGCCCTAGCAGTCTTTACGCGGCAACAACGTCGTACAGCCACTAGAACTGGCGACGGGATCTGAACCTCGTATTATTCAGCAACGAAAGTAGTTCCGTCGATGACGGAACTCGTTCGAGCCGCTAGCTTTGTTTCCCTTCGCCTTGCGGTGGTTCGCTCGAGTCTCGTGCGAAGCCCCCGTTCTGTGACGTCTCCCGATTCAACAGCTTCAAGATCTCCACTCCCACTGAATCAACCGATTTCGCCGAATTCGCAAGCACCACGACAGCAGCTTCCCTCTCGCGAATGAAACCCACGAAGCTCGCGTAACCCCCGGTGCCGCCATTGTGCCAAACGAAGCGTGGGCCGCGCGGAAACGGCAGCAGGTAGAGTCGCTGATACTGCCAGCCGAGCATGACTCTCCGATTGCGCAAGCCGGAGCGACGCAAGGCGAAAAACGAAAACGACGAGAACACTCCGCCGACAACGAGTTCCACCCACCAGTTGAAGTTGTGGCCGTGTTGCAGAAAATAGGTGCCGGCCACCGTCGTTGCCGCGGCCAGCAATCCTGGAGCTAGTCCCAAGTGCGCACCCGCGAAAATCCCTGGCCAGACCACCGCCAGCACGAAGAACACATCGCCGGGAGCCAGTCCGAAGTGCCATTGCGCCAAAACACCCAGTCCGCTGAGAAGCAGAGCAAGGGCATAGTCCTTCCAGGACGGCAGGGATTTGCGAGTCTTGGGATAAAGGCGCTGACAGAGCTGCACCGCCTTGGCGAGGGGACCGGTCGCGCAGTTCATACTCGCCGCCAGGAAGCGGAGTAGGTCGCCCACAGTCGAGCGCAATGCGCCGGCGCCGGCCAAGGTAGGGATATCCCAATTCGCCGTCACCTTGCCCCTCGAGGTGTGCCCCGGCGCCAGCCGCCCCTGCTGGTCGGGGCTGAGTGTGATCGAGGTGTTCTTCATCCCGAGCGGTCGCAGGATGTGTTCGCTGACCAGTTCTTCGTAACTCTTGCCGGCCACGAGTCCGAGGATGTGGCCCAAAAGCCCCATGCCGAGGTTCGAGTATTCCACACGGCTGCCGATCGGACGCTTCAACTTGTAACCGGACAGAAACTCGTACAAGTCGCTGACTTGATAATTGGCATACGGATTGGCTTGGTCCTTAATCGTCTTCCACAGGTTGGCTGGCAGCCGCGGCAGAGAGGACGTATGCGTCGCCAGGTGGAAGAGCGTGATTTCCTGGCCCCGCCACCTCGGCATCTGAAGCGTGCCGGGAAGGTATTTTTGCGCTGGGTCGTCGAGGGCAACCTCGCCGCGCACGACCATCTCCGCGAGCACCAGGGTCGTGAACACTTTGGTAGTGGAGCCGATGTCGAAGACAGCATCCTCATCGGGCGGTCGCTGCCCCGCGTCGAAACTACCGTACCCAGCCACCCACTGATCGCCGCCTCGCCGGATCCCGACGACAATTCCGGCGTGCTTGCCAAGCCCTGCGGTTGCCAAGTCGCGAATCCTACTCTGCAATGGCGTCAGGGTGTTGATCGCCGCCATGGCTAACCTCTGGGGATTTCTTCTAGCAATGCAAAACCGCTTTCCAGAGATATTAGTACCTCGAACAAGCGTGGACTTACAAAAAAGTCCGAAAATAAGCTCTTTAGGCAGATTTCCACACTTTGCACGTGCGGTGAAAGACAGCCCGACGACCGAGCACCGGTGACGAGCGTAGGCTGGAGGCGGTCAGGTGCAAGCGGTCGTCCTCGCGGCGGACCATGGCGCGGACCGGGGCGGGTTGCTGACCTGTGGGTCAGTGCGGCCAGCGCCAGGCGAAGATGGCTCCGGTGATGAGGCCAAAGACGATGCCGTCGAAGAAACTGGCGATGATCGTGCGCTTGTACGCGCCGAACCAGAGGGCGTTGGGGATGAATGAGAACGAGTAGGCGAGGATTCCGGCAGTGGCCGCGACCTGGAAGACTTTGGCGAATTCCGCGGGGCCGGGAAGCGCGACGCGCGTGAGGTAGGCAATGAGGGTGCTGACGAGGAGGTGGACGATGAAGGTGGCGACCATTTTGCCGCCCATTGTCAACGGCGTCTGCCAGAGGCTGAGGTGGCCGACCGGGCCTTCCTCCAATGCCTTCTGCGTCTTCTCCGATTTCATCGCCTCGCGGCCGCGGAAATCGGGGAAGACGTAGTTGCCGGGCTTGATGCCGCTCCGGCGGATGTAGTCCATGAAACCGTCCTCGTCGGGGAGGCCGATGAAGTCCTGCTTGTGATGGGGCAGGGCCATCCAGACAATGAGGGAAATGACCCAGACGGCGGCCGCGGAGAGGAGGATGGGGAGCCAGAGGGGGATCAAGAGTTCCATGCGGTGTTCCCTTTCTTTGACGACGGCGCAGTTTACCAAAGTGAGGCGGAGCCGTGAAGGCAGGGAGCCGGGTGAACTGGACTTACGAGGAAACCGCGGCTTGTCCCGCCCAGCCGTCTGCGGTACGACATCGACTCTGCAAATTCGTAAGAAAATCCTTGAATCATCCTTGACAACAAAAGTTGTCAAGGATACGATCTCCTCATGCTCGCCATTCAAGTCATCAATGATCCGGCGGCGGCGACCGTGGCCTTGGAGCCCATGCGGAGCCGACTCCTCTCCGAACTGGCCGCGCCTGCCTCGGCGGCGACGTTGGCCACGCGGGTCGGCTTGGCTCGGCAAAAGGTCAATTACCACCTGCACACGCTGGAGGCGCACGGGTTGGTGCGCCTGGCCCAGGAACGCAAGTGGGGCGGGCTGACGGAACGGCTGCTCGTGGCGACGGCTGCTTCCTACGTCGTTTCGCCTAGCGCCTTGGGCCCGGTCGCCGTTGATCCGAATCGGGAAGTCGACCGGCTGTCCGCGAGCTATCTCATCGCCCTGGGCGCACGGGTCGTCCGCGAGGTGGGCGACCTCGTTCGTCGTGCGACAGAGGCGGGCAAACGCCTGGCGACCCTGGCCGTGGATACCGAGGTTCGCTTCCGGTCGGCGACGGACCGGGCGGCTTTCAGCAACGAACTCACCAAAGCCATCGCGAAACTCGTTTCGAAATATCACGATGAATCCGCCCCCGGCGGCCGCGCGCATCGCCTGGTGGTCGTGGCGCACCCGTTGCCGCAGAATCCCGAACCCAAGGAGCCATCATGAGCGTGAAGAAAGAACCCTCTGGACGCCGTTCCGTCCAGGTTGAAGCCGAGGTCTCCGGCAGCACCCAGTCTGCGGTAGAGCGACGATCGGCAGAAGCCCAGTTGCGTACGCTTATCGACAAATTCGCGCCAGCGCATCTACGACTCATAGGCGCAATGCGACGGTCGCTGCGAATGCGCCTGCCCACCGCCCATGAGGTGGTGTATGAATATCACAACCTGGGTGCCGTGGTAATCAGCTATTCACCGAACGAGCGCGGGTACGAGGGCGTTCTTGCAATCCGCGCGAGTGCGAACGGCGTTAAGCTGTACTTCAATCGTGGTAAGGAATTGCCGGATCCTGCGAAAATGTTGCAGGGGTCCGGCAACCAGACGCGCTCGATTGACGTGGAGGGCGCGTCCACACTCACTCGTCCGGAGGTCGCGTGTCTGATCGACGAGGCCATCGCTCACAATCAGGTGCCGTTCGCGCGCGCCGGCCGCGGGCCCGTGGTCATTCGCTCGACATCGGCCAAGAAGCGTCAGCGGCGGAGCCCCGCCTAACATGCGGTTGCACCTGACAAGGCCGCGGGCGCCTTGGGCCCGGTCGCCGTTGATCCGAAAAGGAGCCATCATGAGCGTGAAGAAAGAACCCTCCGGACGCCGTTCGGTCCAGGTCGAAGCCGAGGTCCCTGGCACGCCGGAGGAAGTCTGGCAGGCCATCGCCACCGGGCCGGGTATTTCGTCCTGGTTCGTGCCGACTGAGTTCGAGGAGCGTGACGGGAAGCCCGTCGCAGTGAAGGTGAACATCGTCCCGGGCATGGAGTTCCGTTCCCCCGTGACGGCCTGGGAACCGCCGCGAAAGTGGGCTGCCCAGTCCGATGGGGTCCCTGGCTCGCCGCCCATCGCGACCGAGTGGAGCGTTGAAGCGCGCGGAGGAGGCATCTGCATCGTCCGCATTGTCCAAAGCCTTTTCGCCAGCACGGACGATTGGGACAACCAGCTGGAAGGCGCCGCACACGGATGGCCTGGTTTTTTACGCACCCTGCGGATCTATCTCACGCACTTCCGCGGCCAACGCTCGGCGATGATGAAGTGGATGGCACCCGTCGCGGGTACGGAAGCGGAGGCTTGGGAAACGCTGACCGCAGCATTGGGACTGAAAGGCATGAGCGTCGGGCAGCGTGAGACGGCGCCCGCGGGTGTCCCGGCGTTCAGCGGCGTGGTGGAGTACGTCACCCAGAGTCCGTACGACGCCCTGCTGCGGCTCGACAAGCCGGGGCCGGGCGTAGCCGCCCTGGGCACCTTCGACTGCGGCGGCCCAATAATGGTTGCGCTGAACTTCTACCTTTACGGCGATCGGGCGGCCGGAACCGTCGCCCACGAGACACCGCTCTGGGAAGCGTGGTTTCAAAAACGCTTCCCGATGCCCCCTGAGCCGAGCAAGAGCGAATGACCGCGTAGGATAAATGGTGTCAGCACTCCCTTAAAGGTGCTGGAATTCAGTGCTATCTCGCATTAAGTGTACTTCCATCCGTGAAATCGAGCAGGACTTTGCCACCGGCCAGAGCATGAGCAAGAGCCTGGTCAAAGCGTCGTGCCGGATAGACTGCGGCGATCGGTGCGCGAAGTTGGCGGCTGACAACCAACGCCGCGGCAGCGCGAATCTTCTCCGGAATTCTGGGCAAGTATTCCGGGTAATACATGAAGAACGGGTGGATTGAAGCGCGCTTGGCCACCAGGCCTAACGGATTGACCTTAAGAGGTTCGCGCGTCGGAGCCGCATAACAAACGATCTTTGCGTCCCAGCCGACGATGTCCAGTAGCGTTCCCGTCGCGTCACCGCCGACTCCATCCAGCGCCAGACGCACCAGGGCACCGCTGGTGGCGCGAGTCGCTTCCGCAGCGGTATGCGGTCCGGCCAGAAGTACAATGTCCGCGCCTATCTCTTTGAGCTCATGGATAAGCTCGGATCGGCGGACGATATTGATGGTCCGGAGCCCTTTTTGTTTCGCGAATGCGATTACGGCTCGCCCCACTCCGGAATTCGCAGCGTTCTGAACAATCCAAGCACCGGGATTCAGGGAAACGAATTCCTCGAGAAGCAGCGCTGCCGCCGGCGGATTGATACTGAGCATCGCCGCCTGCTGGGGGTCGATCTCAGGAGGCAACAGGATCGCTTCTTCAGCCGGCGCTAGTACCTTCTCCGCCCAGGAGAACACACCATGAGGGATCACGACACGGTCGCCTGCCTTGACGTTCTGCGCGCCGTCACCGACGGCCAATACTTTCCCAGCTCCCTCGTTCCCGACAACGCTCGGAAGCTTCGGTTGGACCGCGTAGAGCCCGCTGGCAACGAGCAGGTCGCTATCGTTGATGGGCGCATACTCAACGCGAATGAGCATTTGACCCGATTTGGGATCGCCCGGTTCCGCAATCTCCACGAGGCGAAGACCCTCCTCAGGTTTACCGTACTTCGTCAATTGGATGGCTTGCATCAGCGTTTTCCTATCGTAAGACGTCCTTTTCCTTGTCAGTCTATCTGGACCAAATCTACCCCGGCGAGACCGTTTCCGACCTGCTGTGCGCGCCCGCCTTCGCGTAGCGACCCAAGATCGATAACCGCAAACCCAAGCCCTTTGAGTAGGACACTCACGTCGCCCTTGGCGCCCCCGTCGTCGCCTGAAATAAAGATGACGCGACGCCCTTTTCCTATCATGGGATCCGTGGCGAGATTTGAGGCGTACAGGGTGTTGAGGGCCTTCACGACCTTTGCTGAAGGAGCGAGTTCGGAAACAATTTCACTCGACACTCGACCCTTCAAATCAGCAAGCTCCATCGAAGGAAGGAGGAAGTGGTTGGTGGCATCGATCAGAATGCGGCCTTCCCACTCCGGCAATTGCCCGAGCACTGCCTCGACTTTGGGCCACGGAACGGCAAGGACCACAATGGGGGCTCTGGCCGCCTAGTCCATCGTCACCGCCCTGGCACCCTTGCCGAGCTTTGAAACAAGTTGTTTCAGGCTACTCGGGCCGCGACTGTTGCTGAGGAGCACCTCATGCCCCGCCTTGAGGAGGCGGACTGCAAAAGCCTGGGCGACTTCCCCGGCACCGAGTGATCCAATTGTCATCTGCGCCTTGTTCTTCTCCTGCGTTGTCTGACTCATGGCTTTGATCCTCCATCTAATTGGACGATGAGCTTGTCGGGTGCCTCCATTAATTGTGGCGGGCGTCCGGCTTCCGCCGACCAGTCAGTCGGCTCACCGCCCTGGTCGCCTGGTGAAGGGCGTCGCAAAGGCAGGGCGTGGTGACCGGTCCAGGTGGCGCAATGCTCATACTACGTGTATATGCATGTGTTCCGCCGATGTCAAGACGCACGGCGCAGGCGACGGGCCGCCACCGGAAAGCAAACCGCGGTACTGGCCAGCCCTTGCGCGTCAGTCGCTTAGCCGCCAAGCAATGGAACGAGTTGAGACCAGAAAGCTCCCCAAGACGGACGTCGACTTTACGTAAGTCTCTGCCCACAAAAGAGAAACAGCTCACCACAGCTAAATGCGGCGAGCTTTCATGATACTTAGTCGGGGCGAGAGGACGCCTATTGAACTTTTTATGTCCGGAGTTCGGGGCTTGGGAGGTCGGATCGCAGCGATTCTTCGTCAGGTTGTCGGATGATAAAATGACCTTCAGCTCAGTCGCCTGGGCCGCCTGCATACACGGACCACTTACGAAAGCCGTAAAGGCAGCGCCGGTTGGCGTCAGTTTGACCTTCAAGTTCGACGACCGCCGAATTCCTCCGCGTGAAGTGACACAAACTCCCGGACGCTCATCGCGGGCCGGCCGGTCACTCGTTGCACGCCGTCTGTCATCCGGTCGAACCGATTTGCGCGGTGCAACTCGGCCATCGTCACCAGATGGTGGGTCAGGTGCTCCGGCAATCCTGCCTTCTTCAGGCCCCGTTCCCAATCCTCGGGGAGGATGTCGGAATATGTGACCTGGCGGTTAAGTGCCTCGGAGTACTCTCTGGCGATGCCATCTATGTCCTGCGACCGCGGACCGGTGAGTTCGAGGACTTGGCCAACGTATGGTCCGGGGTCGGTGAGGACGGCAGCGACGACCCGAGCGACATCCGGCGTGGCGATCGGAGACGTCTTGCCCCGTCCGAACGGCAGTTCGATACGGCTTCGGTCGCGGACAGTGGGGCCGGTGACGGGGAGGAAGAAGCCTTCCAGGAAGACCGTTGGCCGGATCATGATGACCGGGAGGCCGGACCAGGAGAGCGCCTGCTCGCTGCACCAATGCTGCCGCTGCTGAGGGCTCGGGGTGGTGTTCTGGATGCCCATCTGGGAGACGGTCATCTGGGACATGTTGACCAGGGCGTCCACCCCGACTTCCCGGGCGACGGTCGCCATGATCACAGTTGCCTCCAGGTAGCGGGCAGATACCGACATGCTGAAGTAAACTCGCCGACAGCCGTTGACGACCCGATAGACATCGGCCGGTTCGAGCAGGTCTCCGACCACCACCTCGGCACCGGCGGCCCGCAATGCTGCTGCCCGGTCGTCCTCGCCACGGACCATCGCGCGAACCGGAAGCCCGCGCTCGAGGAGCAGTTCGGTCACGGTTCGCCCAACTGCCCCGACTTTACCGGCTGCCCCGGTTACGAGGACCGATTCGTTTGCAGCCATGCGACTTTCCCTTCATTCGCCCAACTCGTGAGTATCCAACAAGCTATAGGATCGACAATACATAGCCGGCTTTAGTCAGACAAGCACTGAAGCCGGGCTCCCCAGAGCGGATCAGCTCGATTAGTTTGTCGTGACGACTCGTAATCGCCAAAGACCGCCCGTAGCGTATAACTTCCTCCTCATTGCGGGCATGATTAGCGCAAGGATCGGAACGATTCCCGAAGCTCGGTGACGAACAGTTCCGGCTGCTCCCACGCCGCGAAGTGAGTGCCTTTGTCGAGCTTGTTATAATGGATGAGCTTGGGGTACGCTTTCTCCGCCCAGCTCTTCGGGGCCGCGTAAATCTCGTTGGGGAAGACACTCACCGCGACCGGGATTTTGACTCCCCTGGGGTCGAAAAAGCCTCCCGTCGGATGATGCGCATTGTCCCAGTAGAGGCGCGCCGAGGAGATCGCGGTGTTGGTCAGCCAGTATAGCGTGATGTTGTCGAGGATGTCGTCTCGCGATAGGCCCTCGCTTTTTCCGTCGAACACGCGGGCGATCATCTCCTGGCTGCGCGCATCATGATCGATCATCCAAGCCGCAAGGCCCACGGGCGAATCGGCAATGCCGTAGAGCGTTTGCGGTCGGTTGTTCATCTCGATGGCGTAGCCGAGGCCGTTTTTGTAGAAAAAATCGAGCTGATTCCACGCGTTGAGTTCGTCTGCCATGACAGAGGCGGGCGGCGCCTGGTTGGCCGCCATCGCCTTTGAGATGCTCGCCGGGACGGCGGCGGGCATGTTGGTGTGGATGCCAAGCAATCCCGGCGGCTGCAGCAGGGCCATGTTCTCCGTGACGGCGTTGCCCCAGTCGCCGCCCTGCGCCACATACCGCGTGTAACCGAGGCGCTGCATCAGCGTCACCCATGCCTTGGCAATGCGAGGCGGATTCCAGCCCGGCGCTGTTGGTTTGCCGGAGAAGCCGTAGCCGGGCAGCGACGGAATCACAACGTCGAAAGCCTCTTCCGCTTTTCCACCGTAGTAGGCTGTCGGATCGGTGAGTCGGCCGATGATTTTCAGCTGCTCCATGACCGAGCCGGGCCACCCGTGCGTGATGATGACCGGCAACGCCTTGGGATGCTTCGACCGCACGTGAATAAAGTGAATGTCCAGGCCATCGATTGTCGTTACAAATTGCGGGAAGGCGTTTAATCTCGCCTCGCCCTTCCGCCAGTCGTAATCGGTTGCCCAGTAGCGCGCCAGAGCCTGCGCCGTCGCGAGTCGCACGCCTTGCGATTCATCCGCGACGGTTTCTTTCTCAGGCCATCGCGTCGCGGCGATGCGCTGGCGGAGGTCGGCAACTGCTTCCTTCGAAGCGGTAA
>Ga0207148_1046_pt1 | contig 32089 bp, 27 predicted proteins | sample Alteio_BWMinHeat_34_FD_153558 | JGI IMG/M metagenome (GOLD analysis project Ga0207148, IMG submission 153558) | Enriched cells from forest soil in Barre Woods Harvard Forest LTER site, Petersham, Massachusetts, United States -... | ecosystem: Environmental > Terrestrial > Soil > Temperate forest >... | reverse complement strand
AGACTTGCGTCGTCTATAAGGCCCGTGAGTTCATTTTCTATGCTTGCCACGATTTCTTTAACGTTTCGTGCTTTCGCCTCTTCGCTTGCGATGCGTGCCTCTAAGACATCTGTGGATTCAGGAGCCGACTTATATATGTAGCCATTCCATTCCTCATCTAAGAGGTTAGCAAAATTATACGCACCCGCAGGAGTGCAAAGGAGCATCGTAAAAGCAAGAGCTATCAGAAGCGTTTTCTTTGTCATCATATCAATCCTTTAAAAGTGGAACAGGCCCAACGACTATCAATAATCAATAATGGCAACTGTAGCATAAAATTTTTCAGAAACCACTCCCCTATTTTTTTCCCTCCCCCCTCAATAAAAACTTGCTTCTCTCCCCCCAAATCATCTATACAATCAATCTCATGCAAACCTCTGCACCCATTGACGAGCAGTCCTCCTTCCTATCGATCCCCAAACTCGTGTGGATCTTGGGATGCATGATGTTTTGCGTCAACGCTTCCTTTCTCATGATCTATAGCTATGTGGGCATCTATATGAAGACCCTGGGCATGTCCATGGGATGGATTGGTGTTGTAGAAGGGCTTGTGGAAGCCTCTTCTTACCTCATGAAACTTTTTTCAGGCATGATCAGCGATTATCTGCGCCGTCGTAAGCCGGTGGTTGTCTTAGGGTACACCTTCATCGTCATCTCTCGTGTCATTTTTAGCCTTGCGGGAAGTGTGGCCCCCTTGGTTGTGGCGCGCCTTCTGGAACGGATTGGGAATGGCATCCAATCGACGCCTCGGGATACGTTGGTGGCAGACGTGTCTCCCCCCAACCGCATCGGCGCCTCCTATGGCCTGAAGAGGACCCTTTCTCAAGCCGGATCCTTGGTGGGAGCACTTGTCGGCATCGGCGCCATGTTTTGGGCAGGAGGCAATTTTGAAACGGTTTTCCGGATTGCAACGATTCCAGCCTTTATCGCCTTTCTGATTCTGATCTTCTTTGTGCATGATCCAAAAAAACTGACCCACTCGGCAATCTCCGCTGAAATCCCCCTCCCCGCTCAGAAAAAGCGGTCAGCCCTTCTCTTCTCAAATCTTCCCGAGTTGGGACTTCCTTTTTGGCTTCTCATGCTCATTACAGGCATTTTCATGCTTTCCCGCTTTAGCGAAACCTTCCTCGCCCTCTATGCCTACGACAATTTTGGACTTGAGAGCACCTACGCGCCCCTGATCATGCTGACATTTAATGCGGGATGGTGCCTGTCCTCTTATCCGGTGGGTGTGTTTGCCGACCGGATGAATCGCTACTGGTTCCTCGCTATGGGCATTCTTTTCCTCATCCTCGCTGACCTCTGCCTGGCCTCCGCCACTTCGCTCACCTGGGTGTATGTTGGGTGTTTCTTTTGGGGTGTTCAATATGGGGTCACGCAAAATATTTTCCTCTCCCTCATTGCCGAAATGGTGCCTAGCCATCTGCGGGGAACAGGATTTGGATGCTATTATGTGATTTGCGCCATGTCAGCCTATTGCGCCGACCACCTCACTGGTCTTCTTTCCCAACATTACGGTCAGCCAACGGCGTTCTCTACAAGCGGCATTATTGCCATTGTCTCTCTCTTTGCGCTCGTTATAATTACAGGGTACCGGAGCAAGTGGCGGCTGTAATCCCAGTTGTAATTCCTTTGCGCACCTGGTCCGTCCCCATAAGCAAGTCAATAAAATAGCGTTTTCCAGTGATCCACTCAAAAGAAGGATAATTTTGAGATAAAAACGTGAGAATATCGATCCCCAACTCATACGCTTTGAGTTTCGTAAAATCCGTCACCAACAAATGAACTCCCTGACATTCCTGTCCTGACCACTTGCTGCGTGAAGGCGTAAAAGTAATTGGACACGCACGGATGCCCGCATGGCCAGAGCTATTTAAAAAATCCACCATTTCATGATGGGGGAGCCCAGGCGCCCCGAGAGACGTAAAAGGCAAGGTCGTCCCCCGCCCCTCCGACACCGTTGTTCCCTCCAGCATCACTAAGGCAGGATAAAGGAGAACCGCCTCCCAACTGGGGAGATTGGGAGAAGGGGGAATCCAAGGATAGGCGTAAGGCTCATGAAAAGGGGAACAAGGAAGAACAGTGAGCTTGGAACCGTTCACGCCCTGCAAAAGTTGTCCCATCGTTTGCCCATGCTGCCAGGGGACGTCCAAATATCCCATAATGGAACGAAAGCGCGGATCTCGTTTAGGTCCACATTGCCTTGCCCCCAAAGGGTTGGGACGATCACAAACAAGGATGTGGGTCTCTGTCCCCCGCAACGCCTCCATCGTCTGTGCACAGGTGGCGCTATACGTGTAGCACCGCAACCCCACATCCTGGAGATCAATGATAAGGGTATCCAAGGCAAGGGAGCGCAGAAAATCTGAACACATCTCTTGTTTCCCATACAAACTCCACACAGGAAGGTTAAGGTGCGGATCGTGTCCACTCTGAATGTCTTCCCCTTCGGCAATAAGCCCACTCCACCCATGTTCAGGGACAAAAAACCCTACAAGGGCAGAGCCCAGTTTTTCTTGAAGCGCCACAGCCGAAGAAACAGAGTCTCGCGTCAGCGCACTTTGATTGGTAAGAAGCGCCACTCTGCCACAGGAAAGCTGTTTAAGGAGATCGGTATCCTGAAGGAGCTTATCAATGCCAACTGGCGGTAAAGAGTGTATCATCTTCATAGTGTAGCAGTATAGCGGTGGAGCAGTTAGTCAGAAAAATAAGAAATAAGAGAAAAAAGGATATTGACAAGTCTTTTCGTATTCTATTCCTTCCCGCTACACCGCTACACTTCTTTTTCCCTTGCATATCCTTCCTGGATTTGATATCCCACCTGTACCACTGAATCTTGAAAGGTGGATACCTAAAAATTGGGCGGTCGTGGCGGAATTGGTAGACGCGCAGCGTTGAGGTCGCTGTGGGGGAGACCCCGTGGAAGTTCGAGTCTTCTCGACCGCACCATTTAGATTCAGGAGAGACAATGGAAGAGCCTCTGTATCAAAGGGCGATTGAGTACCACAGGTCCCCCCCTGCTGGAAAAATCAAGATTGTCGCCACAAAACCTCTCCTCACTCCCAATGATCTGACCTTGGCTTATTCTCCCGGCGTCGCAGCCGTGAGTCAGGCAATCCATGAGGATCCTCGTCAAGTGGCTTTTCTGACAGCTCGCGCAAATCTTGTGGCTGTCATAACTAACGGGACGGCCGTTCTTGGCCTTGGGGATATTGGCCCTCTTGCCGCAAAGCCTGTCATGGAAGGAAAAGCTGTTCTATTCAAAAAATTTGCGGGTATTGATGTTTTTGATCTTGAAATTAATGAACGTGATCCTGAAAAACTCGTGGACATTATTGCAAGCCTTGAACCCACTTTTGGGGGCATGAATCTTGAAGACATTAAGGCGCCAGAGTGCTTTTATGTTGAACAAGAACTTAAAAATCGTCTCTCCATTCCTGTTTTTCATGACGACCAACACGGCACAGCCATTATTGTGGGGGCAGCCACCCTCAATGCCCTCCTGCTTGCGAAGAAACCTATCGATACCCTTAAAGTCGTTGTGAGTGGCGCAGGAGCTGCTGCTTTAACGTGCATCGATATGTTAAACGCCCTCGGCGTTCAAAAACACAATATCCTTGTCATCGATCAAACCGGTGTTATTTACAAGGGTCGTACGGAACGGATGACTCCTTTAAAGGAAAGACACGCAACGGATACATCTGCACGCACCTTAAGCGAAGCCCTTGAAGGAGCCGATCTCTTTTTAGGCCTTTCCAGTGGGGAAATTGTCACAGAGGAAATGATCGCAAAAATGGCGCAAGATCCCATTGTTTTTGCTCTTGCAAATCCTCATCCTGAAATTTTACCCGAGGCGGTCAAACGAGTCTGGCCAAACGCCATTGTGGCAACAGGTCGTTCTGATTACCCCAACCAAGTGAACAATGTCCTATGTTTTCCGTTTATATTCCGAGGAGCCCTTGATGTGGGCGCCACCACGATCAATAAGGAGATGATTTTTGCCTGTGTGCATGCCTTGGCACAGCTTGTCCTTGACGCCACCTCCCCCCGTCCGCTTGGGCCGGGTTACATCATTCCCTCTATTTTTGATCCCCGTCTTTTAACAACCCTCCCCGTTGCAGTCGCAAAAGCTGCGATGAAAAGTGGGGTGGCAACACGCCCCATTCAAGATCTTGAAGCTTATAAGGAAGCTTTAGCTAAGTTAGGAGAGAGCTTGCTTCATGACTGAAAATCATCCTTCAGAAAATCTCTATGGCATTTCTCAAGAGACAATTCGCGCCCTGGAAATTGCGCTTGAACAGGGACAAACCGCGCCCATCCAAACCCTTTTAAAACCGCTTCACGCAGCCGATGTCGCCGTTGCCATTGAATACCTTTCTCCCACCCTCAGGCAGCACCTCGTGGATATTTTGCGGCCAAACTTTGACCCCGAAATTCTCCTTCACCTTGACGAAACCGTTCGGGAAGAAATTGTGTCCCTTGTGGGACCGCACACAATCGCAGACGTCATTCAACATTTGGAAAACGATGAGATCGTTGCCCTTATTGAGGATTTGGACCCCCAGCAGCAATATGACATTTTAGCTTGCCTCCCGCCCAAAGAGCGCCTCATTGTTCAACAAGCGCTTACCTATCCAGAGGAGTCTGCGGCCCGTCTCATGCAGCGGGATGTGATTTGCGTCCCCCCGACTTGGGATGTGGCACAGGCCATACAGCATGTGGCAGGTGAGCCTGAACTCCCTGAAAAATTCTATGACCTTTTTGTGACGGATCCTCAGCGCAAGCCCCTTGGCATCGTGCCGCTGAGTCTTCTTCTCCGCCATCCTTCTGCCACAAAACTGGCGGATATTATGGAAGAAACCGTCAAACCGATTCCGGCTTTGATGGATCAAGAAGATGTGGCGCTTTTATTCCGGAAGTATGGCCTTGTCTCTGCCCCTGTTGTCGATACAAAAGGCAGCATCATGGGGATCATTACGGTTGATAATGTGGTTGATGTGATTGAGGAAGAAGCAGAAAAAGACATCATGCTTTTGTCACGTGTCACAGAGTCTGACTTTTTCGAGCCCCTCCTGAGCACATCCTATTCCCGTATGCGCTGGCTTATCATTACCCTGCTCAATACCCTAGTGGCTGTTTTTGTGATCTCTCAATTTCAACCCACTCTTGAAAAAATGGTGGCCCTGGCTGTTTTGATGCCCATCTGTGCAGCCATGAGTGGCAATGCAGGCATGCAAGTTGTCACCGTGACCGTGCGTGCCCTGGCAACCCGTGAATTGGGGGGCACCAACATGAACCGTGCCATTTGGAAAGAAACCCTTGTAGGCATTATTAATGGCCTTGTGTTTGGCGTGATCTTAGGCGTCATCGCCGCTCTTTGGTTTGACAACCCAACCTTAGGAATCGTCTTGGGGACGTCCCTCATTTTGACAATGCTCTCCACAGCCGTAGGCGGCGTTATTTTCCCCATTGTGATTGCAAAGATGAAAATGGACCCGGCAATTAGCGCGGGCCCGCTTTTGGCAACAACAACGGATTTGTTGGGGTTTGCTATTTTTCTGGAGCTCGCCCATCTGTTTCTCGTGTAATTCGATCTTTGTCATCCCTCGGCATTAGAAGCCCTTGCCCCCAACGGGGGCTTAGTGCTTCTTAGAGCCGAGGATAACAAATGAGAAAACCCAGAAGGCGCCTTCAACAAAGCAATCGCCTCCCCCATCGCCATCTCCTGCGCACCCCGCGCTTTTTGATCCGTCAATAGCGGCTCAAGCGCTGCGACTAATTTCTCAGGAGTGCAGTTGTGCTGAAGAAATTCAGGGATATAGGGGGTCGGTATTTTTTCGTTGCAACAGAGATTCAGGATGATGTTGACCAAACACGCCCAAGGAATAAGAATAAACCACCGTATAATGAGCTCATTGATTTTGCCAATTTTATAGGCAATCACAAAGGGAAGGCCCGCTGCTGCAAGTTCTAAAGAAACCGTTCCTGAGGCGGCTAAAGCGACAAAAGCCGTATCAAACACCTTCTCTTTTGCGCGCTTCCCCACAACAATTTGAGGCGCAATCGCCCACCCTTCAACACCTTGACGGACAAGAACCTCCACACTGGCAAGCGTTGGAATAACGACTTTGAGGTGCGGATGGTTTTTCTGAAGCAGCACGACAGTATCTCTAAAAATAGGCAGCAACGCTCGCACTTCAGACGCTCGACTGCCTGGCAAGACACACAGGAGATTGGGATCCCGCACGCCCCCTGGCCTGCCCTCATTCGCAATCGGATGACCCACAAAGGTTGCAGGCAACCCCCATCTCTCAAAAAGGGGCGGCTCAAAAGGGTAAAGACACAAAAGATGATCCAAAAAGCGAGCGATCTTTTTGGCCCGCCCTGGCCGCCAGGCCCACACGGTGGGCGCCACATAGTGGATCAGGCGAGGCCGCTGAGGAAGCTTATGAAGACGCTTCATCACCCGAAAACTAAACTCTGGCGCATCAATGGTGATAACCACATCGGGGTGGCATTGCTTTATGGCTGCAACGGTTTCTTTTAAGCGGCGCAGGAGATTGGGGAGATCACGTAAGATACCTGTGACTCCCATGATCGACAGTTCTTCCATGGGAAAGAGGCTTTTCAAGCCTTGCGCTTGCATCAAGGGTCCGCCAATGCCTGTAAACTGTGCGCCTTTGAGAGATTGCATCAGATGCGCCCCCAAAAGGTCGCCAGAAGCCTCCCCCGCAATGAGAAAAATTAAGGGTTTTTTTGACAAGAGATTTGCCCTACGCCGACAATAAACAAGCCATTTTCATTCGCGAGCCGAACGGTTTCTTCCCGGTTCAAAAGCAGGGACTTTCCCGCCTCAACCGCAATTCCCCTAAGGCCCGACGCAATGCCTGCCTTGACCGTCTCAGGACCAATGGTGGGAAGATCAACTCGGCGCTCTTGTTGTTTCTTGGCCATTTTCACGAGAATCCCTCCTGGACAGGTGCGACGAATCAACCCATCCGTTCCCTCAACCGCTTCGATCCCCAGAACGCACCCATCTTGCACGATCACTGCCTGTCCGATGTCGAGCTCACTTAAGGTTTCGAGAATCTTCACACCTTGATGGATATCCCGCCAGGCTTGATCATCAGGGACGCAAGCCGTCAGAGTTCCCTCGATCGTGAGAAGCCCATCAAGAAGATCATCAGGTGCCACTACACGATACCCATTGGCTTCAACCATCCCAATGACAGCACGTAGCAAATTATCGTCTCCAATGGATTGGGCAACAATTTTCGCCATCCACTTCATGCCTTCCCAATCAGGACGAATTTCACTCATTTTAGGTCGGGTCATCGCACCCGCCATCACAATTTCTTGAATCTTATTTTCCTTGAGATAAGCGTGGGCTTTCCCAATTTCCCCAAAACCCACCCACACATGGGGGCAGGTTTCCACAAGAGAAGAATCTGTTTGTCCCGTAAACGCCAGAACAACAAAAGGACGCTTTTGGCTTTGAAACGTTTCAATAAGAAGGACAGGAAGGGTGCCTCTCCCTGCCAAAAGGGCAATCGGAGGGGGGTTACGCACAGCCTGCGGCACGCGGCTCATCGCCTTCATCTGACGCATCACATTCCCATCCCTCAAGAGGAAGGGCAAGAGGTCGCTTGGAATCATCTCCGATGAAGGTAATAAGATCCTGTACAACGGGAGAATGGCCATACAGATTTTTCATTTTTTGAATGCGCTCTGCAAGCGTCCCTGGCTGATCCTTAGCCAACACATTATAGGCGTTTCGGAGATCTTGGATATCTTGCCGTTGCAATCCGCGGCGCCTCATCCCAACGAGATTGAGCCCTCTCAATGTGGCTTTTGCAGCCAAAATATTTGCAAAAGGCATAATATCCTCACTCACGCCCGCAAGCCCCGAAATCATCGCATGGGCGCCGATACGCACAAATTGACGCACAGCGGCGAGTCCCCCGATATTCACATAATCGCCAACAATCACGTGTCCGCCAAGAGTTGCATTGTTGGCCATAATCACCGAGTTCCCAATATGGCAGTCATGAGCAATATGAGCCCCCACCATAATATAACATCCATTCCCCACCGTCGTCTTCATGCCCCCTTTTTCGGTTCCTGCATGAATGGTGACGTGCTCACGAATGATGCATTTTTCCCCAATGGTAACTGACGCATTTTCGCCCTTACAATGAATGTTTTGTGGCGGAAGCCCAATGGTCGCAAAGGGGAAAATTTCAGTCCCCGCTCCAATCGTCGTCCGTCCTTCAAGAACAACATGGGAATGAATGGTAACGTTTTCTTTCAGAACCACATGGGAACCGATTAAGCTATAAGCCCCAATGGTTACGTTATCTGCGAACACAGCGCCCTCTGCGATAAGGGCGGTCGGATGAATCGTCACTGTCATGAAATTTTTCTCATTAATCTGCAATCATTGCCGTTTTGATGGTTTCTGCGACCACGTCTCCATTGACTGTCGCAACACCTTTAAAGCGCCAGACCTGACTACGGCGATGAAGTTTCGTAACCGAAAGGTGGAGGACATCCCCTGGAGACACCATTTTACGAAAACGTGTTTCATCAATGCCGAGGAAATAGACAAGCTTTTCTTGGTCATAAAGACCAAGGGTATGCATCGCGAGCGTCGCTGCAGCTTGCGCCAACGCTTCAATGATCATAACGCCAGGCATAACAGGTTTTTTCGGAAAATGTCCCTGAAAATACCAATCGTCTGCCGATACGGTTTTGAGTCCCACAGCACTGACATCGGGGACAACATCAATCAAACGATCGATCATCAGCATCGGCGGACGATGGGGGATCAAGCGCATGATCTCTTCAAGGTTTAATTCAGTTGTGGGCATGGACAATCCTATTTTTCCTTTATTTTCGTACGTCTTTCTTCTTCAAGGCGCTTGAGAAGCGCAACCTGACGGTAGTGTGTCTTAATCGGCATTGCAGGACTTCCCATGAGGGTCTCTCCTGGCAAGACATCACTCATAATGCCACATTGTGCAGCAAGGCGCGCGCCCGTCCCAATGGTGACATTATCTGCAATCCCAACCTGGCCTGCCGCCACAACATAATCTCCCATCTTTGTGCTGCCCGAGATGCCTGTCTGAGAACACAAGACACACCCTTTGCCAAGCTGCACATTGTGACCAATCTGAACGAGATTATCAATACGTGTGCCCGCCCCGATCACTGTATCATGCCAGCTGCCTCGGTCAACCGTTGTGTTCGATCCAATCTCAACATGGTCATGAATAATAACACGCGCCAGCTGAGGAACGGTGACATGCCCCCCCATATCGCCTGTATCCCTAAAAAATCCAAACCCACTTTGCCCAATGCGCGCGCCCGGCTTAATCTGCACATTCTTGCCTACAAGAGCATGAGACAGGGACACATGAGAGCCAACAATGGATTTTTCACCAATGACAACGCTTTCTCCAATAACCGCGAGCGCGCCTATCTCCACAAAATCGCCAAGCTCGACATTGGCGCCAATGACAGCCATTGGACCTATGGCCACACCTTGACCAAGCTTTGCTGTCGGATGAACAACGGCTGTTGCATCAATCACGCCGGACGATGGGTCTTGCGGATAAAAAGCCTGGGCAATGAGGGCATAAGCCCGCCGGGGATAGTGCGCCACGAGCAGCGCCGCGTGGAGAGGAGCCAAATCGATGGCCTCCGCAGGGACAATACAGACACCCGCCTTTGTGTCCTTAAACATCTCCCGGTACTGTGCTTTTCCATCAAACAAGGTTAAACAGGAGCGATCTGCCGTTTCCAGAGGCGCTACGTCATGCACAAGGATTTCTGGTGTCCCCCGCTCAATACGGCAACCACCGATTGCTGCAAGCTCAGCAAGGCTAAAAGATCCTTTTTTTCTAAAAAAACGTGGATCGACCACGAGAACTCCTGTGTCAGTTGCCAGGAGTCAGAAAATAGGAGACAGGAACATATCCCGATCCCTGGTTCCTGTTATCTGACTCCTGAAATGGAGCGGGCGAAGGGATTCGAACCCTCGACCCCAACCTTGGCAAGGTTGTGCTCTACCCCTGAGCTACGCCCGCTTTCGTCAATCGTCCTTCTCGAAATGCGAGAAGGGATGGCAGGCATCATAACGGGGATCACTTAAAACTCAAGCGAAAAAAGTGATCATTGAGGGATTTTTTATGTATCTACGCATCAGGTCCTTGTCATCCCTACCCCAAAAAGGAATTTGCCAACCGATGATTCACATCCCGATGTTTACATTCATCCGCCCGCACGACCTTAATCACATCCATAAGTCGGGCATCCTCGGGCAAGTGCCAGTACGCCTTTGCAAGGGGCGGGGCCTCCACATTCGGAAGCCGCCCCTCTTGGACTTCTGTCAAATACTGCGAATAACTAATGATAGCTTCCTCTTCCAAATATCCTACAATGCGGTGGGCCGTATAGGGAGAAAGAAGATAGATAAAGAGATAGAAAAAGCCGAAAATGCCTTGGGCCAAGATAACGATGAATCTTTCAAAAAGCGTTGGCTGAGCGATATGGATGAAAGTCATGAGGTGCATCCGCTCATTCTCAGCCTCATCCAACAGTTCTTCGATCCACCCGTAGTCATCTTCCATACGTCGCAAACACCGGAAATGTTTGAGCATCGCCCCAATCATGCCGGGAATGGCAGCCACTGTTTCGAGGACAACTGCACGATGCCCATAGCGTTTCCGAAAAAAAGCATCTGCAAAAAAACGCATGAATTTGACAAGCGAGAGGGCGATCCTATCGCGGACGTTTGTGGGCGTGCGGTGAAGAGTGAGGTTGGGCTTCTCCGGCATGATCTAAATTGGTTTTGAAGGACTGTGATTAAGCGTAAGCGGAAAATGGATCTTTTGCAAGGAGGGAACATTCTTTACAGAGGCATAGACAATCGTCTCCAGCACTTGACGGGTGGGATCATACGCCTCAATCGCCACACGCACATTATCGAGGCGCGGCTCAGCCGCCTGAATCGCAACCTCCACGTGACGCGCAATCCGCGTCCATTCTGCCTCATTACTCCCATCAAATTCACTCAAATCTCCCAGCCCAAAGAAATCGGGCATGCCAAAGAGGGCAACAGTATCGATCTGGGCATCATAAAGTACGCTCCGCACCGTACAGCGCGTATTGAGAATCAGGGAAAGTTCACGGATAATCGACTCTCTCACCCCTTCTGCATCAAGCAGCGTCGGCTCAAGCGTCATCCCAAGCTTCGGGTCAATGATACGATCAAAAAGGGGGGGCAACGCCCCCCGCTTAATTTTGTTTTGCATGGGTCAAAGTGGCCAAATGATTTTCCTGACCAAGAGTATAGACTTCTTTACGGACAAGCGTAAGCCTTCAAAAATCTTTATTTCTTTCCCTTTCCACCTGCTGGATCAAGACCGCCCACATCCAGTTTGAGCTCGGAAACCTTCTGACCCATCCCTGTACCCTTTACAGGATCAAAGGCAAAGACCGTATGTTTCCTTTGCAAAAAACTAAAAGAGGCCCACATCATATCTGCATCCCCTTCTTCTAATGGACTTGTAAAGGGAAGGACAGGATAATTTGAATAGACCTCATTATAGCAGGTTGTCCATTCAATAGATTCGATGATCGTAAGCTTGCCTGCAAGATCTGAAACGCGATACATCTTAATATCTTTTATGATATTCCCATCATTTAAGACATCTTCCAGATAAATCCCTGCAAGCGTCCGCTCAATCCTGATCCAAACAGGATCAGCAGTAATGGCGCCTGAGTTGAATGCATTGATACCCCGGGGCGCACTCACAGGACGATTCACGCGTTCATAATACGCGTAGAGCGGCTCTGCTTTCACAAGTTCTTTCGCAACGCCCGCTCCCGTAAGGGTTCCATTACACTGATCAGCAATTTGAATATAGAGCTTTGATGTCTTACTTCCTAGACTCACTTGAGCTCCGTCTCCAGACAATACGCCTGTGCCTATATTAGTAAGTGTCGTCATATCTATCTTCCTTTTCTTTTAATTGTTTTTACGCCGCTCCGGGTGAGGGGAGCGTTGCAACCAAACGGAGGGAAACTGTGAGTTCTTCAAGCTGGAAGAAGGGACGCAAATAAATCACGGCCGTATAACTTCCCGGTTGTCCTCTCACCTCCGCCACATCCACGCGCCCCTCCCGCAAGGGATAAGACGCCTTCACACTTTGGGATCCGCCATCGGATAAAAGAATGTACTGCGCAAGCCATGTATTGAGGAAAATCTCAACATCTTCCCGAGACATGAAGCTTCCAATCTTGTCGCGCATCATGACCTTAATATAATGGGCAAAGCGGGACGCATTCAGCATATAGGGAAGACGGGTTGAAATGCGGGCATTTGCATTTGCACTGTCTTCGTTATAGAGCTTCGGCTTCTGTGCTGTTTGTCCGCCAAAGAAGGCCGCATAGTCTGTTTGCTTGCAATAACAAAGAGCAATAAACCCAAGGTCGCTCAGCTCTTTCTCACGCCGATCCGTAATGGCCGTTTCTGTCGGGCACTTCACGGTCAGGTCGCCATTGCTTGTCTTGAAGGTATAAGCTGGCAAGTCGGAAACCAATCCGCCACCTTCAACACCGCGAATCGCTGCTGTCCACCCATACAAAGAGAACGCATTTGTGATATTTTTACCCATCGCATAAGCAGGATTTCCCCAACAGAAGTTAGAGTTATCTGTTCCATCAATAGACTCTTCATAGTCAAAGCCATCTGTCGGTACAGTGTTCTTTCCATAGGGCAACCGCATCAAGACTTGTGGCAACGTGAGGGTGAAGTAACGTGAGTCCTCCGTTTCCCGGAAACTACGCCACTTGATCGCATCACTGCCATCGAAGAGTTTCGCCATATCCCGGGGCGCACTGAGTTGGGTAAAGCTATCAAAGTTAAACATTGTAGGACTTGCTGCCGCAATAAAAGGGGCATGGGCACACGCCGCAACATTAGAAATAAGGGTTGCAAGTTCAACATCTTGCGAACTGCGACCAAATGAGAAGTCACCAATCAAGCAAGAGAAGGGAATACCGCCGTAGGTTCCATATTGCGCTTCATAGACTTTCTTAAAGAGCTGACTTTGGTCAAATTCAATGGCCGTATCAAGGTCTTTCAAGAGCTCTTCTTTCGTCACAACCCAAAGCTTGATTTTAAGGGTCTCCCCTGTTTCTGATCCAAAAACCAACTGGGAAAGACCTCTCCAAGAAGCCTCAAACTTTTGGAAATCCGGATTGTGAACAATCTCATCCATTTGCGTCGACAACAGCAGGTCAATGTTGCTAATGCGTGTCACAATAAAGGAATAGACATCATTCCCAACGACACCCGCAACTTCCCCGAGTTGGGCAACAAATTCAGCAACCATGGCCTTCGCATTGTCCAGGTGAGCAGGATCACGCGCAAGTTTACCATTCTCAATGATACTTGAGAGAAGCGATCCCGTATCTTGTGCTGCTCCTTTTGCAGGCGCTTTGCTCCCATTTCCAGTCCCTGCACTTAACTCTGTTTGGAGCTGCTTCAAGGTGGCAGGATTGGCGATGATACCTCTGAGTTCCGCATCCAACGCATCATTGCCATCCAGTTTTGACAAAAGATCTGAAAGGGCGCCGCGCTTTGTGTACAAAGCTGCCATCGCAGGCACTTGCGTCAAGATATTGGTGGGGTTGAGATCATCAAGGGATTTAAAGGCGAGCAGCACATCAAGATCGGGCGCATCGCCGCCAAGTTTATTGAGGACACGCAGGGGAAGTGTCGCATTCAAAGAGGCCATCACATCATTGATATTATCCCGATCAATCTCAATAAAAGGCCGATCCTTAAGAGGAGCCAAAGGTGTTGCAGGTAGACCCGCAAGGTCCGCAATGACGCCCATGACAAAGGGCAATTCAATGACCTCAATGGCGTTTCCAATTTCAACGTCATATGTGATTTGTACCCGAGGGGGGCGGACACGATCTAAGGTATGTTGCATACTTGGTATTGTCGGTGGCATCGTTATTCCCTTTCATCAGCTCTCTGTGAGAGATAAGTAAAATTCTGTCTACCCTCCATTTAAAAGGAATAATCTTAATATTTTGTAAATTTTGCTTATTTTTTCTTCAGAGGGAAAAAAGTGTAAGAAAGGGTGATGGTATCCACATCCTGCATCGCTGGATCTTTCACAAGATCCGGATCAATGAAAAACTGTACCGGAAAGTCCGTTTCTTGGCCCCCCTCCAGATGTTGCTCGAGAAAGCAAAAACACTCCACCTTATTAAAATAGATGCCTGCCTTGTGGGGCGTGACATTATAGGTTGCCATACCCATGGTATGCCCCGATGAGCGGTTATGAGCGTGATAGAAGGCCAGAGCCACTTCGCCAGGCTTGACCTTGATTTCCTTTTGGGAAGGTTGAAAGTCCCACGGAAGCGCCCGGTGGGTATCCGCATTAAAGCGAATTGTAATCACTCGCTCTTCAATCCGCGTTGGCATTTTTTGAGCCACCCGTGTCGTTCCCCCATGGCCCGTCCTCTCACAGAACATCCGATAGAGCGAGGAGGAGGCAAACGTCAGCGCCAGCATGCCCATAATGACGCCAATTAAGATAATGAGGGTTGAGCGGTGCAGGAAATATGGTCTCTAATGAATGATATGTGTATGGGATTGAGGATGATTCAATAACGGAAGTATTTGATCAAAGTTACCTCGAGTACGCGCAGCAAGACGCACAAGCCCTCCTTGCGCTTCCGCAACACTCCGAAGTGACGCAAGGAAAGCTTCTGTATTCCCATCTTCCTCATAAAGCTCTACAGCAAGTTCAAGATAGGCCTCAGCTTCCACAGGATCTTGAAGAGCCTCATGCAGAACTTCTCGGAAACTTCTTGTTAGTCTCATACGCTCTCTCCTTAAAATCTTTCCAATATTCCTTCGCCTTCCGAATATCTCGCACTTGAGTCTTTTTATCTCCTCCGCACAACAGAATAACAATCACTCCTGCATACTCGGCAAAATAAACCCTAAATCCAGAACCGAAGAAGAATCGCAGCTCGAAGACGCCTTCACCGACAGACGCGTAATCTCCATAACAACCTATCTCTAATCGGGAGACTCTTTCTAAGATTCTCCTGCGAACTCTGCGCTCATCTAGCGAAGATAGCCACTCTACAAACGGTTCCAGAGATCGTAAAATACGTTTCAACTTCTTTACGCAGCATAGACGCCCTCCCCATATTCGTGCGTTTAGTATACACGATAAATAACAATTTTGAAAGAAAACTTTCCTGCTCCACCGCTCCACTGCTACACTGCTATCATGAATATCTTCACCATCCCCTCAGGTCTCCCCTTCCTTGAAAGCTTTGCTGCTGGATTGCTTCAAGAGTTCGAGAAGGATCCCTTGATCCTCGCAAGAATGGAGATCTTTCTGCCCACACGCCGGGCAGGAATTGAGCTGGGGCGCAGCCTCCTGCGTCAAGCACCCGGTCAAATGTTACTCCTACCTAAAATATCCCCTTTAGGCGATTTGGATGAAGAAGAAGACACCCTCCACTCCCCTCAGGATGAAACCGATCTGCTGCCTCTCATCCCCCCCTTCAAGAGGTGGGGACTTCTCACCACCATGATTGAGGACTACTTGAGGAAAACATACCAACCCTCAAGTCCTGCCCTCTCTCTCAAGCTTGCCAAAAGCTTGTGTCAACTGATGGACCAGGCGGCCATTGAGCAAGTGCCGTGGGAAGGACTGCTCCACCTAGTGCCCGCTGAGTTCGCAGGTCATTGGCAGCTCACCCTGGATTTTCTTGAGATTATGACGACCCATTGGCCCCAGATTTTGGCGGAGAAGGGATTTGTGGAACCTCACACCCGTCACCATCAACTGGTCGACCGCTTGATTGCCCGGTGGGAGCGCACGCCCCCCGTCCACCCCATCATCGCCGCAGGGTCGACGGGCACCATGCCAGCCACCGCCCGATTACTTCAAGCCATTGCTCAACTCCCGCAAGGCGCTGTGATTTTGCCAGGTCTTGACCTGTCCTTGGACACCGAAGAAGCGGGGGCCCTCTCCCCCTGCCATCCTCAATATGCCCCCACACGCTTTCTCGCAAAGGGGGGCATACCTCTTCAAGAGGTCCGTTCTTGGGTTCACCATGCAGACACACCGCGGGCCCTTCTCTGGGGAGAGGCGCTGAAATCCTCGTTTTCGCGCCAGGGCCCTTCTCCCGCAGCTGCCCTTTCAGGCGTCTCTCTTATCCTCGCGCCCACGCCCCAGGATGAAGCCCTCAGTATTGCCATTCTCCTCCGTCAACACCTAGAGATTCCAGACCAACGCATTGCCTTCGTCACAGCCGACCTGACACTCGCAGAACGGGTGACCTCTGAGCTCAAGCGATGGGATATTGTCATTGATCGTTCTGCAGGAGAACGTCTCGATCGCACGCCACCGGGGGTTTTTGTGAGCTTGTGTGCCGCTTTTGCCGCTGATCCTGAAGATCCCACAGCCCTCCTCTCCCTTCTCAAGCATCCCCTCTGTTCCATGGGGCGTCCACCTGGACAGCTCCGGTTTGAGAGTCGACGTTTTGAAACACAAGTTTTACGTGGGAAAAAGGAAACGACGCCGCCTCTCTGGATGGAAGAGCTTCAAGCCCTCCTGCCGGACCCAGGGGTCCTCCCTTTTCCTGAGTTGCTTAAAGTCCACCGTCACATGGCCGAAACCCTGGCCTGCGATGAGACCGGTAAATGCCAGCTGTGGACAGGACCGAAGGGAGCGGCCCTTCTTTCCTTCTTTGAGGCGCTTGAAACCTCTGACCTGCCACCCTTAGATATTACCCAGTATCCTGATCTTTTGCAAAATCTCTTGAATGGCCAAACTATCCGTGGCGCCCCTCAAAGTCACCCCCGACTTGCCATCCTCGGCCCCCTGGAGGCGCGCCTCTTCCATGCCGATGTGATGATCCTCGGCGGCTTGAATGAGGGCACCTGGCCACCGGATATGGATGTGGACCCTTGGCTCAATCGCCCTATGCGGCGCGAGATGGGTTTTCCCCCTCCAGAACGGCGGGTCGGCCTCTCAGCTCACGACTTTGGTCAAGCGTTCATGACCCCTCGCGTTTATCTCACCCGCGCCTTGAAGGTGAATGGCACCCCCACCCTCGAATGTCGCTGGGTGGAACGCTTGCGGATTTATCTCAAAGCCTGGGGCCTCACCTTGCCAGAGGAAGATCAGGTGTTGGCATGGGGACGCCATTTGGATCAGCCGGATCTGCAGAAGACGTGTGAGCCTCCCCTCCCCTGCCCCCCTGTAGAAACGCGACCACGGCAACTCTCTGTCACCCAAATTGAAACCTGGATGCGGGACCCTTATGCGCTCTACGCAAAGAAAATACTGAACTTTTCTCCTCTTGATCCTTTGGACCTCGAACCCACCGCAGCGGACAAGGGCACCCTCATGCATGAAGCCCTCGACCAGTTCTTCAAAACATGCCCCGATCCCCACCATGTCCATGCCCTCGAGAAATTACTCGAGATTGGCAACGCGCTGTTTGAGCCCTACGCCCATGATCCCAAAGTCCAACTCTTCTGGGTGCCTCGGTTTCGCCGCATCGCCCAGTGGCTTGTGGAAACCGAGCGGCAGACCCGCCACCCCAAAACACGCACCTTTACGGAAATCAAAGGGCAGCTTATTTTTTCAACGACCCAAGGTCTCTTTACCTGCACCGCCAAAGCGGACCGCATCGATGTGTTACCCGATGGGCGATTGCGAATCATTGATTATAAAACGGGAACACCACCGCTCAATAAAGATATCACCCTTGGATTCTCTCCCCAATTGCCCCTGGAAGGCGCCATTGCCATTCACCAGGGCTTTGAAGGTATTTCCGGAACTGAACTCGAAAGCCTCCAGTTCTGGTGGCTGAAGGGAGATGCAACAGGAGGGGTGGTCAAACCGATTAGCGGCGATCCGCACGCCCTCTCTCTCACGGCCCTTGCAGGCCTACAGGATTTGGTCCATCGTTTTGACACCGCGCAGACATGCTATCCTGCCCGCCCTCTCCCAGCTAAGTCGTTGAAGTACAATGACTATGCCCATTTGGCGCGACTGCAGGGGTAAAATAAAAGGAGAAAAACACATATGAAAGTTTCGATCGCAATCGCCGTTCTCTTAGCCCTCATCTATTTTGCGCGCTTTTACAAACCCTACTCCCTGGACAAAGTGCTAGACCACTATGGCTTTACGACTTCTCAGCAGAAACGCGCACTGCATGATTTATACCAAAAGGCCACAGGCATGCCTTGGCAAGAGGCCTTTTCAAGCCGACACACAAAGAAAGCCTTGATGCGCGATATCCTCACCTTCATCGAAAAAACTCAAGAAAAATTCATTGTCCGCAAGGGCCTCCAAGAACGATGGGAGGTGGAAGCCCTTCCTTGGATGACCCAAAACAAGGGAGAAATCTTGGATGATTTAAGGACGCTTGGATTTATCGAGGAAATTGAGCCAACCCACAAGCATGTCGATGCAATTTGTATCCTGGGTGCAACTTGGAAAACGATGCTCAGGCAGTTTCAATACACTCATTGTTTGCTCAAGAGTGGCGTCACTGCCCCTTCCCTTATTTTCCTAGGAGGGGAACGGTATGTGACGGTGGGAGTCGATGGCACAGAAGAAGAACTCTCTGCCCTCGCTGCTAAATTGGGTGTATCTGATTGGAGACAGCTCACGGAAGCCCATCTGATGACGGAGCTCTATACGACATCCAAGATAAAAAATCAGAAAATCACGCCTTACTTTATTAACACCCCAAAAGGGGACTTGCCGCGCCCGACCACGCAAACAACGATGATGGAACTCATCACCTGGCTCAAACACCATCCTGAAATCAAGAGCCTCCTCTTTGTTTCCCCTCAACCTCATGTCAAATATCAGGAGGCCATTATTCAGTCGATCTTTGCCGATCAACATAAGGCGCTTTCTTTCCACGTTGTGGGCCCAGGCGTCACCAACTCACAAAACATGAAACCGCTGATTGAGGGACTCGGATCCTACCTCTGGGCCACAACACCCCCCCTCCTCGCGCAACTGGGCCTCGAAGAAAGAGACCCCCACATCATCGCTGAGCTCAAGGAGCTCTATAACAAAAACCCATTGATGTACAAGGAGTTGCCAGCCATTCTCAGAACCCCTTAAAAACATTGAATTTAAAATAGAATCTTGACACAGAGATGTAAAAGTGTTACACTCACGAAAATGGAGGACAGACCATGGCGACACTACACCCAAGAATTAATGTCACATTCGAAAAGACAACAGCGGGATTGCTGACACAATTGGCACATCATAAACGTCAATCTGTGGCAAGCCTTGTGAGGGAGCTTACTCTCGAAGCGTTAGAGAGACAGGAGGACATGTATTTCTCTCAACTTGCTGAGCGGATTGATGTGGAAGGTGCAAAAACATATTCCCACGATGATACATGGAAATAACCTATCAAGTTCGCTATCTAGAAGAGGTGAGGCACGATCATGTCCCTGCCCTCCCTTCTACTGCCAAAGGACGAATTAAGCGCGTCATTGAAGAACGGCTCACGGTCGATCCCATTGGTTTTGGAAAGCCCTTGCGGTATAGCTTGAAAGGGCACCGAAGATTACGCGTTGGGGATTACCGCGTTATTTACCGTCTTACGCCCAACTCAAACGTTGTCTTGGTCGTTGCCATTAAACACCGCAAGGATGTCTATGAGGATGCATAACGAGCCACCTTCTTCACAATCATGGTGATCGTGCACCATGCCCCATGAAATAGCGCTCCATGCCCAACGTCTTGCCGCTCACCCGAAGCATTCGGCGTGGGTGGCGGCCAGTGCTGGGTCGGGAAAAACAAAGGTGCTTACGGACCGGGTCCTGAATTTGCTCATTGAGGGATGCGCCCCTGAGCGTCTGCTCTGCCTTACCTTCACAAAAGCGGCTGCGGCCGAGATGGCCAATCGGGTGCGGGAGCGCTTAGGCGAATGGGCCATTGCCTCTGAACAAGAGCTGGAGGATGCACTCGCACACCTCAGAGGAGCCCCTCCTTCCCGTGAGCAATTGACGCGCGCCCGAGCGCTTTTTGGACTCACCCTGGATACACCCGGGGGGCTCAAGATTCAGACGATCCACAGCTTCTGCCAGTCGCTTCTGAAACGCTTTCCCCTCGAGGCCGGTCTCTCCCCTTTCTTTAAGGTGATGACGGATACGGAACAAACAACTCTTCTCACCCAAGCCTTTTATCGCACCATGGAAGATCCAACGTTCCAACCTCTCTGCACCCGGGTGAGTGAACCCCTTTTTGAGGACCTGAATACGTTTGTCCTCCAGATGCGCCTCAATTTTGAGGGCCTCACGGAAGACGCGATTGCGCGGGTCCTGGATACAGCAGAGGTGACAGAAAACCAACTCCTGAGCACTCTCCTCGCCCACATTCCGGAAGAGCCCTTGCGGCAAGCAATTCCCTTGCTGTTAGAGGGAAGCCAAACGGATAAGGAGCGGGCCTTAAGCTTAGGCGACTTCCTCTATCGCCCGGAAGAGGACAAGCATCAACGTTACCAAGACTATATGAATCTTTTTCTCACAAAAGAGGGGAATCCACGGGCTATCCTTGTGACCAAGAAAGTGTCCGACCCCCACCCTGAAGTGAAGGACCTCTTCTTTGCGGAGGCGAATCGTCTTGAGGCGTGGCTCACCCAATGGCATGCCCTTGAAATTTCCCAGTTCTCGCAAAACTTCTTGAGCTATGCCCAAGCCTTTCTCAAGAACTATGCGACCCTGAAGCACACGCAATCCCTCCTGGATTATGAGGACCTGATTCTCAAAACAGCCTCCCTCCTGCGCAACCCAGGGTGCCATTGGGTCCTTTATAAGCTGGACGGGGGATTGGACCATATCCTGCTGGATGAAGCCCAAGATACTAGCCCCTCCCAGTGGCAGGTTGTGCGCGCCATTGGGGAGGAATTTTATGCAAATGCGGGGTCAGCTGAGACAACCCGCACCCTATTCATTGTAGGCGATGGGAAGCAATCCATTTATAGCTTCCAAGGGGCAGACCCGCTTGTCTTTGATCAAATGCAGAAGGACTTACGTACCTTTGCCAAAGACGCTGCCAATGAGTGGCAAGACGTGGACCTCAATGTGTCCTTCCGGTCCACCCCTGAAGTACTGACCGTCGTGGATGCAGTGTTTGCAGGCAGACCGCTGGGGGGGTCCCATATTCCCTTTCGAAAAGAAGCTCCCGGTCTTGTGGAACTGTGGCCTTTGGTTGAAAAAGTTAAGGAACCGGAACTTGAACCTTGGCAAGCCCCCCTCAGTGTGACAATCCAGGAGCCCCCTCACAAACGTCTGGCCCACCTGATGGCCACAACCCTTCAAGGATGGTTGCAGGGGGAGGGTCCCCTCACCCGCCCCGTGACTCCGGGGGATATCCTCATCCTCGTCCGTCGCCGCACTGACTTTGTGGATTGCCTCATTCAAGCCCTCAAAGAGAAGAACGTACCCGTGGCAGGCGTTGATCGCTTATGGCTCTTGGAGAGTCTCGGCGTTCAGGATTTGCTTAAGATTGCCGAGTTTCTGCTTCTTCCAGAAGATGATCTAACCCTTGCCACCGTTCTGAAAGGCCCCCTTTTCAATATGCCCGAGGAGGATCTTTTTGCCTTGGCTTATGGCAGGAAAAATACCTCCCTATGGCAGCGCCTCACGAAAGACAACCGCTTTACCACCATGACAGCTGTGCTGAAGGATCTTCTGGCCCGCGCTGACTTTCTCACCCCCTTTGACCTTTATAGTCATATTTTAGGCCCCTTAGGCGGGCGCAAAGCCTGGCAAACCCATCTCGGTCCAGAGGTGGGGGACTTTTTGGATGAGTTTCTCACCCTCTGTCTCACGTTTCAGGACTCTCACCCCCCCTCTCTCCAGGGATTTCTGCACTGGGTATCTCAAGAAGTCATTGAATTGAAGCGGGATCTCGACAAAAGTGATCTGGTGCGTATTATGACCGTCCACGGCTCCAAAGGGCTCCAAGCCCCCATCGTCTTTCTCCCCGATACAACGCAAGCCCCCACCGATCTCCCCCCCTTTGCTTTTCATGAGAATGCGCTGGTGTGGTTGCCCCCGACAGCTCTCGACATCCCCCTCACGAAAGCGCTCAAGCAAACCCTTCATCACGCTCAGATGGAGGAATACGAACGCTTGCTCTATGTGGCCCTCACCCGCGCTGAGGATGCCCTCTATATCTGCGGATGGGAGAGCAGCACAACACAGGAGAGCTGGTATAGCCGCATCCGCGAAAGCCTCGCCCCCTTAGCCCAAGGATTTGAGTTTACCCCTCTGAGTGCGCAAGGATTGCGCTATGGAACACCCCAACAGAGCAACAGGGTTTCCCAGGCGGAAGAACGCCCCCCCTTCCTCTTACCCCAATGGCTTCAAACCCTGCCACGACCGGAAGAAGCGCCGCAAACCTTACGCCCTTCAGAGGCGGACGAAACGGTTTTCAGCACCTCGACCTATGGATCTTTTGCAACCCTACGCGGAACGCTGATGCATAAACTTCTGGAGATCCTCCCTTCTGTGGAGCTCCCTCTTCGACATCAAGCAGCCCTACGCTATTTAGAACGAGAAGGCGTGAGCCCTGACTTTATTCCCGAAATGGTGGCGTCTATCGAAACCGTTCTTGACGCCTACCCTCACCTCTTCGGCCCCTCCTCAATCGCGGAAGTTCCCATCATGGGCATGCGGGGAACCCAACTTCTCTCCGGACAAATCGATCGTCTCATCGTGGAAGACGATCATGTGCTCATCATCGATTTCAAAACCCACAGTCATGTGCCTCATACCCTGCAAGACATCCCCAAAACTTATATCCACCAAATGACCCTCTACCGCGATGCCCTCACCCAGATCTATCCCACCAAAGAAATTCTCTGCGGGTTGTTATGGACGGAAGTGCCACGGCTGGATATCTTGCCTTTATTCCCCTCAAGCCACAGGGAGCCTTCTCTCTCACAGGCTGCGAAAACATCTGCGTAATTATTCAAAATCGAGCGGGACTTCTACTGTCACAAAGATGGTTCTTGGGTCAAAATGAAGAGATTTTGCTTCAAACACAGCTTTTAAACCAGTGCCACCATCCCCTGCTTGTGTCGTAAGGTAACGTGGAAAAAAGTTTTTTGAGTCTTTGGTATCAATAAGGTATTTTTTCCCCGTGCTTACACTTTTAATCACTTGTTTGGCGTTACAATCTGTGTGTCCAAATGGTGTAAAACTCCTGTCCCCTTGAACACCTGAACCTTCGATATATTCTTGATAAATGTCAAAATCATGACAAAACATTTGCAGCGAATTATATTTAAAATGGGAGACGGCCATCACTTTCTGAGCTTGGATAAAGGTGAAGTAGGGAACATGAGGCATTTGAAAAATAAAGGTAACACTTTTACTCCGATCCTTACGAACAAGGAAAATTTGTGGAACCCCTAAGTCGCTGTTACCTTCAAGCTTTTGTCTAAGGTATAAGTTAGGGAGCACACGACCAAATTCCTCATAAAGATTGCGTACCCGGAGGTTTTCCCCGGCCTTTGTGGTGACTGTGATACAATGAGCTTCTTTCGATACTTGTTCAGAACCGATAAAATGTGGCTCCAGTCTTTGCATAAGCCTTTTCCCATATTCTTGCAGTTGCACAGCATTAAAACTCCAATAGGGCTCATGGTGATAATTGGCCTCTTTTGAAAAAAACTCTTTGTATTGTCCTCTAATGCTAGCTTGACGCTCATTTATACAGGAAAAAACAAACAATCCTTCCACCATGCTATAATTACAAACATGGTTGGCAACTCTGTAAGCAACCTTAAGAAAATTCTTATCCAAGAGATCTTTCTCTATAGACACAGACTTCCCTCGATAGATTTCCAGAAGTCTTTCTACCTCTTGAGGTAAGGAGCCGTGCTCCTTTTTGATATGATCAGAGATTATTTGAGCGACTTGGCCGAGGTTGACATAGAGCAACTCTTCGAGAATCGACATGTGCAACCCATCACTGCGTACTCCTTTTGTAGAAAACTTGCTAAAATCTCTCTTTGCCAAAGTAATGAGTTCTACAGCGATTTGTTCTGGTTCCATATCTTCCGCCGGCTTAGAAAAACACTTCGTTTCAGTGTAGGAGTCAGCATTCTCCCTTATAGCGGGCGACATGAGAACGTCATAATGAGAAATAGACGCATAAAATGCCTCAAAACTTTGAGGAATTTGGGCATTTGCCTCTTCCTCTTCCTCTGAAGAGCTATCCTCTTGAATGCCATAACGAGAAAGAGCCCCCTTAAAGCTTTGAGGCCTCTGATCTTCTATCTCTTCCTTTGTAGAGCGATCTCCTTGATCTTGAGAAGCAGCGGCATGTTTCGCTTCCCACTCTTCAAGGCTAGAGCTAGCCCAACTATCAGCAGAAACGGTTAAACTAGCAATGAAGATGGCAATATAAGACCGAAAAGTCATCATTTTATTCTTACTCCAGCAAAATTGACCAACAAATATTTTCTATATATAAAAAAACAAAAAATAAAAATCAACAACAATGTGAAAGTCTCAAATAATATGAAACTGATTTTTCTCTTAAAACAGAGAATCTTTTCCCATTCTTTGTCAAGCCATCCATTCCTTAGCACCCCACACAATTGACATACCCCTTGCTTTTTGTGACAACTCCGGTCATTAATAAAGTCCTATACAGAATGGATAGGTGCATGGGACTGAATCTCGATAGACTACTGGGAACGAAACTGTTTATCCTCAGATGCTTGCGTAATCCCCGTCAATTGGGCGCTGTCTTGCCGACCTCAGGGCATGTGGGGACTTTTCTGGCCCGCCATGCGGATGTAGAAGCTGATTTCCCCATTATCGAGCTAGGGGGCGGCAGTGGTTCTGTCACCCGCGCTCTCATCAAGAGTGGCATTGCCCCTTCCCGCCTTTACGTGATTGAACTCGATCCGGAACTTGCAGCGTACCTAAAAAAAACCCTGCCTGATGTCACGGTAATTCAAGGAGATGCAGCTAATCTTTCTTCCATTCTACCTGCTGACATTATTGGGAAAGTGCAACGCGTGATCTCAAGCCTTCCCATGATCAACATGCCCCCTGCCATCCGGCGGAAAATCCTCGAAAGCTGTTTTGAAGTGATGACCCCTGGAGGCATCTATCTCCAATTTACATACGCTCCCTTGTCATCCATTAATGACAAAATCCATCAATTGAAGAAAAAGCGGCTAGGGACAATCTTGCGCAACGTTCCCCCGGCAACCGTGTGGCAGTATACGCGGGACGTCGCAACGGCTGGGTGTTAGACTTTTCCTCGTGCCATCAATGATGGCGCGTTATTCCCGCATCGGCAAAAAGTTTCTTGAGAAGAAGCGCCCCTAGTTGCCCCAATTTGTCATCCCCGCGCAGGCGGGGACCCAGACTTGAAAGCTTTTTAAAAAGCTGGCCACCTGGAACAAAAGACAAATATTTTTCTAAAAAAACAAAGGACTTAAGGCTGGGCCCCCGCCTTCGCGGGGATGACACCTTTTTTACGGGGATGACACCTTTTTTACGGGGATGACACCTTTTTTACGGGGATGACACCTTTTTTACGGGGAGGACACCTTTTTTACAGGGATGACACCTTTCTTACCACCCCCCCTAATCAGCAAAACAAACAAGCCCCCCGGGCATAGCCTGGCGAGCTTCCATAAGGGTCGTGGGGCTGAGCGACGCACTCTTGCAAAAGGCGAGCAAGGGTCCATCTTCTTTCAACAACGCATCAAGAATGCCCCCTAAAATTTCATCGTTATCACAACTTTTCTTGAGATCCTCGAGTGTGAGGCCCGATGTGGTTAAAAACTGCCCCAGAAGTGTCTCATCCCTTGCCAAAAAGGCCAAAGCTTGCAAGGCAATGATCTCTGCTTTTTCGATATTCATGAGCCATTTCCTCCATCGTCATCCATGACTCTGTGATAGGCTGACTCCCAACATGCATCAAAAGCCGCTCGAATACGCTCTTCACTGATATCCACCTGAGCCGCCTTGAGGGCTTTTATCACCTTTGGCAGAATCGTCCCATCCGCAAAAGGCTGTAACTCAGCGATTGTAAGCTCTTTGATATAATTATCCGCCGTTTGGCGCGTGTAGCCCAAAAGATTGGCGGCCCAAAGCGCAAAGAGGTGATTTCGTTTTAATTTTATACGAAAAATAAGTTCTTCTGTATAAAAATAACTCGCTTCACGAAAGATCGTATGGTTACTGAAGGTTGGCTTGCTGATGTCTCGCATATCTCTGATCTTCTCTTGTTGGGTATAAGTGTTTACCGTACCACCAGATAGCTCTATCGAAATATGTTCCCCTGAATAAGAATGTATTATGGATAATAAGATCGCTTACCTATTCCCCATCATTCTAAACTCTTTTATGATAGACTCAAGAAAAATATCCATAAGGCCACCTATGCCCCTGCATAATAACGACGTTGATTTTGGATTTGAAAAAATTGCAGCTTCCGTGAAAACGGAACGCATTTCCCGTCTTTTTGACCGGGTTTCCTCAAAATACGATCTTATGAATGATCTCATGAGTTTTGGCATCCATCGTCTGTGGAAGACCTGGTTTGTCCAAAGTCTCCCCCTCCACCATGAAGGAACCTACCTGGATGTAGCCGGAGGAACCGGTGACATTGCAGCTGCCATAGACGCACGCCTTCAAAAATATGGGTTTATGGGAACGCATCTTGTCTGTGACCTCACGCCTGCCATGATGCAGGAGGGCCAACAAAAGGCGCCCCATCTTTCCTGGGTCTGCGGAAATGCAGAAGAGCTTCCTCTGAACGACAATTCCGTTGACGTCTACACCATCGCCTTTGGCTTGCGCAATGTCACCCATAAGACCCAAGCGCTCAAAGAAGCCTACCGTGTTCTTCGCCCCGGCGGGACCTTTGCGTGCCTCGAGTTCAGCCACCCCATTGAGCCACTGCGCAAGGCTTACGACTTTTATTCCTTTGAGATTATTCCTTGCCTTGGGGAATGGGTGGCAAATGATCGTGCTTCCTATCAATATTTAAGCGAAAGCATCCGCACCTTCCCCACCCAAGAAGCGCTGGCCTCCCTCATGACAGAGGCGGGTTTTCGGCATGTAACCTTTGAGAGTTACACAGGCGGCGTGGTGGCTGTGCATCGGGGGATGAAGGCAGTCCGCCGTCGCGGCGACCCGGCTACGCCAAAGGCTTCGCCGTGGCGAGAGCCGCTATGGCGTGATCACGCCGAAGCCTTTGGCGTAGGCGGAGTGTAGCGGTGTAGCGGTGTAGCGGTGTAGCGGTGTAGCGGTGTAGCGGTGTAGCGGTGTAGCGGTGTAGCGGTGTAGCGGTGTAGCGGTGTAGCGGTGAAAAAGGGGCAACCCACACGAAATCCTTGTCAAGAGTCTATGTGCATAAAATTTATCTAGAATTTTATCCAATGTGAGGGCATTTTTCCTCATCTGCAAAATTGAGAGTTTCTAATTTGGGGATAAGAGTCATTAAACTTTGTTCGCAAAACTTATTGATTTTGTGTTGACATCCATTTTTACAAGTATTTCCCTCCTGCTCCACTGCTCCACTGCTCCACTGCTCCACTGCTCCACTGCTCCACTGCTCCACTGCTCCACTGCTCCACTGCTCCACTGCTCCACTGCTCCACACTGTCCACGAGCTCACCACGCACAACAAAAAAAACCCCGCAAACAGCGGGGTTTTTACGGAGTTTCTTCAGCTCTCTCTATTTTTGTTCTGCCGCTGCTGCTTCTGCTGCTTCTTCTGCGGCCAATTCAGCAAACATAGCATCTATTTCTGCATCTCTTGCTGCTTTTCTTGCTACTCTTCTTTCTGCTTGTGCATCATTTGTAGGGCCATATCCAGGTTCCCGATTACGAGCAGTGAGCTCATCATCCAGGAGCTCCACATAAGCTTTGGATGCTTCAGGACCTACTGCGGGAGAGCTAGGAGGTGCCTTTGGCTGTCCAGCCGCATCCACGGCAAGACTGGAAGCCCAAACAGACGAAGAAGAAAAAACGAGCACGCTTAAGGCAAGGGCTGAAAAAAGTGTTTTCTGGGTCATGATATACATCCTTTTAAAAGGGCGCCCCCGGAGGGAGACGCGATTAACAATATAGCTATAAGCAAACACAGCATATCATTAATAGGTTAATATACAGTAAATATTGTGCACTATTTATTTCTCTCAAAACAAGACAAGCATGTCAATACATGAGATTGTCAATCCTTGGCAGACAGACCTTGGCCTCCATGTCATCCCAGGCTTAGTGCCTCTTTCCCCCGATTCATCGGGGGTCTAGAGGCACTTGACCTGGGACCCAGAAGCCAAGGAATTTTTCTGCAACTCTGGGTCCCCGACTCGCCGCGGCTGGCGTAGCTGGGCAAGTCGGGGCTAAGAGAGCCTAAGTCGGGGATGACACCTTTTTCTGCAACGACTCAAACATCGAGGAAGCTCCGCAATTTCCGGGACCGGCTCGGGTGCTTCAACTTCCGCAAAGCCTTTGCCTCAATCTGACGAATACGCTCACGCGTCACGGCAAACTGCTGACCAACCTCTTCCAAAGTATGGTCCGTATTCATGCCAATCCCAAAGCGCATGCGCAAGACCCGCTCCTCACGGGGCGTGAGGCTTGCCAGGACGCGCGTTGTGGTTTCCCGTAAATTTGAGAGGACGGCCGCATCCACCGGCACAACCGCATTTTTGTCCTCAATAAAATCGCCGAGATGCCCGTCTTCTTCCTCACCCACAGGGGTGGCCAAGCTGATGGGCTCTTTGGTGATTTTCATCACCTTCCGCACCTTATCGAGAGGCATCTTGAGTTTTACAGCCAACTCTTCCGGGGTAGGCTCCCGCCCAATCTCATGAAGCATTTGGCGTGACGTGCGGACGAGCTTATTGATGGTTTCAATCATATGCACAGGGATACGAATGGTGCGGGCCTGATCCGCAATGGACCGGGTGATCGCTTGCCGAATCCACCAAGTGGCATAGGTCGAAAACTTATAGCCTCGCTGGTACTCAAATTTATCTACAGCCTTCATCAGACCAATGTTTCCTTCTTGAATCAAGTCAAGGAATTGCAAACCTCGGTTCGTATACTTCTTCGCAATAGAAATCACGAGCCGCAAGTTGGCTTCAATCATTTCCTTCTTCGCCCGTGAGGACTCTCGCTCCCCTTTCTGAACCGCATTCACAATGCGCCTAAATTCAGAAATAGGCAGTCCAGACTCAGCCGCAACTTCTGAAATAAGCTGGCGGATATCTGTCGCCTCCTTGCTATGCTTTTCAAGGAATTTTGACCATCCCTTTTCTGTGAGAGAGCCCAACGTCGTCAACCAATCAGGATCAAGCTCACTTCCATAGTACTGCTTGAGGAAACTCTCACGCTTCACGCCCGCAGATTCAGTGAGTCGCAAAAGGCGTCCCTCCTGCCCCACAAGCTTACGATTAAGTTGGTAGAGCTGCTCAACCAATTGCTCAATCCGAGAGGCATTTAAGCAAATCCCTTCCATAAGCGTAATGAGGACTTGGCGGCACTCCTCATATTTTTTCTCAAGAGCCTTGCCCGGCTGTTTGCCTTCCTGCAATTCCTTCAGGCGTTTTTTCTGCTGTATGCGAAGCTGATCATAAGCTTCCGCAATTTTTTCAAATGTTTCAACAACTTGAGGGCGGAGCGATTCCTCCATCGCGGAGACAGAAAGCCCCCCTCCCTCATCATCATCACCAAACCCCCCTTCTTCGGATATTTCTTCGCCCAAAGGTTCTTCAAGAGAAGGCTCGACCTCAAAATTAACGGGCTCATCCGAGGGGCCATGGGTATAGGTGGATTCGATATCAATGATATCACGCAAGAGCATCTGATCTTCACGCAGTGCTTCTTTCCAAGCCACAATGGCGCGGATGGTGAGGGGGCTTTCGCAAATCGCCCCAATCAGCATGGCGCGCCCCGCCTCAATACGCTTGGCAATTTCGATTTCACCTTCCCGAGAGAGAAGTTCCACATTGCCCATTTCTCTTAAATAGAGGCGAACTGGATCATCTGTACGCCCGACCTCTAAAGCCGCTGCATCCTCTGGCTCGTCCTCAGCGCCCTCCTCTTTCTTAGGGGCATCTGCGGCGACTTCCTGTTCAATTTCCTCATCCTCAACAATGTTGATCCCCATCTCCGAAATCATGACCATGATATCTTCAATGTGTTCGGATGTCAGTTTATCTTCAGGTAACGCTTCATTGAGCTCATCGCACGTGATATACCCACGCTGCTTACCAAGAGCCAAAAGACGCTTAACCGTCTTTGCGTCTTTGATCTCTTTGTCCTCAGACTCAATAAGGGGGGCTACTGTCGCCATCAGATTCATTCCTCTATAATTGCGTTTGTAAAATACACACTTTAACCATTAAGCAACATACTTTTTTTCAATTTTTTTAGCCGTTGCCAAGCTTTTTCTGTCATCTCCTCTGCCAGATGAGATTGGGCAAGGGACATATCCACACTCCCTGAGGGCGCTTGGATGCGTCCAAAAATTTCTTTCCACCCGGCATGGGCCTCAGCTTCTGAGGCCCCCGCTTGGGCAAAAGCCCCATGAATAAGCGTTTGGGGCGATAAAATCATGCTCACTTCCGTCTCAAATCCTTTCAAAAGGAGAGTCTCCCTCAAAGAGGATGGCTCCTGATGGTGCGCTGCATAAAAGGTAAGCATCTCATCGCGCACATCCCGGAGAGGACTCTCCTGAAAATCAATCAAGGAAAGTTCATCACTCACCTCGTTAAGTAATGTGGGGTGGTTTATCAAAATTGCAAGGAGTAATCGTTCATAAATTCCCATAAAATTTAAGGGTGCCCTTTTAAGAGGCGAAACAACAGTCTTTGCCGCCTTTTTATGAACAAAATCTCGGTAAAAAAAATCTTTCAAGGCATACTGGTAATTCTTCTTGATATCCGTATGCGTAATCCCATTCACCCACACAGCGCATTGTTTCTGAAGAGCTGCCTTTTGTTCTGGCGTTTTAAAGGATTTTCCTTGGGTTAAAAAGAGCCACAGCGCCTCTAAAAGAGGGAGGGGGCGACTCAAGAGGTCTTGAAAAAGGGAACCCTTCTTCACGAAACTATCCGGATCTTCCCCTTGGGGCAAAAAGACAAATTGCAACGAATACCCCGGTTTGAGAAGAGGCAGCACCCGTTCTGCCGCCCGCATCGCGGCCTTAAAGCCTGCGCTATCTCCATCAAAACAAAGGATGGGTTCGGGATGTAAACGCCACGCCAGGCGGATCTGATCCTCTGTGAGGGCTGTGCCGAGTGGGGCAACCGCCCCCTTAAATCCGGCTTGGTGCAAAGCAATCACATCCATATACCCTTCCACAATCAGGAGGGGGTCGGTTTTTGCTTTCTCCTTGGCCAACGGATACCCATAGAGAAGCTTGCCCTTTGAAAACAGGGGCGTTTCTGGAGAATTGAGATATTTTGGCTCGCCCACATTCAGAAGACGCCCCCCAAACCCCACAACCTGCCCTCGCGTGTCTTGGATGGGGAACATCAATCGGCCCCGAAACCGATCATAAACGTGAGCAGACTCTTCTTCTTGAAACACCAGCCCTGCTTTGACGAGCACCTCTGTCGAAAATCCTTTATTCTTAAGATAGGCCTCCAAATGATGCCGTCCAGAAGGCGCATACCCCATGCCGAAGGTCTTGAGGGTTTCCCGTGTGAGGCCCCGCTTCCCGGCATACTGCAGCGCCATCCCCCCTTGGGGTTGGGAGAGATTCCTCTGAAACCACAGCGCCGTCTCCTGCAAGGCAGCTTTCAGAGGCGTGAGGTCTTCGACAGGCTCTTCTTCTCTATGATCTGTTGGGAGAGAAAGACCCGCCCGTCCCGCAAGATCCTTTACGGCTTCCATAAACGTATAATTCTGCGCTTCCATCAGAAACCGGATGCCGTCCCCATGGGCCCCACATCCAAAACAATG
>Ga0207148_1045_pt1 | contig 32848 bp, 29 predicted proteins | sample Alteio_BWMinHeat_34_FD_153558 | JGI IMG/M metagenome (GOLD analysis project Ga0207148, IMG submission 153558) | Enriched cells from forest soil in Barre Woods Harvard Forest LTER site, Petersham, Massachusetts, United States -... | ecosystem: Environmental > Terrestrial > Soil > Temperate forest >... | reverse complement strand
GTCCAAGGATTAAGCGTTCACAACTCGAGAAGGTATTTCCGATGGAATCTTCGCCACCAATTGCAAGTACTTCTTCGATGTGCGAGCAACTGTCAATGTCAACATGCAGGACGCGAACAAGATGTCGGAAGCGAGCAATTTTCAAAGGAGGTCCGTCCCAATTTGTCCCTGAAACTGGGTCTATAAAAAAACAGTGTTGCAACACACTCTGGTAACTTCCTGGGTCACCCGTTCCTCCAACCACAAGTGCGGTGTCGCCATCAAGCTTCACAACTTCAGTTAAATCGTGGGGTGTCTTGGCTGGGTCCAATTCTCTCCAGATCCGAGTGAATGGATTAAAAAGTTCAATCACTTTGGTAACTGTACCTGACCGTTGCCGACCCGTGGGAACGAGAATATTTTCGTTTGAGAATTGTATGGCTCCTCCATCGGGCGTGGAATGAGTATCAAAGGAAGAAGGTCCGAATACCCATTGATTCGACCCTTGGCGCAGGATTTCTAACTCCGATAAAGATGGGCCTCCACCACCACCAATTTGACCCCCACGTGAGATGATCCCTCCTACTGCGTCGGACCAGTAGAGGTTCATCGCATAGTGTGGATCAAGAATGTTGGGATAAGGTTTGAAATTTAGACTGATTGGATCGAAGGCCTGACAATCATCGAGAATTGACGCTACGTTAGCATCAAGCCCAGCCTGAACTAGTATGGTGCTGTCTGGTAGAAGAAGTATCCCAAATATTTCGCGGGGATGTGTCATTGAGCCTACAAGCGTCCATTTACCTGTAGCCGGATCGTAGATCTCGCACGAACTGATAGTAGCGCCTGCCGTCGTTGTAAGACCTCCTGCTGCGAACACTCTCCCGTCAGCTAATTTTACCATCTCGAATCGCAAGCGCCCTTCGTTGAGCGGTCCTGTGAAGGTCCATTTGTCAGACTTCGGGTCGTATATCTCGCAAGAGGATAAAAGGCCATTGTTACTGCGACCGCCGGCAACGAGAACACTCCCGTCGTTCAGGACAACGGCGCGAGCTTCTGAGCGCGCTTCATGCATGCTTGCGACAAATTGCCAGGATTGCGAGTGGGCTGGGATCGCGAAGCCGCACAGAACCGATAATCCGCAGAGGAAGAGGGCTTTCAATTTCATATAATGACTTACTGAAACCATACGAGGACAATGACGTCTGATTGACTGTAAGAGGTTGAACTAGAATAAGGAAATATTGGAGGACAATAGTTGCACGCTTAATTCTTCGAACTTCTTAATAAGCCATCTTGGTTAATGGCTCTCGAATGAAAATCACCTTCGTTGGCCCCCTTGTCTCACGATTTGTTCGAAATGATGTCGAGATCCTGTCACGCAAATATGAACTCGATACTATCGATGCAGTTGTAGGGAGAGGTTTTCGTGCGATCTTCAATCTTGTCTCCCTTCAGACTCGAATTGTCCTTAGTCTTCTCTCCTCTAAAGCCGTCTATTTCTGGTTCGCAGACTATTACACTCTGCTTCCGACCTTGATTGCCAAGATGCTTGGGAAGAAGGTTTTCGTTGTCGCTGGAGGTTTCGATGTCTGGTACATGCCAGAACTGAATTTGGGCGCAAGGACTAGACCGGTTCGGTGGTTCAGCGTAAAACGAACCTTCAAGCTTGCAACACATATTTTCCCAGTAAGCTACTATGCTCTGAAACTGCTTTCCGAAGGTGTCCCTCGGCATGCCCCCGCAACGGTGATCTACAATACTGTCGACACATCTCTGTTCAAGTGGCAAGGAGACGCAAAGTCCATCGAAGTGCTGACTGTGACTCAAGTCGATACGGATTTGGAATATAAACGGAAGGGCATCGACCTATTCATTGAGTGCGCAAGAAGGCTTCCCGATGTGAACTTTAGGATAGTAGGAATTCGTGGTGACGCATTGCGCATCGCAGAACTCGAGTCAAGCTCTTTGAGCAATGTTCGAATCCTTCCGGCTCCTGTCACATCGGAGGCTCTGCTGGAATCCTATCGAACGGCGAGTGTATATTGTCAGCTCTCGATCGATGAGACATTTGGAGTTGCAGTTATCGAAGCCATGAGTTCAGGATGCATCCCGGTCGTTTCTCAAGCTCCTGCTCTTCAAGAAGTTGTTGGGAATGTTGGCCATATTGTCTCACGCGATTCTCTTGAAACAGTGGTTGATGCAATTCGAACCGGCATCGGTGCCGAAGACTCTGAACGATTCAAGTGTCGAGAACGAGCAATGATCTTTGATTTCGACAGAAGAGCTGAGCAACTTCTTGCTCAACTGACTAAGCTGGGGTTATGAAATTCTCCTCCCACCTAACGAAAGGCACCTGGGCGATGGCGGCGCGGGGGTTGCCTGCGGTGTATGCTGCTGTCAATGTCGTGCTGATGACCGTCATGAGCAAGGAGGAGTTCGGGACGTTCGTACTCTTTCAGACGATAAACACAATTCTCTTTACGTTCGCCGACAATTTTGCTTTTCAGGCCATTGTAAAGTTTGGCGTTGAGCCTGATATGAACCTTCAGGAGTTGCTTTCGACGACTTCCGCATTGTTTCTCGCATTTGCGCTACCGGTCTTGGGTCTCATGTTCTTGCTTAGTGGTCCCTTAAGTCAAGTGTTGAAAAATCCTGATCTTCCCACACTTCTGCCAAGTCTGGCGTTACTCGTGCTCGTTACTGCGCCTCGCGTTGTCACATATAAGATTTTGCAAATGCGCTTTCGGATGCGAGAGATGTTCTTCATTGATCTTCTCAATTATGGGACAAGCTCTGCGGTCTTGCTTATACTCGTTGGCCAGCATTCGATTCATCATGCGATCGATGTGATTCAAGTGACAATCGTCGCAAACGCACTCAGTGCACTCCTTGGGATCATCATCGCACGTAAGGAAATGCGATTCGTGCCTCGATTCTCTCGAACAACCTATCACCGCATTCTTGATTTTGTCCGGTATCAAAGCGGGATCGGTGTAGTCTCTGTATTGCAGCAGCAGTCGGATTCTTTGCTCGTATCAGGTTTCACTGGACCAGCCGGATTAGCAACATACACCGGTGCTAAACTCTTTTATCGTGGATTCGAGATTGTGCGAGACACCGCCGCTCTGTTCGTGTTTCCAGCATCCAGCAAGTATCACTCGCGTGGTGAGATCGCGACGCTCAAGCGGTTGCTTGAAAAGGCCGTTGGCTTTCTTTACCTCTTACTTGTACCGATCGGTGTCGTGCTCCTTTTCGCAGCGCCGTTTCTTTATCATTTGATCTACGGCCATAAGTACGATGCGAGCATTCCTGTCTTTCAGGTGCTTACGGCAGCGTCACTTGTGCTGCCACTACAGATCGTTCTTGGAACCGCTATCGGAGGCATAGGCCAGGTTCGCGAAGCATTTCGCATCACACTTGCCTCGTTTCTACTCAATGTCACGATTGCGCTTATTCTGCTTCCACGAATTGGGATCATCGGCTCGGCAATAGCTTTTGTTTGCGGCACCGCGTGCCAGGCCATACTGATCTACCGCCAGATCAAGCGCACGGTCGGGTTCGAATTGAGCGGAGTTCTTAGCGGCAGCATTCGGGATACTCGTAATTTTGTTCGCGAGCTTCTGGATCGCTTCAATAGCAGCAAGTAACTCATTTCCAAACACCATACGTGCTTCTTGGACTTACCTTAAGCGTCTGCGCGGCACTTGCTCAAATTGCAGGCGGCTTTGTTGTGCTTTCGAAGAATGGCTGGCCGCGTACATGGGAGCGCTCGCTGCTTGCGCTGGGCGCCGGGTTCTTACTCGCTCTTGTATTTGTTGAACTCATACCGGAGAGTATCCACCTCACGAACAACTCCCAGTTTTCCGTGCTCGCAATGCTCGCCGGCTTTTCCGCGCTACATTTTTTCGAACACACGATCGTCGAGCACATGCACTTCGGTGAAGAGACCCATCATGAAGGTGGCATTGGGCACTCAGGCGTGTTTGGCGCTGTAGGTGGACTCACACTGCACGCATTCTTCGATGGAATCGCGATCGCTGCGGCCGCCAGCGCGAAGCCTCAGCTTGGTGTTCTGGTATTTTTTGCAGTGGTGTTGCACAAGGTGCCGGAAGGGCTGACGGTCGCAAGTGTAATGATCTCCGGTAATCGCTCACACAAAGAAGCCAAGCAGGCGAGTTTTCTTCTTGCACTCTCTACATTTGTCGGTGCGCTTACTGTGGTCTTGTTCGTCACGCTCGACGAGCCAATGATCGGATTCTTATTCGCGTTCAGCGCAGGTTGTTCGCTCTATGTTGGCGCTTGCGATCTGATTCCTGAGATCAACAAAACGAAGGGACGCAAGGCACCGCTTCTGGTGTTTCTTGGAATGTTGCTATTTTATGCTGGTGAAATGATCATGCGCTCGGCATTTGGATCGTGATCCAAAAGACTAATGATGAAACTTCGATATTCTCTAGTTGCGCTTCTTTTCCTTACACTCGCGCTGACGAGTTGCCGTGACCGTGAAAAAACGGTCACAACGGAATCGAAGGATTCCATGCATCCTGCTGACGCGGAGCCTGCTCATATGCCATCGCAAGTAGATACTCTGCTCAAGCACTCTTCTGCTGACACATCTGCAATTGCACATCCTGCAAACGACCTCCCTCCTGTCGCGACGCCGATCCCACCGGAGAAGCTTGCGCAATTCCTTCCATCGATGGATGGCTACTCTCCTGCTGAACTCCAACAGGAAACCAAGGTGCGAAAGAATTTCAGCTCATCAAAAGTGGCGCGCACTTACACGAAGGGCGACGTTAAGGTCACGGTTGAGGTCGACGATTTTGCGTACGTACCTTTTCTCTATCAACCGTTCGACAAGTACAAGGACGCCTACCTTGACGACGACAATGTTGAGCGAACCGAAACGACGACGATCAAAGGGTACCATGCTGTTCAAACATGGGAAAAGCAGAATCATGGTGCTCAAATTTCGCTCTTTCCTGGGAGGCGATACGTTGTACGGTTGACGGCAGATGGATTGTCGAGCATCAACGACGCACGGTCAATCCTTGAATCAATGAATCTTCAGGGGCTCGAAATCCTGCAGTAGGTCGGTAATTGTCTGATAACAACGTACGCGGTTTGGGTATTGCGGTGAGCCCTTCAGAATCGTATATTCGTTGGTTAGACCATTCCTGAATCTCACATCTCACATAGAAACTCTACCGCTTATGAAACTAACAAACTCTTTCCTAAGCCTTGGCGCGGCTGCAACGCTTTCTCTGTTTGTTGTCGCAGGATGTGCAAAGAAGACTGCGAGCTACGAGAATACCACAAGTTCATCGACGAATTCCTCGAACGGCGGAGCGAATACCAACTCTTCGAGTGGCACAGCCGCTTCCGTAAATAAGGGGACTTCAAACGAAAATGATAAGGCAACCGGACCGATCATCAAGTCAACTACACTCGCCGGATTTCTTCCCAACATCGCAGGCTACGATAGGAAGAATCCTGAGAACACCGACATCAACATGAGCGGCATGGCATACGCTGTTGCGAAGTCGGACTACACGAGCGGTGATAACAAGATCACTGTCTCGATCATTGACTATAACCACCAAATGGGTATGGCCGCTGCATACTCGATGTTTCTTAACGGTTACAATGTCGAGACGAATGAGGAGGTTACACGTTCTGAGAAGATCGGCGGCTATCCTGGTTGGATCGACTGGAAGAAAAATAACAACAGCGGCACGGTCGGCGTATTCGTCAACGATCGCGTTTTCGTGATCGTGGAAGCGTCGAAAGCTGCCAGCCTCGATGATCTGAAGTCGATCGCAGAGAAAGTCGACCTCTCGGGAATCGCTAAAGCATCATCTTAAGATTCTCGGGAAACTGCATGAGGAGTCTGATCGCGACGGTTGTCTTCCTCATTATTTCCGTATTTGTTTCGATCGTTTCAATTCCGGCCGCTGTGTTCGATCGCAGCGGCCGTACTTATTTGAAGCTTGCGAGGTTTTGGTCCCGCCTTTTTCTCATCCTGTACGGGATCAAAGTTACCGTAACTGGCACTCAGAATGTGAAGCACGGCGTGCCAACCGTCTACGTTTCCAATCACTCGAGCTACGTCGATGTTCCGGCTGTTATAGCCAGTGTGCCGGATGACATTCGACTCATTTTTCGGGATTCACTTCTACGGATTCCCATCTGGGGTTGGGCATTGAGGTATTCCCCATTTCTCATGGTCAGTCGCGAGAATGCTTCGAAGGCCAAGTCCACCTTTGACAACGCGACCTCTACAATTCGCCGTGGCACCGCTGTCCTGCTTTTCCCGGAAGGAACCCGATCCTCAGATGGCAGGATGCAGAGCTTTAAGCGTGGAGCGTTCAAGATCGCTTTGGACAGTGAAGCGGTAGTAGTGCCAATCGCAATTAAAGGTACTTTCGAAATATTGCCGAGGTCCAAACGCATACCAAAATCTGGTAGAGTTTCAATCTTGATCGGTAAGCCCATACCATTGCCACTTGAACGCGGACGGGCTGCTGAGTTGGAGTTGATGCGCAGGACAGAAGAAGCGATGCTGGAGATGATCTCGGAGGCGCCAGCGGGCGCTTAGGCACCATACGCTGGAAGGTCTATAAAATGCCCCCGGTTTTGGCCGGGGGCATTTTGCTTTCCACATTATGTAGGACCAGACCTCACTATTGTCTGATTCTAACGAACCAATTGCCTTCTTACTGGACTACGACCAGCTTCTGCGTCCGCACTTCCGTACCAGCCTGTAGGCGTACGTAGTAGACACCTGCTGCGAGAGCCGACACGTTGATCGTAGCCGTGTGCTGGCCTGCGACTTCGTGATCAGCCACTACAGTCTGCACAAGTGTACCCTGAGCATCGCTGAGCGTGATCTTCACATCGGCATCTGCGCTTATCATATACATCAGCGTGACGGTACCACCAGTGCTGCTCTTCGGGTTCACCGGATTCGGGAACAGTGACTTCGCTTCAAGGCGAAGGTCTGTGCCGCCGCCGTTGTTGGTACCATGGTCACCCTTCATGTGGCAATCATGCCACACTGTATTGATCACGCTTGCATACTTCGCAAGTAGATCGGCCAGTGACTTCGCTATTGTGCGCTCGGTAGTAATTAATGTCTTCAGTTGTATCGCAAGCGCTCGGAACGTCGCCGTGTCGTGAGCTTTGCGTGCAGTGCGTAACTGTCCGAGAAGCGTCTTGATCGTATCGGCATTGAGTTTGAGTGCTGCGAGATCTGCCTCTAGCGTTATTACGTCTGCTGCGGTCATCTTTGACTCAAGATCTAAGCGGCAGGAATCGCTGCGAAGCAACAGAAACAGATTCACACGGCCATGATCGCCAGTGTGGCCATCTTTGCCGCCGTTGTGATGGATCGTCGTGTCACGACCATGATGATCGGTGGTGTCACGGCCATGGTGATCGGTCGTGTCCTTGTGGTTTGTTGTGTCACGCACATGAATTTCCGTAGAATCATTGTCTCCAGCTGCAGTGGAGTCAGGATCATGGAAAATCTTGATGGTGTCACGGCCATGAAATTCCGTCGAATCATTATCGCCTAGCGAGGTCGAATCGCGATCACCAAGCTTGGTGGAGTCAAGTCCGCCATTATGATGCGTGGTATCGCGACCGTGCTGGGCATAGCTGCCGGTCGCTAAAAAGCCGACCGTGAGTAGAGCAAACAATAGTATTCCAATCTTCTTCATATTGCTGGATAAGCGTTTTCTTGTGACTTTGTGCCAATTACCCGGCACAAGGGCTGAGCAGTTAACTTCAGTCTAAGACACTCGGTACGGAAGATTGGATACAGCGAACGGAAAAAAGTTTAATGTGTTTCTCTTCGCGCAATTCCACTTCGGAGAGCTCATAGGACATATTAGTAGGTCTTGAGCACTGAAAAAGGGTCGCAATTTGTTACAATTTTCAGGTTTTGGCAACTGGGATAGTGTTCCCATTATGGCTTGATCTTCAAGGATATGGCACAGGATAGCGAAATCGCGGCAAAACAGCAACCTCCCGTTAATGGCTCAACGAAGCCTGCTCCAGGCAAGGCCGGACTCGAGGACGTAGTCGCAGGAACGAGTCAAATCTGTTACCTCGATGGTAAGCGAGGCATACTCGCTTATCGGGGCTACAACATCAACGACCTCGTCAAAGGCGAATTCGAGGAAACAGCTTATCTCCTTTTTTACGGCAAACTCCCGAATGCTACGGAGCTCGCCGAGTTCAAGAAGAAACTCGTTGCGGCACGCAAGCTGCCGCAGCAGATCAAGGATCGCATTCAACAGCTCCCTAAGAACGTCCACCCCATGGCGGTGCTTCGGACGATCGTCAGTGAGCTCGGTCTCTACGATCCAACTGCAGAAGACATGAACGTGACTGCCAACACGGAGAAAGGCATCCGGATGCTAGTGCAGATTCCCCTCGTCGTCGCCTACTATGATGCAGCCCGCAACGGCCGCACGGTCTTGGAGTCGAAAGACGAGCTCGGTCATGCCGCAAACTTCCTCTATCTCCTGCTTGGCAAGCAACAGGACGAGCGCGTAGTCAAGATGTTCGACGCTGCCCTTACGCTTCATGCTGATCATGAACTCAACGCTTCAACGTTTGCAGGCCGAGTGATCGCAGCCACGCTCTCCGACATGTATTCAGCAGTCGTCGGTGCGATCGGGGCTCTCAAAGGCCCGCTGCATGGCGGTGCCAACGAGCAGGTCATGCGCATGCTGCTCAAGATCAACGACCCCAACAACGCAAAGAGCTGGATAACAGATGCGTTGGCTCGCAAGGAGAAGATCATGGGCTTCGGTCACCGCGTGTATCGCACGGAGGATCCCCGCGCAACACATCTCCGCAAATTCTCTGAGGAGATGGGTCAGCGAACCGGACAGCCGCAGTGGTACCAGATCTCGCGCACCGTCGAAGATTTCATCAAGCAGGAAAAAGGTCTATATGCTAACGTAGACTTTTACTCGGCGAGCACCTATCACTTGATGGGTATCCCCCTCGATCTCTACACACCGATCTTTGCAATGAGCCGCGTCTCCGGCTGGGTCGCTCACATTCTTGAGCAATACTCCAACAACCGACTCATTCGCCCAACGGCAGAATACATTGGTCAGATCGACCAGGAGTACACCCCACTCGAAAAGAGAAAGTAACCGGACGACCCGCCAACTGTCTTTCGATATTTGAAGCTTTCGGGGCAACCCGGAAGCTTTTTTGTTTTGCTTTTTCCGCCCCCTGCGCGCGAAGTGTGAAAACTTTTTTCATTTTTCGCTGCCATTTTTGATTCATTTTCAATGATTTTTCACGTAGTGGCACACCGCGAGTGCCCTGCGATGGTGGATCTGGATCGCAATAGATGGGATAACCATACACTTAGAAGAGGGCACGCACGGCGAGCCCCTACCTCAAATTTAGCTGCACGAATCGCATTAAGACGTGTGTGTGTGAAAACTTTTTTCATGAACACCCGCCTAAATTCATCAGAATTTGAGTATTTTTGATGATTGAACCAAGCACCGTTTTCCATATGAATTATAATATCGACCTAGAAGTAAAGTTTGCGCAGCTCGAATTGATCGATGTTCCCGAGATCGTCCGGCACGTGACAGAGAAGTGGTCGAACCGTACGCTTACTCGCGTCAATGATAGCGTTGTTCGGCTTGGAATTGTCGAGGGCGAATTCCACTGGCACAAGCACGAGAAGGATGACGAGTTTTTCTATGTAACCGAAGGCAGGCTTCTGATGGATTACGAAGACCCACTAACCAAGGAAGTCAAAACAACCGAACTCCTGCCAGGCCAGGGAATCACAATGCCCAAAGGAGTAATGCACCGCCCAAGAGCGCCAATCAAGACGGTGATGCTGATGGTAGAAACCAGCGAAATCCAACCGACCGGGGATTGAGGGTTGAACAGAGACAAAACACCAAAGTAGGCCTAAAAGGTTCTCGTAAGTCGTGTTTTATATCTTAAAATAGCCAGCCCAAACTAACTTTCGGTGTCGCAGCGACACTTGTCAGATCGTCCGTCACATCGAATCCAAGGACACCTGCTAGCTCGAAGGTCAAGGTGAATGAATGGGTTATTGTGAATGCTGCACCAATATTTCCGATTAGACCATATCCATCAAGGTGTGAGAGGTTGACCCAACCCGCTGCTGGCCCAAGGGCCACGTACGGATGCAGCACTCCCCACGAAGGGAGCCACGCTGCTATTAAGAGCGAAGCGCCGTGCCCATCGTCCGAACCACCGGAAAAGAGCATTGCAAAAGTAGGAATCACCGCAAGTCGGGTTGATGCGGTCGAATCGTTTAGCATTACAATTGCTGATCCTGAGCCGCCACCACGAGTTTCCCCATCGAACCGATACAGAGCTTGCCAGACTTTTACCTGAAGGCTCACAACATTGGAGAAGCCATAACTTACAGAACCTCCATATCCTGGAGCATAAAGCCCAGCGTAATTCGGTCGGGTTTCTGCCAACAACTCGCCACCCGCCATTACTTGTCCGTTGTTTTGTTTCAGAGGGCTGGGAGCCAGTTCAAGCGCCGGGCTATAAACCAAGCTGGAGGCGCAACTTGAAAGCAAGAGCAACGCGAGCGTGAGCGCACCAGGCCGTAGGAGACGATTTGGCAAAGTAGAGGTGGTCATTGAGGGTAGTATGCTAGATGGGTCGCAACATAACCATTGTGTTAATTGATTCGCCAGCTCCCCGGGAGCGACGTAACAGCCAAATCTGTATTGTCGAGTCTCCAACTCAAACTTTTTCCACTCTTTTGCGTAGTAAGAACAAGGATTAACTCGGATTGACCTATGAAACAGACTTCAGCGCGTACGCTCACTCTATTGGGTATTGTTCTGAGCATCGGATTTGCAGGGCTGTTCTTTTTTACTCGAACTTCGCCAAAGGATAACACGGCTCGGGCGGATTCGCTATCCACACCAATCGTCGAGCAAACCGACGGCAAGCTGGCGCATGCAACATTTGCGATGGGCTGCTTCTGGCATTCGGAAGAAATGTTCTCAGAGATCAAGGGCGTCATCAGTTCTATGCCCGGGTATTCAGGCGGAACCGAGAAGGACCCGAGCTATGAAATGGTGGGCACTGGCTCAACGCGGTATGCGGAGTCGGTGGAGGTCATCTATGACCCTTCTGTGATCAGTTATGGTAAGCTATTGCAAGTGTTCTTCACCGAGCATGATCCGACCACGCCAAACTATCAGGCGCCCGACGCCGGACCGCAATACCGCTCGGTGATCTTCTATCACAACGATGCACAGAAAAAAGAAGCCGAAGATTACATCGCGAAGCTCACTGCAATGCACTCGTTCAAAGATCCGATCGTAACAGAGGTAGTCCCATTCGTGAAATTCTATCCCGCGGAATCCTACCACGTCCGCTACTATCGCAGGCATCCCGACGAAGGGTACATCGCTGGAGTGACACGTCCAGAGGTGGAGAAATTTCGGAGGGACTTTCCGGAGTTGTTGAAGTCGGAGTAAGTCTTCCCCTCTAGTGCCGGAGGCACGAAGTACCCGCAGCCCAGGGTAGAGCGAAGCGGAACCCTGGTAATCGATTCGAAAAAATAATTAGCCCTGAAAGGGCGGTGTTAATCTGCGACATCATCATGCCACAAATATTTGTGATCGCATTCGACACCGACAGCTTGTGCCATCAGCGAACTCCGCCCTTTCAGGGCTTCAACATTCTAACTGATTGCTAACCCAGCATTCCGCTTCGCTCCATGCTGGGCTGCGAGTACTTCGCCGCTCCGCGGCTACAATAATTCAGACAGGTTTGACATTCGCGCCGGCGAACAGTCAGCATTGAACCGACCGTATGGGATTGATTCTCACATTCGAGGGAACGACATCAGAGTCGCTGTCAGTCGGAGGACAGACGCTAAGACGAACTGTTTCTTACCTACTTCTTCTTAAGCTGAAAATCAATCGCGACACCAAGTGTATCCTGCCAGATGTGCATGGCTGAACCATCGAACGTGTAATTGTGTGGACCGCCCAGATAGAAGCTATGGCGCCATTTTATACCCATGATGTTGGAGATGTCACTCATTTCAATAGCCGAACTCGTGCGGCTGCGAGACGATCCTCGATCATCTCTGCTCGAATCGTTATTAGTGAGAATTCCGGAGACGTTGAGGATGTGTCCCTTGTAGTCGTAGGAAGAATCGGTGAAATTAAAGACAACGGTGCCACTCATCGTATCGGTCACAGAAAGGCGCATAAACATCCCTTCATACGTACCGGGAAGAAACGCCTGAGACGAGTTAGGACTGCTCGATTGCGTGCAGCTTGCGAGTACAACAATCAGGAAGGTGAGGTAAATGCTACGTTTCATGATATTGCCCGGATGTTCTGTTTCAGTAACCCGACATCCAAGATAAAGTTACGCGCAATCTTAAATGCGTAGATCTCAAAACACTCGTATGTTCACTCCGAATCGAACGATCCAAAATGAATAGTCGATCAACTGACTCCCGAAGATCACATGATGGGGAATTCCGAACGACTGTTCAAATTCGGCGAACGTCCATTTGCCTGAATAGCCGATCGAGAAAGCCCAGGTATGAAAAGATGTTCTCGTAGACGGCCCGACGGTGGAGACCAATGTGTGCGGCGGAGAGAGTTGCAATGAATCCGTGCTCGCATTCAACCATCCGTATGATCCACCAATGTAGAGTCCGCGATACGGATAGACTCGCAGCTTCAATGCTTTCGTGAGCGAGTACCCGGTAAATTCATCCAGCCCATTCATCAAATGCATAAGCCCTATTGATTCCAAACGAAAATAGAATTCCACCAGCTCGCTATATCCAAGTCCTAGTCCGATGCTTTCAGCGGGAGGGAGAAGAGGAATCTGATCGGAACGATACAGCGTGCCAAAATCCCCTTCAAGAATCCCGTAGAACCTGCGTTTATGGTGATCACGCGGAAAGAGATCTCTAAGATCACCAAAAAGTTTGCGGTCGACGCGAATGTATGAGCCAGTATCCTGAGGCTTGAATGTGAGAGCGTAGTATTCGTAGTCATTATCATTTAGGTCAGCTATCCACGAGAAGATACCCATGGAGCCGAATAAATCAGCGACAGCAAGCCCGCGGATTGACGTGCTCGGCTTCATCGCATAGATGCTTCCATTGTATTGAACCGCAACCACGTCATCGTTAGGAGGTGTGAGCCGTAGTACAGGAAGGGAATCCCACCCCTTCGAGATTGCAAATGCTCTGCCACGAGAGTCGAATACGTGTGCACTATCCGGCACGAACAACGACACATCCTGCTGGCCTTTGGTTATAAGTGAGGCGCATCCTGAAACGGATATTGCGCAGCCTAGCATGAGAAGCGAGGTGAGGACAACGCTCCTATAGTTGACTCGGCCAGCCTTCTTGCAATTTGCGTCGGTATGAAGTAAAAGCTTATTGCAGACCATGATGAACAGAGTTGAACATTCACGCCGCACATGAGCATTTTATGCGCTTCATGGTCTGAGGTAAATGCGACGATTTATGAAATTGCCGGGATGTTCTGTTTCAGTAACCCAATATCCATGAAATAGTTACGCGGCAGCCCCCTGTACTGTTGGCACAGTCGCACGTGCATCGGGTCCGAGTAGGCCCTGTTGTTGTAGTATTTTTCGAAGCGGCATTTCGAGGCCGGTCTCTTTGGCTTTTTCGTGGATTCGCTGTTTGAGTTGCTGGAACTGCTGATCGTCGGGAATACTGTGTATTTGTGTTGCGAGCAGACGCGTGAGGCGTAGATACTTCTCCTTTTGCCACCAGACGAACCCAATGATGATCAGTGCAAGCACAGCAACAGTGATGAGGACTTCAGTTACATTGCGCTGAAGGAATGAAAGATCTTCCAGTTGTGGCTTGAGATCCGATTTATATCTCCGAGCCAGCGTCAGTACCGCCGAATCGACAATATTTTTTACATCGCCATTGGCACCAACTAGCGCGCCATGAAGTACATCGGCAATAAGCAATTGCGTTGAATCTCCGAGCGCCGTATTGCGCAATGAACGTACGAGTTCGCTGAGTAACTCGCGGCTGTGCGGTCCGACAAGCTCAGTACGCAGTTGTCCTAGAAGCTCTTTCGTGCGAGAACCGATTGCGGCATCAATGAGTGAATTGATATTGCCTCGCAACGCACTGCCGATGAGCCCTTCTCGAAGCGTATCAAGCATGCGGCGAGTGTATTCGCTGGTGAGCGAGTCTCGAAGCAACATCCCTTGAGCGCTTACACTCGTGCCGAGCCGTGTCACAAGCTCATCGATCATACTCGCAAGCTTCTTCCTCTGCTCATCCGATGTGAGCTGGCTTGCAACGCCATGCATCAGGTTGCTGCCGATCGTGTCGGTCTTGGTTGAGAATCCTTCACCAAGATCGGAGCCGACTCCTTTGAAATTAATACAGCTTCCGAGCGTGAGAACGAGGGCGAGAAGAATCCATGCAGTACGCTTCATAGTTCATTCCTTATTCCCGATGATAGTGAGCGGATCTGGACGAAGGGCATCATCATTCCAGCGCAGGAGACTTTCGGCTTCGAGTGCGCCATTTTGGTTTCGCAAATGCAGATACGTAAACGTGCGATCAGGACTGACATTGCCACTCGAAGTCTCAATGACAGGGATCCATGTGCCGGTATTGAAGAACTGCTGCTCGGTCGAGCGGTTCTGATCGGCACAATGCGTGTGCCCCATTGTGATGATCCTGAGTTCAGGCCGTTCGACAAACTTTTTTCGAGCAAACTCTTCAAGACTCGATGGCTCTGTCAATTTGAATATCGCAACGATGCGCGCAAGCAGATACGACGCAACAAGCATCCCAATACTCTTCGAAAAATCGACAAGTTGAGTCGCGATCCAGCTCATCTTCGCCGGGTTGGGCGTGGTGATCATCCCTGATACACTTTGATAGATGATGTATGCCACTCCCAGGAACGGCAACCCAAGCGCTAGCACATAGACGAGAAAGTCGGTAAACATGTAACGATAGTACCGCTTCGGAATCACTCTGATGAGAAACGGGACGTGATAGAACAAGACCTTCAGCGCGAGCGGAAAATGTTCTTTGATGAGTAGTGGTAAGAGATTCTCGCGCGGCTTGATATTGTCCAGATACGGATAGACAAGCTCTATCCGATTGAGCAAATAGCGGTTGAAGAACGAGCCGAAGGGAATATTGAGCTCACCTGTCTCTTTCAGTAATGGCGGGCCGATAACGGTTGCATATTTATCGTAGCAATGCCCGTGCTCGATGTAGAAGATCCCATCTATGACAAGCGAATTGTCAACGAAGAGTACGAGATCACTTGTGTTCGCTGTGGGCCGAAGCTCGCGAAACAGCACACAAAGATAGTCCCGCACCTTCGGGTGATACCATTCCAGATCGTGATTGCCTTTGGTGATGATGAGCGGATGGCCTTCCTCGATCCAGCGAGCCAATGCCGCAAAGAGTGGAGCATGTCCACGAGAAGCAAGAATAAGACGCCAGATGGATTTGTAATCGTTTGTTCGCAAGCCAAAGGTCCGCTCTTTTTGCACGATCGAACCACGAAGCTCATCTAGTGATTTTACGATTCCAACTCTTGCCAATCCGGACTGCCATTGCAGAAAGTCATCATCCGATTCCGGGATCTCTTTGATGCGCAGAAAGTCGATGAAATCTCCATTGATGATGAGAATCGGGTTGTTGCCCGTCGCTGATGCATAATTGAGGAAGCGAACATAGGCATCGTCAGCAAAGAAATTTTCCGTGCCCGCAAATCGGCCGTCTGGTCCAAGCCCGGCAGCAATATGCAAATCGCTTGTGACGAAAATGTCCCGCCCCTCGCTCGAGAGCCGCACTTCCTTGTCGCCATATTCGACGTTCGCAAACATCATTCTCTTAGTCGATTACGACTCCGCGGACAAACTTCTTCGCGATACGAAGCACGAAAATGGAGATCAGAGGATAAAAGCCATCGACGATGCTCATCGCGATGAGATAGGCGTATCGTCCGTGAAAGAAATAAAAGGATTCTTTCATCCATGAACCGAGCATCATCGATTCCGCCATCTTGACGATAAAGCTATAGCCAGCAAAGAGAATGAATTGCTCGATGAGCGAATGCTTATGAACTCCGTGGTAGAGCCACGTCAGGACGATTCCGATCCAGAGCGAAGTGTGGAGCAGGTTGTTGAACCATGGGAGAAAGCTCATCACACCGAGCAGATAAAAAAGGTAATTACCCGTGAACATCATAATAAACCAGCAGATGGCCAGTACACGGAAGTTCACACGCCAATTAAGTTCGATCGTGGGCCATGGAGCGCGTATGCACACAAAGAGCAGCGTATAGATCACGATTACGCCCAGATAATCGCACCAGGTATTACCAGCACCCAGGAAGGTATCCATACTCAAGCCTCCTGTGCGATCGATGACGCCGCGTAATTGGCGAGAGTCATGACCGTGATCTGCGGGTTGACACCGAGCGTCGAAGGAAAGACACTCGCATCGCATACATAGAGGTTCTTGTACCCATGCACCTTGAAGTCTGGACCAACCACTCCCACATTTGCATCCTTCGACATCACATTCCCGCCTTGTGGATGTCCCGTGCCGATGGAAAGATCGCTTGTGTCCTTCAAGACATCATTAAGTCCGCTGAGAGCCAATGACGAATCGAACTCGTAGTATTTGAACGAGTTTGGCATGACGGACTCTGCGCCGGCTGCCAGGAAGATGTTGCCAGCGAGTTTCAAGCCTTCGAGCAGATTTGTAAAATCGCGCTGAGTTGGAGTGTAACGGATTTCCCGTCCGGTCAAGCCCGCGATTCGAACTTCTGCGTTCGATTCCGATCCGGTGAGTACCCCTCCACACGCCAGCTTGTTGTAGCGAAGCATGTTGCGATAGTGGTCCTCGAACCAGCCAGGCATGGCAGTCGATTGGAACATCGGCGGGTTGTACCAGGTCTCGATCACATATCCTCGTGATGGGCTGGGCTTGAGATAATGAGAGATCTGGAGTCCATCATAGGAATCGATCCTCTCGGCAAAGGCTGCAGTGATCTGCGAGCCAACATTAAATCCGAGTCGCTTGCCTGCGTTCTTACTGATGCCAGAACGTAGCAGCACAATACTTGATGAGATCGCACCTGCAGAAAGAATGAATTTGTCTGCTTTGATCTTGATCCGCCGGCCGCTCGTGAATTCACCAAGCGCTGCAGTGACATTCTCCCCAGTCCCTTCAAACTTCAAAACTTCGCAGCTAGCGATGATCTCGAGCTTGCCTTTGCCAGATGCCTGCACCGTTGGCAATACGGTATCAAGCATCGAGAGCTTGCGACCGAACTGACATCCAATGTTGCAATACCCGCATCCAATACAATGCTCGATATTCGCTACAACACTGCCATACGTGTTCGGTGTTGAATGGAGTCCTAATGCGTGAATACCCTGAATGAATTTTCGTCCCCCCGGATTGAGATGTTTATCAAGCGCGAGCAATGGAACTGCGTTGACATGGATGAGTTTTTTGACGAAATCCATCGAGGCAATTACGTCGGGAGTGGATAAGCCCGCATTCAGACCGCGTGGATCGACCCAGCGATCCAGGACTTCCGGCGGTAAGTCGAAGCACACTGCGTTGTTTACGACGGTCGATCCACCGACGCAGCTACCCTGAAATACCTGGAAGCGAAAGTCGCTCGCCATTTGTAGCGCGCCATCGGCATACAACTTCGAGACCATCTCGATCTCGTTCTCCGTAAACTCCGATCGGTCATGATGCTTGCCGCGCTCGATGAGCAACACATGATGGCCGCGCTCGACAAGACCGTGCGCCAGGATCGAAGCAGCAGCACCGGAGCCCACGATCGCGATCTCGGCGGAGAATTCGTCACCCGGAATCGAGCCTTCATCCATCACGATGAGATTCTTGCGTGGCACCTCCGGATAGAGATTGATTCTCTCGTCGTAATCACTTCTGCGCGAGAACGGCTTATAGCCAATCGCATCAAACACGCGAGTATCGTTGTAGTAGCCCATGTAGCAGAGCTGCTTGGACATGCGGATCATCGCCTGGATGAACACGCGTATGAATTCCGGCATAATTCGAAGCGTCACATCCTGATAGAATCGCTTCTTGAGATAAGCCAACCGCTTCTCGCGGCTCATATACGAGAGAGGTGGATTAAATGAGAATAGCGGAAATATCTGCATCATGGTGAACACCACTTTGGTGATCCACTTTGATTTCGCCTCGAAGTTCGAGAGATACTCATCGACGTTACGCGCTATCTGCTCAGCGGAAATCACCGTGGCTCCCTCGCCATCGATCGCCACTTCCGCAACAGCCTTCAATGCACGAAATTGCATCGGTGAAAAATACAGGAGATTGAGACGCGAGCGTTCTGCAGAGAGAAAGAAGCCAAGAAGTACACCAGCGATGAGGCCGTCAAAGATTATCGAACCGACGAGAATGTCGGTAACGTACATCACCGGATTGGTCGAGATCAGGTAGTTGTTCTTCGCAAACAGAACAAGTGTAATACTGGCGATCTCAGCGACGATGGAAGCAACGATGACAACAACAATCATCTCGCGGTACTTTCGAACATTCGCGGCGGCTATCCAGGTCAAGAGCGCGAATAGTGCGATCTTTACCGTGGAGTTGTTATCGTATGCCGGATCGGTAAGGAAACGGTAAGGTGCAAAAGAAGCTGGAAGCGAAATTATCCCTGGAATGAGATACGCCAGCGTCGCAACCGAATAAAATACTGCGAGTGCTTTGAGATAAATCGAGAGTCGCTTTTCTTGTGGGGTAAATGGTGTCATAGGGACGCTCATGTTCACAAACCAACGTATTAAGCGACCGCACCTAAGATAGGGAAAGTGACAGTCGCGAAGACGACACCCTCAGAAGACGTGATTGATTTGACGGCTTACGGACGCCGTGCGAATAACCTTCCGGGACACTGGATCGTCAACAGACCAAATATAATCCAATTTCCCTGAGAATGCAAACGGACCACCAATTGTCGGGGCGACACGATTCGAACGTGCGACCCCCTGCTCCCAAAGCAGGTGCGCTACCAGCTGCGCCACGCCCCGATGTTCGAAGTTTTTGCGGTTTGAGCCGCCAAAAATTCGCGCACCAAAAACAGGCATTCGGGGAAATCGTTCGATGAAACACCACAATTGCGTATTACCTATATTATTCCGTGGGAAATTATGGGCAAACTTCCCTGAATTGACTGTTGCATTCCCGCACTACACTACGTACATTTGTGGGACAAGTGTTTGTGATGGTCGACATAATTGCCTGTGTCATCATCGCTCCAATGCCCGGAGAGACGCTTGTTGCGCTCTTGTCTTACATGTGTTTGCCGCTCGCCCCTGCAACCTCATAAGACTGTCGCATTGTAAATCTGGAATCAGCTTGACTCATTAATTCGTCAAGCCAGATTATTTTGCTCTGTTTTGTCATGAACACATTCCACATCAATCCCTCAACGGAGGTTACCGTGCGGATCGCGATCATTACGATTGCGAGTCTTATCGCGCTCCAATTCATGGGCTGTGCCAAGCAGGATCCCACTTCAACGACGCCTACGAATACTACAGCCGATACTACGACGCTAGCTGCGAAGCACATTTCACAGAGCGATGAACCCAGCGTTGCCTCCGGCACGATAGAGCCAGTCTGGCAGCAAGCAACACCACTTACGCTGGACGCACCCGCGACAAACGGCACATCAAACCCTATTCACGTCACATTGCAGTCAGTATACTCTGACGGGAATATCTTCGTACTCGCGCAGTACGATGACGCGACGCAAAACATGCTTAATCTGCCCTTGCGTTTTAAGGGTGGCGATTTCATGGACCACAACAACTGGACGCTTGACTCGAGCCAGTACGAGGACGGATTCAGTTTCATGTTCGAGATGGCGACTGCTACCGCGCCTGGGAAGACATTTGTGAATAATGGCTGCTCAATGGCTTGCCACACAACGTCGACTGCAAAGTGGGCTCCAGGGATGTTTGCCGAGAACGATGGGACATTCGATGTGTGGTTCTGGCGCAGCAGCACTTCGAATGCTACGGGACTTGCTGAGGACAATATTTCGGTCGGTTCGCCATCCTACCTAATTGATTATGATGATCCGAGCGCACAGGTCGTTGGGTACAACGTCGACAATTCTCCCGCTTACCTTCCCTTCTATGTGGCAGGTGGAGACAATAGCGGACTTGACAAACACTTTTACATTTTTCAGCCGACCGAGGCATCGTTCGGTGCTACTACGAATCCCGTAACTGCAGCAGCTTGGACGAAGGGCGACGTCGTACCGACGAGTACGATCAATGTGATCAACCCTTCTGGCACGAATGATTTTTGGGATGTCAAAGCTCGAGGCTATTGGTCGAATGGGAAATGGACTGTGAAGTTTAAGCGTGCGTTAACGACGGCTTCCGTTGGTAAAGATGTGCAGTTCGCTGCGGGAGGCTCGTATCCCTTTGCGTTCGCGATCCATAACAACAATGCTCCGAAGGATCATTATGGTGTCGCAACGCGATCACTAAAGTTGAACCTGATGAAATAAATCCACAGGTAACCAAAGCCAAGCTTGATCGTCCAGATTAATCTGTGACGTGGCGGTCATCTTCGGCGGAGGTGTTTAATCGAAACGTGCTTACTTAATCGTACTTGCTTAATCTTTCTTAATCAGATTTTCCTCCGATACAACTCAACCGACACAACTCAGGACTGTACCTTCAGGTGCAGTCTTTTTTTTGTATCACAATCAAAGTGGAATATTCCCGTGCTTCTTCCACGGATTTGTATCCTGCTTTGTACGAAGCATTTGGAGTGCACGGATCAGACGAAGCCGTGTGTCGCGAGGTTCGATCACGTCGTCGATGTATCCACGTTCTGCGGCAATAAAAGGATTTGCGAAGCGGTGACGATAATCATTGATCAACTCCTCTTCTCTTTCTATCGGTTTTGCAGACTCGGCAATCTCCTTTCGGAAGATGATTTCAACCGCGCCTTTTGGCCCCATCACCGCGATCTCGGCGGTCGGCCAGGCGTAGTTCATGTCGCCGCGGATATGCTTGGAGTTCATCACGTCATACGCGCCGCCGTAAGCTTTGCGCGTGATGATCGTGACCTTTGGGACCGTGGCCTCTGCGAAGGCATATAGCAATTTGGCTCCATGACGAATGATCCCGCGCCACTCTTGATCTGTGCCAGGAAGAAAACCCGGAACGTCTTCGAATACCACCAATGGAATATTAAATGCATCACAGAATCTTACGAAGCGCGCACCTTTAACGCTTGAATCAATATCGAGGACGCCAGCCATCGAAAGCGGCTGATTGGCAACGATGCCGATCGATTCTCCAGCCAAGCGCCCGAAGCCTACAACGATATTCGTCGCGTAATCGCGATGCACTTCGAAGAACGAAGCTTTGTCGACAACTTCCTCTATGACCTGCTTGATGTCGTAAGGTTTGTTCGGATTGTCCGGTATAAGAGTGTCAAGAAGCGTACAGACTCGGTCAGACGGATCATCCGTTGATACAGCGGGCGCTTTCTCCTTGTTATTCTGAGGCAGATAGGTAATGAGCGTACGGATGCCATCCAAACACTCCAGTTCATTCGCAACGGCGAAGTGTGCGACCCCGGACTTCTGCGCATGCGTATCAGCGCCGCCAAGGTCTTCGCTCGTGACATCTTCATGCGTAACTGTCTTGACCACATTCGGTCCAGTCACGAACATGTAGCTCGTTCCCTCGACCATCCATACAAAGTCTGTGATCGCGGGCGAATACACTGCACCACCCGCACATGGACCAAGAATCGCGCTGATCTGTGGTACGACCCCCGAGGCAAGAGTATTGAGAAGAAAGATATCGGCATACCCTCCGAGCGATACGACGCCTTCCTGAATTCGCGCACCGCCTGAATCGTTGAGGCCAATGATCGGAGCGCCATTCTTCATCGCCATCTCCATTACTTTTACGATCTTCTCTGCGTGCGCTTCACTGAGTGAGCCACCGAAGACGGTGAAATCCTGGCTGAACACATAGACGAAGCGCCCGTAAATGCGGCCGCAGCCGGTAACAACTCCATCGCCAAGCGGGCGCTGTTTTTCAAGTCCAAAATCATGAGAGCGATGACGAACAAACATGCCGAACTCTTCGAACGACCCTTCGTCGAGCAGTAGTGTCAGACGTTCGCGTGCGGTTAGTTTGCCCTTCTTGTGCTGATCAGCCATCCGTTTCTCGCCGCCGCCCATTAGGGCTTCGCGGCGATACGAAGCGAGAAGCTCTTCGGTTCGAAGCGTCGCTGCTTCCTGTTTTGCCTGGTCGTCAGCGATCTGCTCAGCGCTTTTCGATGCCATTATCGTATGTTCAGGGTGAGAAGAGAATCTACAAGTAACAATCGCGAATCGTTAGTGTACGAATGCCGCATTGAACTGTCCGTTGGTGATAGTGCGTACCGTATCGCTCCCGGAAGGTGGCAATTGCCAGAGCGTCCCGGAGAACGAGCCTTCAAGTGTTGGCGAGATTTGTGTGACTGTGATCAAACCACTACCAACACCGTGCGGCGCAGCAAAATATTGCGGACCTGATGTATTGCTAGGTGCTAATGTGTATGAAATCGTACCGACGGGGTCTGATCCAACTGTCACTGTATATGGCACCGTGCTCTGCTTTGGAATGGTGAGCGTAACGCTCCTCAGACCCGACTGGAAGGTCTCAGTGGCATACACGTAATAAAAAGTGACCGAGTCATATCCAAGCGCATCCGTCGCATTGAAGAATCCTTCGCCCGTAATGCTCGCCTGGACTTCATTCCCACTCAGCGGTGGTACGACAGGATTGGATTGATTACAACTTGCGACGATAAACATTAATGGTGCAAGAAGAAAAACCCATTTGATATTTCTCATCCTATTCAAGATTGTTTTAATCATTTGATTCCTACCTACACAGATCTCTCGATGATGCCTCCGCCGATCACGTCATTATTCTCATAGAAGACGACGGACTGCCCTGGCGTTATCGCCCGCCGCGGTTCTTCGAATTCTACAAAGATCTTGTCGTCTGGAATCGCCCGGATCGTAGCCCATGCGCCCTCGTCTTTGTAACGGATCTTTGCCATTACCCGCATCCCTTCGTTCGGCAATGAATCATATTTGATCAAATTCACCTGCCGCGCAACAAGAGCTTTCGCGAGCAGCTCTTCATCATCGCCAAGAATCACCTGATTGTTGAGCACATCAAGGCCTGTAACGTAGAGCGGCGCCGGGTGCGAAGGAATGCTCAGTCCCAAGCCTTTGCGCTGACCGATGGTATAGAATGGAACACCATCATGCGTGCCAACGACCTCGCCGTTGAGTACAAAATCTCCAGCAGGTGCGAGGTCATCAATTTCTGAAACATTGTCGCGCAGGAAGCGGCGGTAATTGTTGTCTGTGACAAAACAGATTTCGTAGCTCTCCTGCTTTTCCGCGATAGGGAGATTCGCCTTTCGCGCAAGCTCTCTTAACTCTTCTTTTTTTAGTCCCTGCAGAGGAAAAAGTGTGCGATGGAAGTGCTCTTCTCGCACCGACCAGAGTGCATAAGTCTGATCCTTCATGTTGTCCTGCGCTTTGCTAAGAATCATTCGGCCCTCTTCGAGGCGGAGTGCGGCATAATGTCCTGTTGCAATGTAATCACAACCGAGCGCGTCGGCTTTCTTGAGCATCGCTCCCCACTTGATTTCACGATTACACTTTACACACGGATTAGGAGTTTCACCTTGAAGATATGTCTCTTTGAAATAGTCGATGATCTGCTTGCCGAATATCTCAGTCAGGTCGGTGACATAATGGGGGATCTCCAACAGATGCGCGACACGACGAGCGTCGTTTATGCCGTCAAGGGAGCAGCAGGAAGTATCGTTGATCAAGTTACCGCCAACGTCATCGTAGGAGTATGTCTTGATGGTCATACCAATAACGGTATGTCCCTGCTCCTTTAGAAGCAGGGCTGCCACCGAAGAATCGAGTCCTCCGCTCATACCCAACAAGACTTTAGCCATAGTCAAGCCTAACAGCAAGCCACAAGACCCGGTTGCAGACCGCTAGCCACCGAACCAAAACCCCAATTTCCCCTTTCATACTTCATAATTCATACTTGCCCAACGTGGGTGCTATTATTTACTGGGGACTTCTAAGGTTTACGGCCGTGCTCATCGCAGCGTGGGCGCTGTATAGTTATGTGCCGAATTATGGCGATTGGTGGTCGCTGTTCTTTGTGAGTGTTGCGGTGATCGTGATCTACCCGGCGCAGCTTTCGTTCATGAAGCATCAGAAGGACGTAAGGCGCGCTTCAAGGAACGCGCTCTGCGCGACTTGCAAACATTTCATCGCCGACAACACACTCTGTGCGATCCTCGACGAACACGTCACCCGCAACTACACACCCTGCGGCGGTGATGCATGGGAGCCGATCCAGATTACATCAGTAGGAAACTAAGCGGTCGAAGCCAAGTGGGCTTCGAGGACTGAAGCGAATTCTGGCTTCACATGAGCAATGTCGCTCGCTGTTGCAAGAGGGTAAACTGGAAGACCAGTCGATGTCACGAGAGATTCGAGCGCTGTTTTGTTACTTCCCTGCTGTTTTTCCTTACGGTCGAATGCGATGATAAAGCCGAGGGGCTCGCATCCGATCTCTTTTAATTTTTCGAGTGCCTCGATCTTTGTGCCACCCGTCGAGATGACATCATCGACGATCACCACTTTGTCGCCGCGCTTAATGACACCGAGAAAACCACTTACATCACCATGTGTCTTTGCTTCTTTACGATCGCTCACCGCACGCATTCCCTTGCGTCCGAGTTTCGAGATCGCGATAGCAGTCGAGACTGCGATCGGAATCCCCTTGTAGGCGGAGCCGAAGATCACTGTAGCATCTCGAAATTCAGGGATGGAGTTGAGCTTTTCAGCATAGAGTTCGCCCAGATCGGCAAGCTGTTCGCCGGTGCAGAGCGAGCCAGTGTTGAAAAAGTAGGGAGACTTCCTGCCGCTCTTCAGTGTGAAGTCACCGAACTTCAATACTTCCTCTCGAATAAAGAATTCAACAGCGCGGGCCTTGAATGTTGCTTGGTTCTTCACAAATTTCTGCTTAGTCTTCGTCTTCCATTTCTTCCAACGCAGCCTGCAACTCGCCTGCTGCATGAAGATCATTCATCTTGCGAGCTGTCGTAATGCCCACGCTATAGATTTCGGCTGCCTTCACTTTATTGCCATCTTCGCGATAAGCACTTGCGAGTTGATAATACGTGGCTACATACTCGGGATCGCTCGCGCGAAGCGCTTCGAATTGTTCGATCGCTTTATCGTAGGATTTCAGCGAGGCTAGTTCGAGTCCGATCGCATAGCGGGTGAAGCTATCGTTCGGATCGATCTCAAGAAATTTCTGGAGTTGTTCTAGTCGCGACATGTATTACACTTTTGCGCACACCATCTATAAGCCGAATTCTGTCTGTCCTTCCTTGCGGAAGGGAGGCAATCATTGATCTGAGCGACCTACCCGAGACCAGGCTGCGAGCAGCAGCCGACATTGCTGTCGTGGTCTCTTACATGGTCTTGCTCCGCATGAGGTTTATCGTGACTTCAGGGATCACTCCCTGAACGGTGGTCTCTTACACCGCCCTTTCACCCTTACCCTAATGCGATTGCTCGCATCATGGCGGTTTGCTTTCTGTGACACTGCGCTGTCAGTGGTGTTTTCCCGAAGGTTATTTACCACTGCCCGGACTTGAGCACTCATTGCTGAACGCTCTCGGCCGGCATGCTGCTCTGCGGAGTTCGGACTTTCCTCTCCTCTTTAAGTCAAGGTATGAGCCATGATCGCTCATGGCACAAGGAGCGATTGCCCAATGGTGCGCGCGCGTGATGAACAGGCTACCTGCAAGGATTGCTCCCAGCAATCAAAGAGCTTCAAGGGCGTGTCCGATTCTCGTCGTGCTCTCTTCTTTGCCAATCACTTCGAGCAGTTCGAAGAGTCCTGGGCCCATGCCTCTGCCGGTCACAGCAAGCCTGATCGGATGGATCAATTTGCCAGCGCTGATTCCACTTTTCTCAGCGTAGGCGCGAATGACACCTTCGAGTGAATCATGCGACCATGTGTTGAGCGCGCCGAATTCCGGCAGCACTTCTCGCAAACGCTCTTTCGCATCGGGCGTCCAGTGTTTGGATTTGTATTTTTCGTCGTACTCCGTAGGGCGCTCGAAGAAGTAGCTTGCGAATTCGACGAAATCGTTAATCGTCCGCGCTCGCTCTTGCATCAGCTTGATCACAGCGAGGATATACTCATCGCTCACAATGTAACCCTTCTTCTCAATCAGAGGCTTGACATAAACTAGTAAGTCTTCAGGTGAGCGTTTGCGGATATATTCGGAGTTCATCCAGTCAAGCTTCTCCTTGTTGAAGACTGCACCGCCCTTGTTCACGCGATCAAGCTCGAAGCCCTTGATCAACTCTTCCATCGTGAAGATCTCTTCGAAAGCCGATGGATTCCAGCCAAGCAACGCGACAAAGTTGACGAGTGCTTCGGGGAGATATCCTTTGTCCTTGTAATCCTCAACCGCAACATCTCCCTGACGCTTCGAAAGCTTGCTGCGGTCGGCATTCAGCAGAAGTGGCAAATGGGCAAACTTTGGCGGCTCCCAGCCAAATGCCTGATAGAGTAGCACGTGCTTCGGTGTTGATGGCAGCCACTCTTCGCCACGAATGACGTGCGTGATCTCCATCTGATGATCATCCACAACATTCGCGAGATGATAGGTCGGATAGCCATCCGACTTTATCAGCACCTGATCGTCGATGGTCTTTGAATCAAATTCGATGTCGCCACGCACGATATCATTGAAACGAATGAGCTCGCCTATGGGAACGCGTAGCCGAATGACATGCGGTTCGCCAGCAGCGATGCGTGTGGCGACCTCTTCCTTCGAAAGATTTCTGCAATGACGATCGTACATCGGCGGAATGCCTGCGGCCTGCTGACTTTCACGAACAAGCGCAAGCCGCTCCGTTGTACAAAAGCAAGGGTAGGCTTTTTCGCTTGCAACAAGCTGTGCGGCGTGAGCACGGTAGACTTCTGTCTTTTCAGACTGCACGTACGGACCATACTTCCCAGGATTCTGCGGACCTTCATCGAAAGTGATGCCTGCCCACTTCATCGTGCTAAGGAGATTCTCCACCGCTCCTTCCACTAGACGTGTACGATCCGTATCCTCAATACGAAGCACGTTCACCCCGCCATGATGTCGCGCGAACAAATAGTTATAGAGCGCAGTACGCAGCGAACCGACGTGAACAAATCCGGTTGGAGAAGGAGCAAAACGAACACGTACCATTATTCAGTAAGATTTCCGAGACACAACGGCGCCTCGCAACATAACAACAAAGCCCTCGCTAACGAGGGCTTTGCGGAACACAAGTGTTCGGTGGGTGAGCGATGGGTCTCGAACCCACGACCTCCAGGGCCACAACCTGGCGCTCTAACCGACTGAGCTACGCCCACCATGTTTGGGCAAGGATGAAGGATGAGGGATGAAGGATGAAAAGTGCTTGCACACGATTCGCATCTCTTTCTTCAGCTTTGCACACTATTCAAATTATTGGACAACGATTTTCGCGCCTTGACTTTCTTTACTATTGTCGTGAAGATCGCGATAAGCTCGTTGGTCTCTCTTAATAAATCTTCGAGCTTGGCTTTTGACACAAATCCTGCATCGATTAGTAACTCGATCCAGTAACCGGATTCGTCCAATTCCTGAAGCGCTCCATCGATTTTGCTGACAAAGTCAGCATCCGATTTACTTCGTTTGGCTTCGCGATAATGCGCACCTACCGAAGTCCCCGACCGAAGCAATTGCCGACCAAGAATCTCAGCCTCGCGGGATGCATGAAGTGTAGAACAAAGCTTAATAATCCGCACAGCGTACTCCTTAGTACGCTCCCTCAGATCCCTCTCCTCCATTCCCCAACTTCATCCTTCATCCGTCAGCCTTCATCCTTGCCCGATGTGCGCTCGGCTGGACTCGAACCAGCGACCCTCAGCTTAGAAGGCTGATGCTCTATCCAACTGAGCTACGAGCGCAGCGGTTGTGTTACCAAAACCGTTCGTCGAAACACCCGCCAATGCAGAGTTGGTGCCTAACGCCGTGCATATTCGACAAGTTCTCAGGACTCCTCGATATTGGCCCAAATTCGGAGGAATCAATCCCTCATTAAACTTCTATATTTGAATGATTATGTACACTCTTCCAGAAGCACATCTATGGATACTTGCCACAAACGTCTTCTCCTGACTTCACTCGCCTTCATTGTTTCTTTCCTCATCGGCACGGTTCGACTGGGCGCTCAAACTACCTACGGAGTTCTCTACGAGACCTTCACCAATAGTGTTGACCTTTGCCCTCAGCCAAATCAGTTCGATGCGGATTTCAAGAGCACTCTCTCAAGCAAGGGCTCGGAGGTGATTCATCTCAATCATCATGTCGCGAACATTGGCGATATTATCGCTCGCATCGCCGTAGGCTCAACGCAAACGGACTGGCGGTTGGCAAATGTATCTGGCTCGGGCGGTACCCCGGTTTTTGTATGTGCTGTCAATCGTACGGACTTTGGAAATACCTGGCCTCGGCTTTCCTCGACCAAGTCGGAGTGGGAAGCCCGTATCGATCAGGAAGCTGGCAAAGCACGGAGCGTTGATATCGCGTATGTAAGTGGGACCTACGATCCTTCCACTCGCACGTTCTCTGTGACACTTGATATCACAAGTCGGTCCGCCTTAACAGATACGGTCAAAGTGCGCTATGCGATTTTACAGGATAACGTTAACCAAGCACAGTGCAATGGTTCGGGCCCTTCGAATCATGATGATGTCGTTCGTTATATTACGATTGTGGATTCCGTCCTCAATCTAATGGGAAAACCCTCCGGAACAACTACGCGAGTTACATACACGGAGGTCATTCGTACAGCCGTCGCCTCCGCGCTTGCTGACCTTAAACTCGTTGCCTTTATCGAAGAGACAGCCACAGGTGATGATTATCACGTTACCGCCGCTGGTCTCGTACTCAAGAAATTTGATACGCTAAAACCCCCTGCTCGCTCACTCGCAATTATCGATTCCGCGTTGGACGGACACACATTCGCTCCCCTTTCTATTGTGCCGATCCAATTCCAGAAGCTGAATATCAGTGCGGTGACGGTTTATTACTCAGTGGACAATGGCACAACCTGGCGTGGCATTGCTACTTCGACGCTGAGTCCTGTCAATTGGACTGTACCCGATTCGGCGACAACCATGGGTAAGATCAAAGTCGTGGATGCCTTTAATGGAGATCCGGTCGCGATTGAAAAGGGCAATTTTACTATTGCCGCTGCTGCGAAATCGATCCAAATCTTGCGACCAACATCAAAGGATACGCTGAACATCGGAGATAATCTTCCGATACGGTGGACCAAACGAGGAGTTGCCGCAGTCCACGTCCTGCTCTCCCGAAATGGCGGAGCGGCGTGGGATACCCTCGCTCACAGCATCACTGATACGACCTATCTCTGGAAGGTCACTGGCCCAGCCACGAGTCAGGCAGTGATCAAACTTCTTCCTGCTGCGGGTGAGACGGTACCACAGGAGAGTGATCCGTTCGTGATCCTGACGCAGGTCGGAGTTGCGATGCAGCTTGTTTCTCCTGATGCAGCTATCGTAAAGATATTTCCGAATCCATCTCAATCAGGTGATGCAGTGCGGATGTCACTCAGTCTCTTGCATCCTTCAGCAGTGCAGATCGAAGTTTATGATGTTCTAGGTAAGCTTGTCCGTTCAAGCTCGATCCCATATGCAGTGAGTGGATTGGTTCAAACATCTGTCGATACTCGGTCGCTCGATGCAGGTACTTATACCGTCAGAGTCATTACGGACAAAGGCGTCGCAACATCGACACGACTCGTGATCAATCGCTAGATAGATTTAGGATGGGGCAGTCATCGGCTGCCCCATTATGTTTCTCAACTTCTTAAACACTCTCCCACACGCGCCTACTTCGACTTATCAAATACCGCCGCGATCAGCGTTAGGTCATCCTTCTGATTTGAATCAGTGCTAGATGAAAGGGCCTTAAGGATCGATTTCGAATCGCGTCCTCCTCGAGAAACAAGCAGCGTTTCAATTCCTTGCGGACCAAGTTCCTTCCCTTCGATCCTTGATTCAGACAACCCATCGGTATAGAGAACAAGAGCGTCTCCGGGCCTAAATGCGCGCTCATAGAATTCATATGGGAACGTGGCAATGATCCCGAGCGGAATACCGGAGGATTCAAGCGAGGACGTACTGCCATTGGGATGCAAAATGATCGGAAGTGGATGTCCGGCCACAACCGATAGAATTCGCTCTCGCTTTGTATCGATGATCACAAAGGCTGCGGTGACAAAGCGTTCGGCAGACGTGCTCTCAAAGAGGAGCCGATTCAATTCCTCGACCACATCAAGCAGCCCCAACTGACCTGTACGGATCATCGAGACCAGCGCCCGCAGCGATGCCTGGACGCTCGACATCAGCAGCGCTGCCGCAACTCCTTTGCCTACAACGTCAGCGATCGCGATCAAGACCTCATGATCACTCAACCTGATAGCGTCATAGTAATCTCCTCCCACCACTTCGCACGATTTCGAATAGGCCGCAAGATCAAGATGCAATATTTCGGGTAAGACCTGCGGAAAGAGTGAAAGCTGAATTTCTCGCGCAAGTCTGAGATCTGCTTCAATTCGCTCGCGCTCCTGCTCCCGCTCGAAGAGCCGAGCATTCGAGATCGCCATGTTTGCAAGCCGCGAGATCGACTCGAGGAATTCCGTTTCGTTCTCGATCTCCATTCCTGGCATCATCGAATCACCAAAAATGAGCATGCACTCGTCGCCCTCGTTCTCCCTTGGACGGAGTTTCAGGATCACAGCGATCGCGTTGTCGTGCGTCACAGCCCACGCGCCGATCTCCGCTTCGGTCATGGTGTCGGGTATCTGGAAGCCAACAAAGCCAGCGCGATGCACTAATTGGAATACGCCATCGTGAGCAATAAAGGCGAGTGCATCCTTGATCAAGGCCTTCCCCATGATCGTCCGAATGACCGACTTCAGAATGCCGACGTTTCCAAGATCGGCAGTTAGGGTCCGGGCAAAGTCCAGCAGTGAAGTGAGCGCAAAGCGCTCGTGGGTGAGAGGATTATGCTGCTCGTTCGGCATGAAGCAATTATACGGTGGAAGACAGCGAGTCCTCGGAATGCAAAAGGCCACTCAAGCGAGCGGCCTTTTTGTCAGAGCGGGAGACGGGATTCGAACCCGCGACATCAACCTTGGCAAGGTTGCACTCTACCAACTGAGTTACTCCCGCATGTCAAATGCAAATATACACCTGAGGTCAACTTCATGCACCAAGTGGAGCATTCCACCCTTTTTCGATGAGCCTCTGGCCGATCGGGCACTCATTGCAGCGACGTTCCTGGCAGAACGATCGTGTCAAAAGGAGCGCCCCCTGCTCTTCGCGCACCGTTTTAACGCTTTCACTTTCCAGAAGTTCCTGCCTGACAACATTTATGTACTGTGCGCTGGAGCGAGTCCGCGTCGACATCCAGCGTTCCCGTCTTGACCTGACGAGTGCGGCGTTCTCCTGAATAAACCTCCCAGAATGAGCGATTTGTGCGGGGAGCGCGACGTTGAGCGTAAGCGCCCGCTTTCGTTCATCTCCCAGCAGACTCTGCGCTGCTGCCAATTCGCTTGCGAAAGAAGTATGATGCTCCCAAAAGGGATCGACACCTGTTGGTACATCGAGGTCCTCCAATGTGCGCAGTAGTAGATCTAGCGGGGCATCGATGGAGAACAGGTGCTCCGCGAGATGGGCAGCGAGCGCAACTCTTCGATGAGGTGAATTCAGCGGACGAATTCTGAAAAACGCCCAGTCGCCTTCCGTTAAGAGAAAGGGCAAATCAAGTGCATCGGTCACCCACTCCCATGCCGAGGCGAGTTCGATAATCTTCTCATTTGCGCGCGGGGAGTATTCGGAAGACGGGGCTGGTAGAAGTCCTGCAGCACCAAAGAAGAGAGCCTGGAAACCAGCCAAACGGTTCGCGTCATTAGTCAAAGCGCGAAGCCTTCGCAACTTCACGATCGAGCAGATCTCAGCGAGTTGTTTGAATGGGAGACGATTTTCGGAAAAACCGAGAGCATCGAATGTCTGAACATAAACTCGTTCGAGAAATCCCGACATCGAATCTTCTCCGGGATCGAATCGAGCGCAAAGTTCATCAAGCCTTGCTTCGGCGAAACGATCGATGACCTTTCGCTTAAAGCGCACTGGTACTTGCAGATTGTGCGGGAAGCAGGCAAGCTCTGGTGCACGGTCGTATAGCGAATCAAAGAGCTGCTCCCACAAGGTGCGCTCGTTCAAACGCAGATTGTCGGCTAGCGCCATTGTCGGCAAATGAGGTGCGTGGTGAGCTTCATGGTCATCTTCGCGAGTAAGGATCACATGGAGGATGACATTTGCATATCGCTGGTCCCCATCGTGACCATGAGCTGACCATTCCTCAAGCGAAGTATGAAGCTCAATATCACCACGCAGAGCGATTCCGCTCAACGCTATTTCTGCATTAAGAAAATCAGGACCGCCGCGATGATCGTTATGATGTCCGGAATTGATGATGAAGACAGGTGTACCGTCGACAAGAACCAGTTGTTCGACGAGATACTTTGCCGGATCTTTCCAAATCCGATGCATCAAA
>Ga0207148_1037_pt3 | contig 33389 bp, 21 predicted proteins | sample Alteio_BWMinHeat_34_FD_153558 | JGI IMG/M metagenome (GOLD analysis project Ga0207148, IMG submission 153558) | Enriched cells from forest soil in Barre Woods Harvard Forest LTER site, Petersham, Massachusetts, United States -... | ecosystem: Environmental > Terrestrial > Soil > Temperate forest >... | reverse complement strand
CGCCAAGATCGAGCGGACTGGCAGAATCGCTTAATCTTCTGAATCCTCCCGGCTGGATCACCTAAAGCCTCCTGACGCTCCGCTGTGCGAGTGGACTCATTCGCCAGAGACATTGTTTAGCCCTGTCAATGAAATTATCGGAGCATCTCGACAAAGGAATCTGGACTGCGCTCGACAAGGGGCTGCTCTTGCTTTATGGGTTCGGGGTGATCCTTGTCGTTGTCAATGTATTGAAGCCAGAGGAATGGGGTATCTTCTCGCTGTTCCAGTCCTTCTTCCTGATCCTTTGTGTGCTTTCGGACTCGATCTTCCTGCAGCCGATGGTGAAGTTTGCGAGCGAGCACGAGGCAGAAGTTGAAGAAGTGCTCGCGGCAAGCTTTAATCTCTATACCTTCTTCATGCTGCTTACTGGGGCAATTATTGCCATACTCAGTGGCTGGCTCTCGCATGTCTATAAGAGCACCGAACTTGGCACGATGCTTATGATGATGCCGCTGCTTATTTCGCTGCACATTTTCCGAAACGTCGGTATTCGGTATCTGCAGATCACGTATCGAATCAAAGCAATCTTCTGGGTTGATCTTGGTCTGTTTGGGTCGGTCGTGGTGATGGCGGTTGTCGCTGGCATGATGGGCTGGTTTCATAACGCAACGCAGTTCATGCAGATGAACATGATTGGCGGAGCGATCTCCAGTATCATTGCACTTGGACTTGGCTGGAAGGGTTTTCGTAAGATGCCGCTCTTCAACGTACCACGCGGCGAATATAGCCGACTTATCAACTTCGCGAAATTTCAGGCTGGAACGAGTGCCTTACTCACGTTGCAGCAGTGGTCGGACGTATTGATCGTTGGGCTGTTCTGGAAGCCGGCCGAAGTCGCAGTCTACACTGCCGCGAAGACGATCTATCGCTTCCTTGATGCAGTGCGCGAAGGCGCTACGCTGCTTGTTGTGCCAGTGAGTTCCAAGCTTTATACCGCAAAAGAGAATGTAAGCTTGAGGACTCTCGTCGAAAAGCTTCTGCTTCTTGGGTTCTTTGGCCTCGTACCGATCTCGATTGTCCTCATCGCCATCGCACCGCAATTGATTCATATTATCTATAAGGGGAAGTATGATGCGGCTGCGCCGGTGTTCCAGGTGATGATGCTCTCGGGTTTCACGCTGCCGTTATCCCTTATCGGTACCAATGTCCTTATTGGCATCGGCAAGGCCAAGAGTTTATTTCTTTCGACGATCGGAGCGACGCTCATTTTCTTCATCATGTGCTTCTCACTTGTGCCGATCATGGCTTCCATGGGTGCGGCGCTCGCAGTATTCGTTTCCATGACGGCGCTTGGTGTCTTTACGTATATCGCAATGCGAAAAGAGGTCGATACGACCTTTCGAGGGACCCTCGTTCACGCGATCTCTGCTCGTCACGGACTCATGCTAAAACTTCGAGCAAGGAAGCAAGCAAAGAGAGATGCTAATGCTCCCGAAGGGTGATCGGTAGCCTGCAAAAAAAGGTCTTCCTTATATACGCGATTGCGGTAGCAGTGCGGCTATTGTTTGTCTGGCTCTATCCCGGAGCTAATTATTATTCCGGCATCACAAATGAATATTTGGACGCAACGTCCAATCTCTTGCATGGGCATGGGCTCTCAGCGTACGTCGACATTGCTCCTTATAACTCTGGGTTGGTACACTACACGTACCTTCCATTCGTAGGCCGCCCGATCGGGTATGTGCTCTTCTTTGCGGCGATCGCGCTCGTGACTGGAGTCGCGCCCGTCGCATTTCAAATTGTACAGGCATTCGTTACTGCATTCTCCGTCTTCCTAGTTTACCGGCTTGCGAAGTTGCTATTTTCCAAATCAAAAAGTGTAGAAAAGATCGCAATTGCATCTGCATGGCTCGCAGCACTCTGGCCGAATGCTGCGCGATTTGATGTGGCGTTGTTGCCAGACGGCCTTACAACGCTCGTGATGCTTGGGTTTGCGATTACGCTGACAAGGTATGCTCTGTATCGAAACACAAAGCACATAGTCATCGCCGGGTTATTGCTAGGAGCTTCGATCTTTCTGCGCCCGGATCTGGTACTCTTCCCATTCTTTCTATTGCCGGCGCTATTGTTCATGATGCCATTCCAGCGCGCGATAGCCACGTTCGGTATTCTGATCGTCATCCTGGGAGCCGCGATCGGCATCAACACATGGAAGAATTATGCGTTGAGCGGTGAGTTCGTCCCGCTGAATCTTGGCAGCGGCACTACGATGTATGAGGGGATCAGTCAATTCGGTGATACGCTTGGCACGACTTACGCTGATGAACGAGTCGCACATAACAAACTCAACACCAAACAACTGTTTTACCCGAACGGCAAAGAGCACGATCAAGCATTGTTCCGTGAAGCGATTGATACGATCGAGCAACATCCTCTATTTTACACTACGGTCGTGCTCCGCCGCATTCCTCTCTTGTTCACCGTGCGCGGTCTTTTTTTTAGTGACTCTGTCTCATTCTCCAAGAAGGGAGATGACCTGTCGCAACGCTTCCCGGGCAGATACATCACGATGTTCAAGGAGGCGCCCGTGGCCACCGTGGCTCGCTTTGTATCACCCTTACTTGGCTGGGCACTGCTGATCGCTGCAATCATTGGGTTCATGCGCTCCTGGCGTCGCTCCCGCGATGAGCACATCATGATCCTCACCATCCTCTTCTATTTTATCACGACGCATCTCGCGACGAATGTCGAGCCGCGATATTTCTATCCGGCGATACCCTTGCTTTATGCTTATGCGATTGTGGGCTTCCGCAAGCGATTCCTGTAGTAACAACGGTACTGTTGAAGTCCGAAGATACCAGTAGTAAGCGCGTGAGGTTCATATTACTCGGCTACACCTGAGCCTCTTAGATCAAGAGGGGGACGAAAATTTACCTCCTACAATTCGAGAGTTCTGCTACTATATTCGCTTCTGAACGATAAAGTGAATGAGTAAGAACTCCTCTTTGTACGTCCTCATATGTCAAGGTCTCTGTCGGTTACTATCCTACTCGTCTTGCGGCTACTCATCATTGAGCCATCGTGTCTCTTTGCGCAATGGCGTCAAATAGCTCAATTCCCTTCCGAGATCGATTTCGTAAAATTCATTTCACCTACAACCGGCTTCCTTGGATTTGGAATAGCCCCAGGTGGAAGGAATGGTACTTGCGCAATCTACAAGACCTCTAACGGTGGTGAGGCCTGGACAAAATGCACTATCCCTTCAGGATATACTGGAGCCGTTACTCAGATACTAATGACAGATGAGCAACTAGGCTGGGCGACTGTCACGCCATGGAACTGCTCAGGTAATAATGGACTCTGGTCAACTTCGGATGGTGGACTCTCCTGGAAAGAGACTGGATTGGTCGGATTGTGCTCGTCCATAAACATAACGAGGGCTGGGATAATCCTGACGGATCTAACGGGTCGAATGCACATTTCAACGGACGGAGGCAGCTCCTTTTTCAATGGTTCTGCAAACTGGACGGATGACGCCGCGTTCGATGATAGTTTAAATGGCGTCATCTCGAATTTTCGCGATGCATCATGGTGGGTTACGTCGGATGGGGGACTAAATTGGAGCGCTGCAAATCTAGATGTCGAATCCTGGAGCGTTTATCCTGTCGTTGGTACGAGTACCTATTATGCCGCACCGGAAGGATGGACGAATGGTACTCCTTGGGAACCACAGGTGCTCCGATCATCGGATGGAGGTCTCAATTGGATTACCGTCGCGAAGCTTCCATTTGTAAGTGCTGGTCACGTCACGGGTATTGGAGAAAAGATACTTTATCTTCAATCCACTTATGGTGGAACAGGAGTCTATCGCTCCAATGATCAAGGGGCAAGTTGGCTTCCCTTAGGAGGGCCAAGTACGAATGGGGATATCCGATTCGACATTGTGGACCTCGGTTGCGGGGGAATCGCAGTCTGGGCATTTGACAATAAGGGGGCGCTCTTCGAATTCATTGATTCAGCGCTTAGTAATACGGGAAGCGTTGCGCAGTCTTCTTCGGCGATAACCAAAACTGCAACCCCCCTAAACGCCGTTGATATCCCAGTGCATATTAAGCTGTCACAGCTTCCCGCGTTGGATACGATGCAGATTACGAACATTTCCTTTTCCGTCTCCTATTCCACTGATCTCCTAGACATGAATCCAAATCGGCTTTCCAGCCAGATCAGCCCGGCATCGGGTCTCAAATTTAATTCTGCCTCGATCAGCAAAGGGTCACTACTGGTTCAATTTGATAATCCTGATTCAGCGAGATTCACGAACGATCTCTACGTCGGAGATTTGTTCTTCACTGCATACAAAGGTATGACGAGGAGTACGCTGGTTCAACTCGATGGCGTCTCTATTACAACCCCGAATCGGAAGTACTACTACTGCACAAATGTAGAAGGAGATTACATTGCTAGGGTAAATGTAGAAGGCTCTTCGGTTGCTAAGCCAGACGTCCTGCCAGAGGTCTCGCTCAATCCAAATCCAGTTCGTGCAGGCAGTGCATTGAGTCTTCGGTGGAACGTACGTTCACCAGGGCCGGTAACCGTCTCGCTGTTTGATCTTCTCGGCCATGAAGTTGTGCTTCCCTTGAGGAAGGAGTTTGTTTCCGAAGGAGAGCACCAGCTTGCATTCCCTGTTCCGTCCTCCATCGTTTCCGGATCATACTATTTGCGATTCGATATGAACGGTACGGTCGTGACCAAAAAAGTAGTTTGCAGCCGCTGACGATTTTACGTCCGCGAGCGAACTCCACCTCATAAATTTGCGTAGTAAAATAAGTCCGATTTCAGGGAATCCCTTGCCGGAGGTATCAGTTAACAATGGTGCTGATATAAGCACCTACGCCGGAATTGCCCGTTGATTATTGAGAAATTATGGCGGTTTTGGCAGCGTCAGGGGCCCTAGAGAGTCTTCACTCATAACATTTAGACGAATATGTCATTCCAGGACCAGGCAACGAGAGATGCGCGTAAGCGTGCACTGCAGACCGCAATGGATGCGATCGAGAAGAACCATGGTAAGGGCTCAGTGATGCGCCTGGGCGATGCCCCGCACGTAAAGGTCGAGGTGATTCCAACCGGTTCGCTTTCGATCGATGCCGCCATTGGTATCGGCGGAGTCCCGCGCGGCAGAGTCATCGAGATCTTTGGACCCGAATCCTCCGGCAAGACGACGCTCTGTTTGCATATTATTGCCGAAGCACAAAAGCGCGGTGGTAACGCAGCTTTCATCGATGCCGAGCATGCACTCGATGTTGGCTATGCAAAACGCCTGGGTGTCAACACGGAAGAGCTGATTCTCTCTCAGCCCGAATTCGGCGAGCAAGCGCTCGATATTCTTGAGCAGCTTGTTCGTTCGGCAGCGCTTGATGTGGTCGTTGTTGATTCTGTAGCCGCGCTCACTCCGCGCGCCGAGATCGAAGGCGAAATGGGTGATGCCCAAATGGGTGCGCAGGCGCGTCTCATGTCGCAGGCAATGCGCAAGGTCACGGCCGTCATTGGAAAATCCGGAACGACTGTAATCTTCACCAATCAACTCCGCTCGAAGATCGGTGTGCTCTACGGTAATCCGGAAACAACCACCGGAGGCAACGCGCTCAAGTTCTACGCATCCCTTCGTCTCGATATTCGCCGTCGTGATGCGATCAAGGAGGGCACAGAGATCATCGGTAACCGCGTACGAGTGAAGGTCGTCAAGAATAAGCTCGCTCCACCATTCCGTGAGGTTGAATTCGACGTGCTATATAATGAAGGCATATCGAAACTTGGTGATATGATTGATGTCGGCATCGAGCATGATATTATCCAGAAGTCCGGATCGTGGTTCTCGTTTGCTGGTGAGCGTATCGGGCAGGGCCGTGATTCGGTCAAGACATTTCTCAAAGAGAATCCGGATGCCTTCCAGAAAGTTGAGTCGGCAGTCCGTAAGAAGCTTGGCATTGCACTTGACGAGGAGCCCCCTGCACCTGCAGCTACCAACGGTAATGTTGTTGCAGCCGCTGGCGGACCACTTCCCGACGAGAAGGCTCTTCGCAAACAGAAGGTAATGGCCTAAACTGCGCAAGCAGTCGGGACTCAGCAACTTGAACACTTGAGCCCTTGAACGGTACGATCACATCGATCACATGTCAAAAACGTGACAAAGCCCGCGCTTCGATCTTTCTCGAAGGCGGGTTTGCTTTTGGTCTGGAGCAGCAAACGGTCGAGGAATTCCGTCTGCGTAAAGGTGACTACATTGACGATGAGCAATATGGGAAGCTGATCGACTTTGATTACCGGATCTCCGCAAAGCGAATTGCCCAACGTTATTTGAATCACCGGGCACGCAGCGAGCGAGAAGTTCGTCTGCGTCTGGAGCGGGAAGAGATCCCAAGTGAGATCATCGATTCCGTGATCGAAAATCTCAAATTTTACTCGCTGATCAACGATGAAGCATGGGCTCGCGCATATGTGAATGACCGTCTATTGCGAAAGCAGGTCTCAACCAGCGAGATCGCTCGTGAGCTGAAGCAACATCGGATAGCCTCTGAAATCATCGAAACCACGCTTCAATCCCTCTCGAATGAAGAAAGCGATCTTGACCGAGCGAGAAAAGCAGCGGAAAAATGCTGGCCTCGATATTCCAAACTCCCCGATGAAGAGCGGAAGCATAAGTTTTTCGCCTATCTGCTGAGACGCGGATTTTCAGTTGATATAATCAACGCAGTCTTTTCTGACGTATATTCCTGAGTGACAGATCAACTTGCTCAAAGAAAATAGCTTTTGTGCCTGAGTGCAAACGTAGTATCCGAATCCCTAACCTTGCCCGTATAAATGTCTAGCAAGCGCATCCTGCTTGTGGATGATCATCTCGATACAAATCGAGCAGTTACTGTTTTGCTTCAGCGGCGTGGATACACCATCGATTCCGCAACCTCCATGCACGAAGCGCTCGCACTCGCGGCAGAGAACTCGTTTGATCTCATTATCAGCGACGTCGGTCTTCCTGATGGTTCAGGACTTGAGTTGATCACCACACTAAAGCAAAAAGGACCGGTGCTTGCGATCGCCGTTTCGGGTTATTGTTCGGAGGATGATATTCGCCGAAGCAAAGAGGCTGGGTTTGTCGAACATGTTGCCAAACCATTCAATTTTGCGCATCTTGAATCGTTGATCAAAAAAGTGCTTCAGCTCTAGACTCCATCTGCATCACCTTCCTGGATACAACTGGCTTCCTAAGATTGCGTTCAGACGATCTTTCTTTTTATATTTGCTTTCCCTGTTCTCAACAATGTCCGTCTATGGCCCGCAAGCGAAGTTTTGTTTTCTGGTTCGGATTTCTTGCTATCCTCGCGTGCCTTGTGTACCCTCCGTACGAACGATTCACCCTGCGAAATGGCGAACAAACGCGAAATGGTGTTGTCTATCGATGGGTCTTCGATGATCGTTCTGAGGCAGTCCCCACGGAGCTCTATAAGATTGACCTCCCACGATTAGCTATGGAGTATGCCGGCGTGGTTATCCTTTGTGGTCTGCTCTATGTGGCTATCTCAAAGAAGAAGATACAGAGAGGCCTGGAATAACCACGACGCTTCAAACTGCAGGATGTGAGCCTATTTCGCACATGGGGGCTGATTGACTGTACGAAAATAAAGCACATAAACCAGTCAAGTTTCGAATTGTAACTGTGCCTGGAAAAAATATGAGTGTAAATCACCGGGGTTTCTAGGATTGTTTCGCCTTGACGGATATATTCGCAGTCGATTGTTACGCCAAGATAGGAGCGCGGCGGGTAATCCAAGTTAATTCACAATCTGCGCAGTGAGAGACGTCGTCCAACGTTTGTAGCTGCTGTTCCGACCGGTCAGGTTTGCCCCTATTACCGGTCAAAGCCTTAAATCGTTATGAATTGTTTGCCAACATTCATGAGGCGCAATAACTGTCTACAACGAGCAATGCTCGGCGTGGCTGCGCTGATTCTTGTCAATAACCAACCTTTGGTTGCGCAGCAACTGGTTGCCATGAACGAAGCGCCAGCCGGAGTTCATGCACATGCATTCCCAGCGCACAATTCTGAACTGTTTCTGCTGCCAAATATTCCTCAGCCCTGTACGCTCATGTTTCACGGATTGACCCGCGAAGAAGATGCACTGCAGGGGACCCATCAGTTGCGCGTAAGGATCTATAATGCGCTTGGAAATATGCTCAACGAGCAAAAAGTCTCAGCCAGGCTGAGTCATGGAGCGTATGACGTTACGTTGACCAACGTTCCGCCCGCCCTGCGAATGCGCACCGAACAATTTACACTTGGCATTGCAATCGATAATAATGTAGAAACGCTCTGGCCTATCGCGATCAAGCATGCGCGAGAGTTTGAAAGCAACGTCTTTATCGCATACGTTGATGCTGCAAGACTTGAGAAAAATGCTGTGGAAATTGCCGATCGTGCAGATCGCGATAGCGAAGCTGCACATAATAATAGACTAGCAGTTGGCCAGATCGACCCGATGAATGGCAATGTCAAGATCAAAACGTTCGAGGAGTATGCGGGTGAAGAGAATCACGTGCCCCCAAGCGTCAGGCTGGAATTGGGTTTTGCGGGTACAGGAGTTTCATACAGCCCGCAAGCCATGATGGATTATGGCCGCGGTACAATCGAAGTTCGCAATATTGTCAAATTTCTTGGAAGCAAGCTTGGACTTGGCGCGAGATTGATGCGTTTGGGTAATAACTTCCATTATGCTGCCGGTGGAATCGTGGCTGACGTGAACAACGATGGCTCGGTCATTGCGACAATTGGAGTTGCATCGTATCAGGCTGGAAGCGATCCTTCGCAAGCGAATACGATCTCTCCGTTCTCACGCCTGCAATATTTTTCGTCGCCAAAGGGAGTGTTCTTCTATTCCGAGCTCGAAGCCACTGTTCATCTGCATGGCTATCTCTCTGGGACGGCTGGCATTGGCTTTGCTTTCAGTAGAGTTGAGATTGCCGCTGGCTATCACTACAGCATGTACACGATGCCGGACGCGATGAGTACGCAGTCGCTCAATGGTATCAATACAATGGTAAATTTCTCCTTCTGAGGAAGCGTTTTTGGCTAGGTAAAATTTGAACGACAAGTTGTCGTAGGGCCATCGTCTGCAAACGGCCTTACATCTGAAAAAGCAACGGCAACCGCCGTTGCTTTTTCTTTTTAGAGATGGGTCCAACTACTTCTTGGCGTGCCTGTAACAAAACAAGGGTGGCAGTACTTATCCATGTCATAAGATCCACCAGCATAATTTCTTGAAGACAGCCCTCGTCATCATATCCGTTTTCATATTGGGCGCTATCATCAATGCGCCCTTGTTGCATGCTCAAACGCCGCGATGGGTGCGTTGGGGCTCGCCAGGTGCGCCGTCGGCAGGTATGTCGGCAGCTGAACCGCATGGTGTGGTCTATTCTGATTTTGGGGTGATGGAGAGTTCTTCGGACAGCGGGAAGAGCTGGCAGAACCGGACAAGATTTGCAGGGTATCCGCAAACGCTGGGAGTTGATCCGGTGAAAAAAGATCTTTACGAGTTTGGTCAATCAATCTCCGGCAAAAATCCATGGATCTTTAGCCGCGATTCGGGAAAGTCATGGGATATCCTTGTGCGAGACGACTCCCTCTATCACGCTGGATGTTTAAGCCCCCAGGGCGGAATTTTCCTTTGGCTGAAAGGCCACTTGGCCTACAGTTCAGATGTTGGAAAGACTTGGGACTCTCTAGGCGGAAAAGATAGCCTTCCAGATATTGTTGACCACCTCGCAGCAGGGACTTCCAAGATTATCTTCGCGTATAACTATTATTGGCTTTATCGTTCGATGGATGCCGGTGTGAACTGGTCGCGGTCACTTAAATTGGACGGTTTTCACACCATATACGCTCGAGACAGCATCGTAATCCTTATTTACGTTAATAATGGCACAATACGCATCTCTCGGGATGCGAGTAATCACTGGCAAAGTGCGAGTATAACCGCGTCTAGGGTTTCGCCTGTCGACGGTTTGGTCATCACGCCGACGCACAAGATATTTGTTAGCGCAATAGTTAGTTACGATACTGCCAAAAGTGGCATCTATCGATCCTCGGATTTTGGACTATCGTGGACTCGAGTATTCGAAAACCCTTCCGCTCTGGCATGTGATTCATCAGGGGTTCTATTTGCGGGAGCCTACACATCCTTTAACGATGGAGCCACATGGCAGTACTCCAACGAAGGCATTGTGACCGCTTCGATCTCTTCGCTTGCTGTTGGAGATAGCGGTCGCATATACGTGCAGGGCGCCGATTGTTACCGTTCAACCGACTCTACTTCCGGATGGGAAAAAACAGGTCTCCTAAACGTAACACAGTTTTTCCCGAAGATCGATAATCAACTAACGGCTGGAGCCAAAAATCAAGTGGAGCTCTCTTCCGATAACGGGTGGACGTGGCATTCACTCGACTCAGGACTTACCGGCACATTCACTGGTGCGGTCGTTCAACCCAACAGTACGTTGCTCGCGAGCACTTCGGACGGCCACGTTATCGCTCGCCTCGACAAGACACAATCGATTCAATATCAAAGTGTCGAGCCGCCTGAGCCACTATTGACGCTTCTCAATATCGGAAATACTTCGTTCACGGCGAGCTCAAGACACTTTTATTCGCGAAGTGATGATGCCACAACCTGGTCAGAAGTTCAGCTTCCAGATACGAGTGGAGTCACTGCGATCTCTGTGGGTCCGGGCGGATTTCTTTTCGTTGGACTTCGGGATCATACTGTTGCTCGTTCTGCAGACCAAGGGGCGACATGGGGAGTGATCCGTCACTTTCCTTCTGGGTTTCCTAAATGCATTCTCTCACTCTCTAAGTCGGTTGTGGTCGCGGCGATGTCAGGAGATAGCGCTTCGCCTCCGTCTGGAGTTTATTTGAGCAAGGACAATGGAATCAGTTGGGATTCGCTCAATCTTGGACTTCATTCCGGCGATGCTGGGAGATTTCCAAAGTCTCTTGCGATTGCGTATGATTCACTCAAGCATCGGCTGTATCTCACCACATTTGACGCTTCAAACTATTTCATCGACATGTTGCCAGCGCTACGGGAAGTCCATGTGGTACAAGAGAAGTCAAGCGGACTGCTTGGTTTTCCCAATCCCTGCAATGGAGTACTCCATCTTAGGATGCCTGATTTCAAAGGAGAGTGCAGCGTTTGGATCACGGATCTTCTCGGACGACGTGTAACATCGCGAACGTTACCGGGTCATAATGGGGCGTATCTTAGTCTCGATGTATCACGACTTGTGAGCGGTGTCTATACTGTGGAAGTAATTGCCCAGGATGGCACTGTGTTGCGCACTCAGATTGTTAAAGGGCCGTAATATTCGATCACTTTAAAAGAAAAATGACAAGATTTTCGATTCTTAAAGTAAGCTTTATTTTCTCGCTCACCCTGCTGGTGACCAGTGCATGCAAAAAAGTGGATGAACCTACTGGTAAGCCGAATGGTCCTCGGCCTGGTCAGAATGAACGAGTTCAGACGGAGCCAGGCCAGTCAGGACTAGTTTCGAAGATCAGTTACTCACAGCACGATATCGACAGTCTTCTGAAGCTTCCAGTACAGATGCGGCCCGCGGATGCGCGCGGAGCTGTGGAATATTGGCTTGCTGAGCCTCTGAGAATGCCTCCCGGTGCCCACTTTTTACCAACCAAGAACATTACGCCAATTGAGCAGACCGACTCAACAGCGCTATTTTCTGCTGATGTGAAGCAGGGCCCGATGTCGCTTCTTGTGACGCTTGCGAAAAAGAAAAATGGCACTGAAAGCATCTGGGTTGTAACCAGGATCGAGCAAATCATGCCTAGGAACGCGACGAACTAAGTCTGAGATTGCAAGGCTTTTTGGTAGCGGGTGTGTTGATTCCATTCAATAGTACGAACACACGCAACATTTTATCGCAGCCCTTCCAATACGAGTTCGAGTTCCTCTTCATTCTCGCAGAGGACTGCTCGGGCTTTGGAGCCATCGAAGGGTCCAACGATCGCCGCCTGTTCCAGTTCGTCCACGATTCGGGCTGCACGTGAGTAGCCAACCTTCAGTCTTCGCTGCAAGAGCGATACACTGCCTTGCTGATGCCGAACGATGACGCGCGCGGCTTCTTCAAAGAGTTCGTCGCGCCCATCGCCATCATCCATTGCACTACTATACCCGCCGCCATTCTTTTGCTTGAGGCTTGGCAGCGTCCACGGGCGGGAATAGCTTAGGCCCGGACCATCCTGAGATGAGACCGCTTCAACGATTGCTTCTACTTCTTCTGTCGAAATGAAAGGAGCTTGCAAACGGATAGGTTTTGGTGTACCACTCGGCTGATAGAGCATGTCGCCGTTGCCAAGCAATTGCTCCGCGCCCATCGAGTCGAGAATGGTACGCGAATCAACACGCGTCGCAACTTGATAGGCAATACGCGCGGGGAAGTTCGCCTTGATCACTCCTGTAATTACATCGACCGAAGGACGCTGCGTCGCGAGGATCATGTGAATACCAACTGCTCGAGCCATTTGCGCAATGCGGCAGATCGGCTCTTCGATCTCACGCCCTGCTGTGATCATTAGATCAGCGAGCTCGTCGATGATCACAACGATATATGGCAAATGATAATGCTGTTCCTCCTGTGTCGAATGCAGCTTGCCCTGCGCGACTTTAATATTATAGTCGAGCAGCGAGCGCACACCAGCCTTTGCGAGCTTGTCATAGCGTCGCTCCATTTCGAGTTCCACTGCCTTGAGTGCAAGCACAGCGAACTGCGGAGTGGTCACGATGTCCTCGCCGGCCTCTGGCGAGACGATGAGATAATGCTTACGAAGCAGCTTGTAGAGCGAAAGCTCGATCTTCTTCGGATCCACAATGACAAACTTGACGTCCTTCGGGGATTTCGCGTACAATAAGCTCGTGATAATGCCATTGACACCCACAGACTTTCCTGCGCCTGTCGCACCAGCGATCAGCAAGTGTGGCATCTTGTTGAGATCATCGACGTAGACATCTCCGGAAATTGTCTTGCCAAGGGCCACAGGAAGATTCATCTTGGTCTTCCGGAAGCTATCCGATTCCAGCATCTGCCGCATACGCACCATCTTCGGTACATCATTCGGAATCTCGACCCCGATCGTACCGCGGCCTGGGATAGGCGCAATGATACGAATACCACGAGCTTTCATTGCAAGTGCAATGTCATCCGTCAGATTCTCAACGCGCGAGACCTTCACGCCTTCGGCTGGGGTGAACTCATAGAGCGTCACCACCGGACCTGGAGTGACAGTAATGTTCTCGATCTCGACTCCGAATGTCGCGAGCTTATCTCTCAGGACGCGGCCTTTCATTGCAAGCTCTTCGTCGTCGGCGTCCAGCAGATCTTTCGCTTCCGCCGGGGTGAGTAGATCGACCGATGGAAGCTTGTATTTGTTAAGATTTTCCTGATAAGGATTCTCAGGGATGATCACTCGTTTAGCTGCTGCTTCTCCAAAGATTGGTTCATCGCCAGTCTTACGCAAGCGTTCAGCTTCACGGACTGCTTCGCGAGCGATAGACTGATGTTCCCTGACGACGTCAAGCAACTCAGCGCCGCCATCGACCGAGTGGGGAAGTGCGTCGTTGCTGAGCGTTGACTCGTCGCCGAGCATCACAGGAGGAAGCTCCTTTTTGATTGAGATCGCTTGCTCACGCTTCAAAGGCCTGATGCCTTCAATAAGGCCATCACGCCCTTCGGAGTGTGGTGGTGCAACCTGAGTATCTGAATGAGTTATCGTTTCCTCGATGCCTGCTACTAGTGTGGCCTCCTCAGGCCGAGTCGGCTGTGGGGCATCGATATCATTTAACTTCCTGTCAGCATTCCGAACAACGGCCCCATTGGAGAGGCGCTCGAGTGAATTCGGTCTCGTGCCGAGTTTGTCGTCTTGGGTCCGGGTTAATCGTGGAATGCCACCTTGAGGATCAGTGACTTTTGAGATAGGACGAACCTTTAAAAGTGGACCCGTCGAATTGAACCCTTGGGCCGCTGCTGCAACTGCAGCGGGTCGCATGATCTTGACTTGCGGATCGGACTTCGGCGCTTCAGAGGAATTGGTGATCTCTTGAATCTCTGCAGCAGACGCATCCAGGGCAGTCTCGCTTACATCTGGAGAGAGAAGCGATGACTTCGGCTTGCGTGCTATGACTGGTGTAGCGGCAATCGCGGCGGGTTGTAGTTCTTCTGAAGGATCCTCTTGTTCTACGCTTTCTGTCTCTTCAGTTCTCCGATCGATCTCGTCTTCGATGCGATCCGCTTCAGCATCTGCGGTGCGAGCAAGTTCCTTCGCTTCGCGCTTCAATTCTCGTTTGTCCCAGAACTCAATGATCCGCCGGCGCGAGCTCATGACGATGTATTTGTATGCGCCCACAATCCGCATGAATGTCTTCTCAATATCGAGATCGATTGAAAAGACAAGCGTGATTACGAATGCAGTAGCGTAGACAATAAGCGCTCCGATCGAACCGATGAGTCGTGTAAATGTGAGCCCCAGAAATTGCCCGACGGCACCGGACCACTCTCGCTGGAGATGTGGGATCGATGGAATCAATTGTGTCGTGCCGATGGTGGCAGAAAACAGAATCGCTGTTACGAGAAAGAATGTCGTTGCCAGGATCAAACGCTGCCTCTGACGCTGTGTAAAGCGAAAGAAGGCGAGGGACCACCATCCGAAGAAGATAGGATAGATGATCGAAGCATAGCCGATTGTCTTGTTGATCAGGAAGTCCGCGAGCATTGCACCAATGAGGCCGAGACTATTGAGCGCGGTGTCGGCATGCGCGTTCACAACGGGGTCGGTGCGTGTAATGACCGAAAAGAGATCGCTGAATTTCGTTTCCGCGACAGCCGCGTCTTTCGGTGTGTAGCTGATGATGGCAATCGTGACGAGCACAGCAAACACGAAGAGGACGGTGCCTAGCACCTGACGCTTCTTCACGGTTGGATCCTGCTTCTTTCGCGGTGCCTTCAGATTGAGTGCGATTTGTTCCGCTTCTGCTTGCTTGGCTGCACGTGAAGAAGTGTTCGAGGCAGTTCGGTTCGATGACGTGCGCGAAGACTCCTTGCGTTCAGGCTGGAGATTCCCCGATTCAGAGAGCCGAGGTGGCATTGGCCGCGCGCCACGGGCGCGCCGTGTCGGTCGCTCGGGTTCTTCATCGACACCTTCAGCATCGAGACGAATTGGTTCATCGATGAATTCGTCATCGAATTGATCATTCGAATTACGACGGTCAGCCGCGCCAGGAGAGCGCCGAGTGGTCTGCTCCTGAGGGTCGTCCAGGGTGATCCGTCGCGAACGACCTGATGCAGCCTTGTCACTCGCACGTCCAACGATCACGGAGCGCTCGCCGGTGCGTGATACGCGAATGAATGGGCTATCGGAAGAATTGAGATCGTCGGGCATACAAACTCGCTAAAGAGTAAACGCGTTGTTCGTTAAGAGCTTGGCCCGCGTGAGTGCGAGCGTCGAAACTTCGGGGTGCGTGCTTGAATTGAGTGAAGCCGGTCGCATCGTTGAGAAGCGCATGTGCGCACTTCAGCGACGCAACGAACTCCAGGCAATCTTGTGGGAGTATGCTCGGATCCTATTGCGGGTATACCTTGCCAATCAAGACAAGGCGGGGCACATTCTTTGGATCAGCTCGGATGATGGGCGATATCAAAGCCGATGATGAGGAATTACGACGCCGGTGCGATAAGCGTGCTGAGTCCCGTTTACGGCATACGCGGATCATTCTTGATCCAGCTTCATAGCTAATACAGAATGCGTAACCCGTTAGCGGGACCCAGCCCGGTCAATGATGTATTTCCTCACTCAAAATAAGCTTTCTTTGGCGGAATTAGTTCACAGGAGCCAGCTTCAATTCTAACGTTATTGACGATTAGGGCGGCGATTCGTTAAAAGGGCTCTCAATTCGGATTATGCCATCGAGCGAATGCAAGCCCTCGGGATTCATGTTTTCAACTTTTTCTTCTTTGCTGCAGGAAAGAGGACATTGTTTAGAATGAGCCGGTAGCCCGGACTGTTTTTGTGCAGCCTGAGATCTGTGGGCGGATCGCCGACCTGGTGCTGATAGTCTTCAGGATCATGGCCACCATAGAAGGCGAAAAAGCCTTTGCCGAAGTTTGAATAGAGATAGCGCACCTGGTCAGCGCCCGCACGCTCTGCCAGGATGGTGACGCTCTTCTTGATCAGGTTCTTATGGAACATCGTCGTCTGTCCCATGAAGCCTTTGATCACATTCACATGGTCTTGCGTTAGCATCGTCGGCACGGGGTCGTACTTCGCGCTGAAATCGAAGAGGGTAAAGTAGTCATTCTCCTGGCTTCCGATCTCGGCAGGCTGAACGTCGATGTCGCTGTATTCATAGATCATCGGGTTCGTCTCGATCTTGAAATTTTCGAACGCGAATGTCTTGGTAAAATCAAGCTTTGATGCATAGTTTGGGTCGACCGGATCGCCATCGAATACCGATTCAACGATATCGGTGCCTTCGCTCGCAAGTGCGACGTCGTAGGAATCCGTAGCAGAGCACATTGCGAACATGTAGCCGCCGTTGCCGACGAACTCCTTGATCTTCATCGCGACGGCGCGTTTCTCCTCGCTTACCTTTTGGTAGCCAAGCTTATGCGCTTCCGCTTCGAGCAGCCGTACCTGTGCCTGATACCAGGGAGCAGTGCTATAGCTTCCATAAAACTTTCCGTACTGACCGGTGAAATCTTCGTGATGCAGATGGATCCAGTCATACTTCGCGAGACTGCCACCCAAGACTTCATCGTCCCAGACCTTATCATATGGCACCTCGGCATAGTCGAGCACGAGAGTCACCGCGTCGTCCCATGGTTGATTACCAGGTGGGACATAAACCGCGATCCTCGGTGCCTTCTCGAGCTTTACGACATCCATGTTCTTTTCTTCACCCTGCACAAGAGTGTAAATGCTCTGTGCAGTTGAGGCGTCCAGCTTTTCGAAAGCAACTCCTCGAATTCGGCACTCGCTCGCGAGCAGATCGGAATAGTCGGACATAAAGCTCCCACCTCGATAGTTCAGGAGCCAATCTACCTCGATACCGCGCTTAAGAGCCCAGAACGTAACCCCATAAGCCTTGAGGTGGTCTGTCTGATCAAGATCCATATTGATCAGAAGTTTATCCTGAGCACGAACCGAAGGCGTGCTGGCAACGAGTGCCAGTACTGTCGAAATGAAGAAGAGGAACGTTGCTATTCGCTTAGTGGGCATTGATCGGATCAAAAAACATCTCCGCGAAGTCGGCGCGCGCGTTCACGTGCATCGGTGTCATAGTTGGAACGCTGAAATCGTGCCAGAAAATCTTCATACATTCTTTGTGCGCGCTTTGGATCATGCAATTCCCGTTCGACGATCTCTGCCGCTCGAAACGCCGCCTGGTCCAACAATGGACTGGACGTCATTTTTTCCTGCATTGTTTCAAGTGTGTGAAGAGCATCTTCGGGTTTTCCAATATGCACCTGAACCTCGGCGAGCTTGATTGCGGCGTCATCTGCGAGGCTTGAGGCCGCATAGGTATCGACGATCGTTTGGTACCCGCTGAGTGCTTCGGCATAGCTTCGTTTGAACTCAGAAAACTGGGCTGTCGCGTAGAGTTTGAGCGCGGGCAGGCCAGCAAGCTTATTGCTTTCGTCGAGCATGCCAGCGAGCTGAATTGCATCGTTCGCGTAATCGCTGCCGGGATCCTCCATGATCTGACCGAGGAGGGTTCGAGCTGAGTCGAACTGGAATGTGTAATAGCCGATGATTGCTCGCGAATAGAGGACATGCATTCTTGCCTCTTTATCCTCCAGCCGGTTGCGCTTGTCAAGAAGCTGGTCGATGTTGTCGAGTCGAGCGATCGCTTGCTGCGGATTGCCACTCGCGAGTGCAGCATCGGCCAGGCCGAATTGTGCTTCGCGGAAATAGTCACTATAGCCTTTGGCTCGAGCAAGTGTTTTTTCAAAATTGCGGGAGGCGCGCTGAAGATCAAAGAGACGATGGAAGCTTAGCTCGCCTGCATGTACCAATGCGCCAAGCGCAAATTCATTCGCAGATTGTTTATCGCCGAAGTTTTCGTAATCATGGATCAGTACCCGCAGAGCTGTAGTGTCTAGTGCAGGCTGTTTCATTAAATACGCTTCACGCGTCATGAGCGCACCGAGCTGTGCCTGACCAAGAAAATAATCGTTATGAGCCGCAGCGCCCGACTGAATTCGGCGAATCGCGACGTTGTATGCCTTCACGGCAACATCGAGTGCACCCTCATTCCTCGCCTTTTCAGCAAAGATCAACAGTTCGAATCCCTGACTCCCGTGGGCATTCCCGTTGATCGAATCGATCCGCAGCACAAGATCGTATGCGTCCGTGTAATCCTTTTCTTCGCCATACATCCACGCCAAAAGTTGGAGTGAGGCCAGCGACGGTTTGTCCTGGCTGATCGATTCTTTTAGGGCTCCCAGCGTAAGCACTCGTGCGGCAGAGTCCGTGGTAAACTGAGCAATCCGCTGTTCGACGATCGGCAGATTGCTCTCACCAGCGGCAAGCAATACTAGATATTGTTTAGTTGCTTGAGCATAGTTACCAAGCCGCAGGTAAAGATTCGCTGCCTGACCGGCACATGCGGCGTTCTCGCCCGAGGATATCTTAGCGAGCAGATCGTTTGCTTCTTTGCCATAATTCACATCCGTGAGCGCACTTGCGATCGGCATGAGTTGCATGCAGTCGTCGCTTGGCACTAGCGATTGCGCTTTTCGAAACGCATCAAGCGCTGCACTCTTCTTATCCAGAAAGGCCTCAGCTCTGCCGAGTAATAAATTGAGATCGAAGTCATCGGCCGACCTCGAAAGTCTTCTTTTGATCAGCTTCTCAGCGTTCTCGAAATGCTTGAGCGAGAAATAATTGCGGAGCAGGCCATTGAACACGACTGAGCTACTGGAATCCGTCTCCCAAAGTTTTTCATAGACTCGGACAGCGTTTTGCAGATCGCGTGTGCTCTCGTAGACCTCGGCGAGGCGAAGCTGGGAGGCAAACTCCTCCGGAGATAACCGCTGGCCATGGGCTGGCCCTGCGGCGATCCACAAGAAGAGAACTGCAAAAAAACAAACAATCGGATACCGTGCGTTCATTAAACGACAGGACTATTTATTCCTCAGGAATGTGGAGCAGTGAGAACGTCGAGGCTATTGAAGAAGAGTTCATACCGGCAGGGCATGCGGCGTTCTACTTAAATTCAACTTCTACTCCGCACAAGTGGTTTCGACAGTCGGTCTCGACGCCTGAATGATGAAAAGCATTAAAGGAGTACCTTGATGAAACGTTATCGAATAACCATCAACCGCATTGCCTGGTGCACCCGACCTGCATCGAAGACATAGGTGTACATGCCAGTCTGTATTTGACCAGCGTCAAGGGTTACCGCGTGCGAACCGTTTGGTTCATCTTCGTCTACGATCGTCTTAACGCGGACTCCAAGCTGATTAAAAATCTGGAGGCGAACGTGCGTCAAAGGTGAAGCCTCATTGAGCCAATAGTTGAAGATCGTACTGCTGCGGACAGGGTTGGGTGAGTTTGGCTCGATCGAAGTGGTGATGGTGCCCGAAAGTAGTTGTACAGGTCCACAGGTCCCGATCACATGAACGCGGCCAGGTTCAACGACGACCGTTGGCTCAGGGCCTCCACCAAGCGTTACGCTCTGCTGAGGAAGATCAGATAGATCGCCGGGCTGCGCAGATTCCAGGACGTGGAAATGCAGAAGCAGAACCGCTCCGATTCCTCCAAGCCGAGACTGCGTTGCATGGGCCGTAATGTCAATTTCTCCAGCCGTCGGAGTGGTACTCGTCAGATTCCAGTCGCTTGCCGAGATCGCCGATCCCTTCGAAACGCTTTGCAATTGCAGGACCGCAGTGTTAAAAAATATTTTTTCCTTAATATCCTGAACTGGTGTTATGGTCGCCGAGAGGTCGCTGGTCAGCCTCTGATAGACCGTGACATCACTGCCGGGCTTTTCGAAATAGGACGTATCAATTCGCAAATCTGCTTCGAGCGGGGTGTGCTCGCGTCCGATCAGGAAAACAGTGCGAGTTTTTCCACCATCGTAGGTAAAGGTGAGAAGAGCGGTATGGATCAAGCTTGGGATGTGAATATTGGGAGCAAACGTGATCGTATAAATATCGCCGCTGCCAAATGCCGGGATCTGCCTCGCGCTCGTATTGCCGATCACTGTGAATGCTCCGGGACTCGTATTCGTCACCGACTGAATATCCAAAGCGACATTCCCGACGTTTATCATCGTATCGATCATCGACTTGAACTTTCCAAACAGCACCGTACCAAAGTCCAGCGTATCTGCGGAGAGATAAAGCGTCCCCATCGCTCCGGTGCCCTTCACATAAAATTCTACAATGGTGCCATCGTCAGCAGTGACATCGACTTTTGCGATCACCGCCCCAACGCTGGTTGGCGAGAACGTCACTGGTATCTGGCCCGAGTTCAGCGCTGGAAGCGTGACAGGCAGACCGTTGACAAAGAACTTAACGTTGAAAGGTGTTACCGATGCAGCGACGATCTTCGCGTCGCTGTTGTCAAGATTTGAGATGGTTTCGTTCAGCGTTTTGGATGAGCCGACACGGACCAAGCCGAAGTCGAGTGTGTCAGGCGTTCGCGAGAATGTACCGCCTCTTCCGATCCCTTTTGCAAAAAATTCTACTACGGTACCATCATCGGCAAGGGCATCAACTTTTACCAGAACGGGCCCTAGACCAAGCGGAGCGAATGTCACAGGTATCAAGCCCGAATTCTGCGCTGTTACTGTGACGGGAAGGCCTGCAACGCTGACCCAAAAATTGTTTGGTGTGACCGTTGCAGAGACGATCCTGGCGTCGGTATTTCCAAGATTTGATACGGTTTCGTTCAGCGATTTGGATGAGCCAACACGAACAGAACCGAAGTCGAGCGTATCAGGAGTGCGTGAGAGCGCTGCGCCTCTTCCTGTACCGAGGAGCACGATGATTCGGTCTGTATCCTGTCCAAAGCCATTCGATGTATGAATATGCAATTTGGCAGAGGCAGCCCCGAACACTGTCGGTGCGAAGGTCACAGCGAAGGCATTCGTGAGTGACTCTGCTAGCTGGAAAGCGGTCCCGCGCTCACTCGTAAAGGTGAATGCGCCTGAACCTGTGACATTGACGTTGGTGACATTCAGCGCTTCTCTGCCATATGATTGGATGGAGTCCGGTAGCATCTTCGTGGTGCTTACTCCCACAGCGCCAAAGTCCAAGGTGTCTTGATAGACTGCGATCCCGGGCGTCTCGCGGGCAACATTGATCGCGATGAAATCTCGGTTGTCGTCATAATACATACTGGGTGGATCGACGCGGTCAAAGAATCGAAACGCAAGGATCGTCCCCCGGCTCAGGACGCTGGCATCGTAGATGTGGCTGGCTTGATATCCATTTTGATATGGCACCGCGATCGGAGGCTGGAAGTATGTTTCGTTGACGCCATCATATCGAATTTTTAACCCTGTGTTAGGAAACAGGCTATTTGGCGTCAGCTCCACTCCCATGTTGTAATAATACCGTGCATCACAAGAGTCACCTGAATTGGAGGTTCTTGCGGCATTGCTTGCTCTGACACGATATCGCATCCCGGTCGGCAGGAGCACCAGCGGGAAGAGAATTCTTTCGCCGGTATTTGACGAAATAAGCTCTGATTCTTCGGGAGTCACGATTCTCCAGTTCTGACCACCCGCTCTGGTCGAAAGCGAGACAGTTAGAAGTGAGACGAGCAAAACACTCTTGAAATTCATAAATCGCGGTTGGTGAATCCCTGGGATACCGATGCGTCCTACCAAGAACTCCCGAAGTGGCATTTCGATTCACAACTCAAAGGGTACAAATTCGTCCACCTCAAGCATTAGGACGAATATATTTGCCTACGCTTCAATCACCTAACGCGACAGAATGAACCTGATCTTATTCGGACCCCCTGGCGTAGGGAAAGGGACCCAGGCCGCTCGGCTGGCTTCCACCTATGACCTGCACCACATCTCTACGGGAGATATGCTTCGTTCGGCGATCTCATCAGGTACACCGCTGGGTCAAACTGCGAAGAGGCATGTTGAATCCGGTGGTCTGGTGCCAGACGATGTGATCATCGGGTTAGTTCGCGAGGTCCTGCAGGATGATATTTCTAAGGGAAGAGGATTCCTGCTCGATGGATTTCCTCGCACACTGGAACAAGCTCGCTCGCTCGACAGCCTGTTTGACGACTTGGGAATCGAAGATGTGCGGGTTGTTATGCTCGATGCTCATGAGAACGAGCTCGTCCAGCGCATGCTCAAGCGCGGGGAAGAGACGGGAAGGAAAGACGACACGGAAGAGACTATCCGCCATCGACTGCACGTTTACGAAAAGCAGACCCATCCGGTCAAAGCCTACTACGATGCCCGCCGCAAAGTCGACATGGTCAACGGACTTGGCTCTGTCGAGGAGATCACTGGGAGAATCATAAAACAGCTTGAATCGGCCTCGGCTCCTGAGCCGGGTGTGTGAAAACTTTGTTCATAAAACGAGGACCCTCAGCATTGACCAACCTCGATTCTGGCCCGGAATCGACATTTTTCTCGTAGCCTCACTAGTGTGTGTGAAAACTTTATTCATAATTCTCATTCTCACAGAAAACTGTAGGGTGCTTTTTGATCGTGCTACAAGTCGTTATCAAAGGTGTGTAAGGATGGGGTTCCCTGTAGAAAGGTATATATCGAGGATCCATAGGATGGGTCGGGCTTCTGCGCGGCGACACAAGGTAAAACGTTTTCTGAAGCCTTAAAGGTTCCTAAATTATGATATTAACTCCCAATATCGTAATCATCCTACTCGCCTTTATTGAGCTATTGGGAATAGGTCTAATAGATCCCATAGGACCCATAAGTCCTATTTCTTGAAGGACGCTACAAGAATAGGCACGAATCACCGTATCACATTCAAGCTCTCAGAAAGTGAACCACTCGCCGTATTCACCCTCACGATATAGTGGCCCTGGGCAAGATCGCCTGTTGTGATGTCGAGTACACGTGTTCCTTTTTGACCTAAGAAATCAGTACCGCGAACGGTACGGCCCAGATCATCGATGATACGAACGCTGACATGTCCCGAGCTTGGAAGCGTCACCGTCAACTTCGACACGATCGTCGCTGGATTTGGGGAGAGTGTCATTGCAACACTCGGCCTAAGTTCGTCGCTGACCCCGAGTTTCAAATTCTTCTTCTCGACATCAAACCAGGCGCTGTGATCGAGCGTCTGATCAATCGTAGCTGTGAAAATACCGGTCACAGGATTCCGCACGCCCATAATGAGGCTCCCGGTGCGGTTACCAACCGTGTCGAGCGGATAGATCAACACGCTGTCGAATTTCGATGTAATCTGTAGTTGAACTGTAGCAGCACTCATGAGCATTGGACTTCCGCCCCAATTGGATCCCCAGCCTACGGAGTCTCGCCATTTGAGCCCCGAATTCTGCGAGCGGGTTGAGATAGTAAGCAATGAGTGAGCACTGGAATCGAGCGGCAAGGGGTCCATGCTGGTGTAATAAAGCACCATCATGTCACGGGCTCCATCTGTCCGTGAAAATTTGAGTTTCGATAATGAAATCGTGTCATTGCCATAATGACCACCAGCGGCATTCAATCTTGCAGTGCTCACAGTCAGCAATCCATTTGTCTGGTCCCATTGAATCGCCTTTGTATCGCTCTGCTTTAGAGAAGTGTCGCCGGACAGAAAATCATATTGACCCGCAAGCTTGTGAAGACCATTGAACTTCTGACGAACTTTGATCGAGGTAATGATATTCGGGTCAAGGTATCCCTCGACACCCCAGGGCCCGCGACCGGGAGCAACGTAAGGCCACAACCAGACATCATTAGCATCGTGCTCGATCTGCTGAAAAACCTCCGCCGTATCGATCATGCCACTGCGGAATGCTGCGCTCGCCGCGGGCGCAAGTGCTAACATCTCAGTATTGGATTGAATTGTGCTGGAGGAACTTGAATAGTTAAATATATTTGGCAAGCTATCCTGGAACAATTCATTCCTCAGATACGCGAATGGTGTGAAAAATATACCGTCCCAATCCTGGTACGAGGCATAGGTGGGTACCAGCAGCATTTGTTCAGCCGATTGCTGACTCATGTTCGGCACCGAGACATTCGCAAAATAAGCCTTGCCTACCACACTTGCCATTGGCATGTAATAGCCAAAGTTTCCAGCATACGTCGAATGAAGCTCGGACAAATTTGATATCTGCCATGTGGAGTCGGACCAGATCTCGTTTGGACGAGCGTAGATGTAGTCCCAACCGACGTAGCCCTCGGTCACATCACCAAAGCTGGAGATATACTGCGTGGGCGGCGTAAGCCAATAGTTCTGCTGCGTAAAATTGACAAGACCCTTGAAATGAAGCGTATCCTTGATTAACTTCTGAATGGGTGAGTAATACGAGAGTTCGAGCGAATCGAGGAACATGACCTGGTCACGCATCCGCTGCAACGGAAAGACGGCAAGGTTTGCAGCAGTCAGGCGAAGGATAGAGTAGTTGTTCAAGGATTCTCCGAAGACGAGACCGAGCTCAGCCTTGCGATGCAGGCTGAATGCATCCAGCCAGGTGTCTCCCATCTGTCCTCCTAAATAAGCTCGAATGCCTTGCAGGCCGGGAGACGATGCTCTGAAGGTATACGAATACTGCTTCCATGCAGTGTCGATCGTAATGTACGTCGAGACGTTTGCACCGTAGTTGGGAGGGCTGTTTGAATAAATGTAGAGATAGATTTGTCGTGTAAGCTGTGTCGGCCTTTTGCTGTCATAAGGCATCTTCGCCCAGAAGGTTAGTTCATAAAGAGTATCCTTGCCGCAAAACGTCCCGCTTCCGAGATTCTGGGCGTAAATATTTCCCCATTGTGGACTTGCGGTGAGATCGGTGACTCGAATTTTCTTGTATGTCAGTGAATCCACACCTCCATCGGCATCGACGAAACTCGCTTTGGCGCCATTTGTCGCGATGAATGACCAGGCAGGCGAGGTCGGATCCTCAAAGCTTCCATTTTCCAGGAGGTTTATCTGGCTGGGATTTGGATCGCCCATCCATGCGGAACTCAGTCGGCCGTCAGTGCCATACTTGTTTTTCAAATACGTCGTATAGAGTGTGTCAAACCTCTTCGACATATAGTAGTTGACAGTATTGGAGCCCTTACCCTGGGTGTTGTTGGAATCGACATAGTTTAGCAAATTGAGGCTCCAATAGTAATAGAGCGTGTTCTGCCAGGTAATCTCTGCGACGGCGATCGCCGGATCGTCTGCGAGCCGGAGCGAAGTAAGCGGGTTTACATGATTGAGTAGCGTTGAAACCCACTGGCGCTCAAGTTCGCGCGCTACTGGATCCGTGTAGCGCAGGAAGAAATAGTAGTAAGCATTTAGTGAATCAAGGTGCGAGACGCCTTCGCCATAGCCAAACTGGTGGGCGCTTGAAAGTGTGATGACGGTGTAAATGCCTGCCTGCTTGAATTCATAGAGGAGCGAATCAAAAATGGCGAGATGTCTCTTGTTGAGATGATACGAGTGATTGTAATCGGTTGCACCACTCGAATCGTAGATAGAGAAGATGCTGTAATCATCATATCCAAAATAATCGAACACGGTCAGGCGCACGGCATTGAATCCGAGTTTACGCAGACGTAATGCCAGCGTGCGGATATCTGTTTGATACGGGAAATTTGCGTTGTAGTTAAGCTCCGTTCCGAAGAACCTGAGTCTCGTGCCGTCGGCTGCTCGGATGTGTCCTGCGGTGTCAAGCGTAAGCGCACCGTGTTTACCCGCCGGAGCCTCCAATTGTGGCAAATATTGAGAGTGGGATGTATCCCGAGGAGGAAGATGAAAAGGAAATGCATGCTGGATGGTCTGGGCATAAGCGCTGAAGCCCAGAACGGCGGTGTTCAACAGAAGGAGTGCGAGGGTGAAGGACGTCTTCAGAATTACTCGCCGATTGTTCGTTCTCTTCAGCATTTCCTCAATCGAATAGTTGATAGTACGTCAGATCGCAGGATCATTTCACAACACTTAAATGCGCGACGCTCGAGGCGTTCCGTCTGCTTGCTCTTACGAGATAATGTCCGCTCGCAACGTGCGCGAGGTCAAGCTTCCAGTTCGCGACGCCGGACGAAGATACTTCAGTTTCGAGGTGATCCCAAACTCGCCCAAGGTCATCGACGAGCGTGAACAACACATGCTCGCCCTTACGGCAAGTATACGCCGCGATGGTGGCACCAGAAGCAGGATTCATCGTCAACGTAAGTTTAGAGGCGACGCCTTCTATTGGAAGTACACCCCGGGCAGTTCCGTTTCGCTGTGTGATCTGGTACCACACTGAAGGAGTCTGCTGCTGATCGATCGTGATGCTCGCAGTGCTATCGTTCACTTTCTTCATTAGCACAATATTTCCTGTTGGCTGCCCTCGTCCGTCAAGCGGCTGAATGAACGTGCTGTCGAATGTTGTGCGTAATCGAAGGATAACAGTCGCGGCAGATATGACAATCGGTGCGGTGCCCCAATTCTTTCCGAATCCAAGCGAGTCAATCCAGACGAGGCCGGAATTTTGCGCGCGAGTGCTTAGCGTCAGAAGTTGCTTTTGCGAACGTGCGAGGGGCAGCGAATCGAGCGACATGAGATAAAACGAGAGAATGTCCCGCGCAGCATCTTTTCGTGAAATCGAAAGCTGTCTTAATCTGAGCGTATCTGATCCGAAAAAACCGGTGCCTCCTTCGACCGAGGCTGCTTCAATTGTGAAGAGGCCATTCGTTTCGTCCCAAGCCAGTTCTCCAGTATCGGTATGCTTGGTTGCTGTGTCGGCGAGATAGTTATAGCGAGCCGCCACATAATGTGCAGTATCGCCGAAGTGCTGACGAACGCCCAGGCTCGGAACCACATTATTATCCAATCGTCCATCTACCCAGAAACTCCCACGACTATAGGTTGGCGAAAGCCAGAGATCATCGGGATCGTGCCGTAGCGTTGCGACGACATCCGCGGGACGAACGAGCGCTTCGCGAAATAGCTTGCTCGCCGAAGGCGCAAGCGACAGTACTGCCGGGTTACTTGCGATGGTAGCCACATTCGTTGCTGCGTGAAACGGATTGCGAAGACTGTCCGCGAAAAGATCGTCGCGATAGAAGGCGAACGGAGTGATGAACAAGCCGTCCCAATCCTGATAGGCAGCGTAGGCGCTTAGCAAAACCATTTGCTCCGACAAATATTGATTGGGCCATGGCATCGAATATTCACCGAGCACGAATGCTTTACCCGAACGCGAATTCGCAGCGATCGACCCAAGCGTCCCCGCAGACGTGCTCCTGACCATCGAAGTGTTTCTCACCATCCAGGTAGAATCGGTGTAACTCTTGCCTGGACGATTCCCTAGATAGTCCCACCCGCTGTGATATTCGGCGACATCACCGCCAGATGCAGTATAAACATCCGGCAGGGAGTACCAATAGTTGTTCTGCGTGTAGTTGACGAGTCCCTTGAAGTGCATGGTGTCTTTTATGACGATTTCCATGCTTCGGTAGAAATTCTGCTGGAGCGAATCGAGGAATTGGACTTGATCCCGAATACGCTGGAGCGGGACAAGATTCAAGTTCTTAAAGAGCAGTCGCTGGACTGTAGCATTCACGATGGATTCTGTCGGCAGAAGGCCGGTCTCTGCCTTGCGATGAGTTGAAACAGCATCAAGCCAAACATCACCCAATTCAGCACCCAATTGAAATTGAACGTAATGCTCACCACTGCCCATGCACCTGAACGTGACTGAGTATTTCTTCCATGAGGTATCGATCTTCTGCGTGAGAGTGAGACTGCGGGTGCCAAGCGCATAGAGGTACACTGCGAGACCAATATTGCGGCTTATGCTGGATGGTCGTGATGCGCTGTATCCCATTTTGGCCCAGAACGAGATCTCGTAGAGTGAATCGCGACCAAGCCGAGCGGAAAGGTTGGTAAACGTGATGGAACTTGGCGAGGCGTTGGTCGCGAGTGAAGTTATTCGCAGCTTTTCGTAAACTGAACTGTCCACTCCTCCGTCTGCGTCCACTTTATATGCCACAGCGGCGTCACGTGCAACAAACGCCCACGCTGGACTCGCAGGGTTCTCAAAGCTCCCGTTGTCCATTAGGTTTAGCGGCGAAACAGGTCCCCCAACCCATGCTCTCAGCACACCTTGATCAGTAGCGTATTTGTGCTTCAGGAAGAGATTGTATGCTGAATCAAGAAACTTTGATTGAAAATAACTGACTGTTTGCTGACCCTTGGTAAGTTTGTTCAGGTCATCGATGTAGTTGAGTCTTCCAAGTGTCCAATAATAATAGAGGCTCTGTTCCTGGTCACATTCGAGCACCGCAAGTTGTAGGTCGTCAGCAAGCCGAAGGCCCGTCAACGGATTGGTATGACTCAAAAACGTCCGCGCCCACGTTCTCTGAAGTGCGGCTGCGCCGGCATCGAAGAACTGGAACAGTGTAGAACCGGAGTAGCACGAATCTGGGTATTGAACCCCCTCACCTTTGCCATAATAGTGAAAGGTGTTTAGCATCACAAAGGCATAAATACCACTGCGCTTCAATTCGTACATCAGGGTATCAAACTTTGCGAACTGTGGCGGGTTTACAAGATAGGAGCTGCCCGAGGTTTTGCCGGTGGAATCTTTGAGTCTGAAAAAGCTCGCATCGTCGTAGCCAAAGTAATCGTTGTAGACGAACTTGACAGCATTGAACCCGAGCTTTCGCAATCGTCTGGCAAGCGTGCGTGCGTCAGAACCGGAGAGGAATGCTGCTGTGAGGTCGAGCGACGTACCGAAAAAGCGAAGTCGAGAACCGTCGCTGGCGATGATATGTCCGATGGAATCAAGGTGCAGTGCGCCATGACTTCCGGCGATTTCATCCGGAAGTTGCGGCAGTTGAGATGAAACGGTAGTGTCCCGAGAAGGCAGCAGCACCGGGATTGGCCTGCTGATCGGCTGCGCAAACGCAAACGTTATGAGGCAGAGGACTGCGCTCACAGACATTCCGGCCAGCGCCACGATTTTCTGAAAGACGGGGTTGCATAAGAGCCCGCTCAAACGGTGAGTGTTGCGATGGGCAATATTCGAACACGATTCGTCGAATTCAGCTAGCATCAGGGATTTGGTGTTTCACCCATTTGTCGTTGGGTGCTGAAGAAGAGACACAATGTGCAAGGCGTAAACAAAGCTTGACCTGCTTGAAACTGTTAAGATTATTTGATACAAATCGTTCCGTCTGCAGGCCGTGTAGCGCGCTTGACTCAAGGCTCTCAATGAATCTCATACGTGCGGCGTGCATTTCTCTTCTTATTCTCACCATTTCGAATGCCGACGGATTTGCCCAACGTGACAGTACATCCGGCGCGACGGCCTATTTATTCGGTGGCATTTCGGGATTCATCCCGTTCAAGCAATCATACAGTTTGAACTACTCTACAAGTCTCGGAGGACTTCCTATCGAAGTGTATGGAGGCCTTGGCTTCCCACTGAACGAAAATACCTGGTTTCCACTAACAGTTCGTTACACTCGGAGAACGGCAAAATTCGTTTCGAACATGGATATCCGGACGCTGACGATCGAGCCTGGTGTTCGGGTCTTTCTTGAGAAGTATCAAGAGAAAGAATTACGGTTTTATGGAGGAGCTTCGGTGATTCTTGCTCGCTCGACAGTGGCCGCTATCATTGATGCCTCACAGGATGGGACGATCATCGGCCAACAGCAGGCGCAGCATGATTATCTGAATTTCGGATTGGGCGTAGATCTAGGTCTGAGCTATCCTGTTACAACATCCTCGGTAATTGACGGCGGTGTGCATCTCGGTATCTTGCTGGCCAATCCAGTTTCAACCGGTGGACTGGGAAATATTGGCGGCGTTTCAATTGGAGTCGGATATCGAATTGGTTTTTAAGATGATACCCACTATTTCTTTTCGCCGCTCGTTGGCGCTCATCCTCGCTGCAACAACACTTTCCTGCACGATGCAGAGTGAGCCGCAGCACCTAAAGCTCCAGGTGCCGGCTAAGCCGATCAAATCGGTGTTCCATCTGGAAGGAGGGACGGGGACTGTCGATTCGCTTTATCCGATCTACCCGAACCCATTCAGCCGATCGAGTGGCGATACTTCTGTCCTTTTTCGCTTCTCCATCAAGGTGCGTTCGAACACGATTGTACTGATTCAGAACCCGATCGGCGATGAGATCGCGAAGTTCACTGACACGACGCTTGACCCAGGTGTTTATCCCGGAAGCTGGCAGCCGGTTGCTTCCAATGGATTGGGGCTGCATCCTGGACTGTATTTCATCACCCTGCGAGTAAACGATAGCACGCTTCAGACGGGTTATATCAATTCGCGCCTTTTTGATATAACCGATAACTAACGCTCGTTTTGTGATTGTGAAAGTATTGAAGCCTGTCCTCCTCTCGGTCGCATGCATGTTGAATTGGATTTCGGCCGCGAATTCGCAGCCAGTTCCAGAAACACGTCTGGAACATTATGTTCGGCATGCGCATCTCGTCGCAACCTTTCCACTAACCTTTCCCGGACCTGAAGGCGGCTACACGATGGCGCATATTCCTGTCTCCGAAGTAACAAAGTATGGAGACACCGTCATACTGACGCATGCGTTTCTCATTGATGTTGGTACGGCCAACGAAGGCAATTATTTGCCATCGGATTCTCTCAAGGCATCAACAGGATACACTCCCTGGAACCTGATGACAGGTGGAGGAAGAATGCTTCATGTCCAGCTCGCACCGATGAATAGCCATCCTGAGTACAGGCAGCTTGACAGTACCTACTTCGGGACGCTTGGTTATGCTTTCCTCAGACAATTCCTGAGCGTTTTTGACTACAAGAAGAACACGCTGACGCTCTATACGCTCTATTCTTCTGTTGAGATCGCCAACCGCGATACCCAAGCCTTGCAGTTGCCGTATTTCGACGATGCGTTTCTGACCTATTGTCATTGTCCATATCCAACTATCTGGCTCAATGCCGATGCACCGCCGCTTAAGGAGGGACGCGTTCATCTTGGGCTCGCTTCACCACGATCGACGATCTATGAGCCGGCGCTGGATGCGAAAACCAAAAAGCAGTTATCAAAAGCCTTCAAAAAGGATTCGCTTACCGGGAAGACGATTACGGCCGGACTCTCTCTGGCAGAGTTTGATCTGGATGATATAAACATCGCCCGTCGGAGTCCTCACCGCTGGGTAGAGCCTCAGCCAGCGATCTTTAAGGACCTCAGCATTTTTATCATGGGCACGCTCGGCACTGACGTGCTTCGAACGTTTAGCGGAATGATCATTGACCCGGCAAGGACCAAGGTATTGCTGGTCAAATGATCACCTTCTTGACCAACCCTTAAGTCTCCGTCGTTCTGAATTCGAGAGTGTGATCGGAGGTGGTGGCGCGAATTCTTCGTCGATGACCCGTTCGATCTGCGTGTTGATCCTCTTCTCGATATCTCGCATTAATGGCTCTTCTTCGGGGCTAACCAGCGTGTACGCTTCACCCTTGCGCTCGGCTCTGGCTGTCCTGCCGACGCGATGGACATAATCGTCGGCTGTCATCGGAGGTTCGTAGTTGACGACATGCGAGATCGTATCGATATCAAGCCCTCGAGCTGCGATATCCGTCGCGACCATCGTGTCATACTTCCCACTTCGAAATCCATTAAGCGCACTCGTTCGGTCGCGCTGCGTCATGTCGCTGTGCAGCTTCGTCGTGTTGATGCCGGCTTTCTGGAGCACGTGAGCGACGCGATCGGCATCATGCTTCGTCCGCGTAAAAATGAGCGTTGAAGCTCGCTCCGAATTTTTGAGGATCTTCAATAGTAATTCCGGCTTGCGGAGCTTCATCACACTATACACTTTTTGTGCAATGCCCGCGGCCGGTTTCCGTCGGCCGCCAACTTCGACGACGACAGGCTGATACAACGACTTTCTTGCAAGTTCTTCGACATCGCGCGAAAGTGTTGCGCTGAACATCAGCGTCTGACGCTCTTTGGGCAAATGCGTGAGGATGCGACGGATCTGCGGCATAAAGCCCATGTCAAGCATGCGATCGGCTTCGTCCAGCACCAGAAACTCAACATGCGCGATCGAGACGACATGCTGATTGATCAAATCGAGAAGCCGGCCGGGGGTCGCCACCATGACATCGCAGCCTTTGTGAATCTCGCGCTCCTGCTGCCGCTGACTTACTCCACCATAAATGCAGACCGCACGTAATTTAGAGCCCTGCGAAAATGAAGTTGTTGCAAGGTGAACTTGTACGGCTAGTTCTCGCGTCGGTGTCAGAACCAACACGCGTGGGCGTTCGTGATGCTTGGCAGAGGGCGAACAGATCAGCGCATCGAGTAACGGAAACATGAACGCTGCTGTCTTGCCCGTTCCGGTTTGTGCGATACCAATGAGATCTACACCTTCGAGAATGAGAGGGATCGCTTCACGCTGGATCTCCGTCGGAGTTACGTATCCCATCGTGATCGCCCGGTCGCTGATCTCTGGAATTAAGCCAAGGTCGAAAAAAGTCGCGGGTGCCAATGCCACATCTTCATCGGCATCCGGCGTGAGGACGATATCCGAATCGTCTGCCATAGGTTCAGTCAAGTAAGGTAATAATTATCCTGCAAAGTTACGGACTTCCATAAAAGTTTTTGAAATCGTTTTTATATTTGACTGTGTACTTCCAACTAATTGACCATTATGCACCAGTTCTCCCGCCTATTGGCGGTCTTTTGCGTTCTAAGTTGTTCACACGTTTCATTCGCCCAGGTCCCGAGAGCGATCTCGTATCAAGGCGTCCTATCAAATAAGTCAGGCACACCTGTAGGGGATGGGTCCCACACGCTTGTGCTCAATCTTTATGCGACTCGAACCGGGAAGGTCGTGCTCTACTCAAAGAGCACGAGTCTCGTGACGTCGAGTGGCATGTTTTCAACCGTGCTCGATTCAATTCCAGATTCCGTCGTCTTCGATCGTCAGATGTTTCTCGGCGTATCCGTTGATGGAAATAGTGAGTTGAGTCCGAGGACACCACTCACATCCTCGCCATATTCGCTCAACCCTTCGGCAAGCGCGATCACGCTTCTGAAGTCGGATCCTCCGCTTGTCATCACCAATCCATCGGGTCCGCAGCCGACGATAGGAATAGCCTCGGCAGGGATCACGAGTCCAAAGATTGCAGATGGCGCTGTAACGAAT
>Ga0207148_1044_pt1 | contig 33609 bp, 26 predicted proteins | sample Alteio_BWMinHeat_34_FD_153558 | JGI IMG/M metagenome (GOLD analysis project Ga0207148, IMG submission 153558) | Enriched cells from forest soil in Barre Woods Harvard Forest LTER site, Petersham, Massachusetts, United States -... | ecosystem: Environmental > Terrestrial > Soil > Temperate forest >... | reverse complement strand
CACCAACGACAAGATTTGGATCCACGATCGCAAAACCGGAGAGCTAAAGGGTTCAATCGGCGATAACGGCCGAATGGCCGGCTATTTCCACTGGATCGATGCCATCGCCGTGGATTCGAAAGGGGATCTCTACACAGGTGAAGTGGAAACGGGAAAACGGATACAGAAATTTATTCTGACAAACGGTGACGGCAAATCGCGGCCGCGCCCTCACGAATGAAGAACAGCATAACTAAGAAAATTAGTTAAGAAAATCAGCCTCTGTTCCGCGGATTTTCACATCCAGGGAAAAGCTCTACGAAATTCGGGTCGGGCTCCTGTCCGATAGGGGTCTGGGCTGGCCGAACTTCGCCACTGTTTGAATTGCTTCTCCGATGTCCTTGACCGACTTTAGATTCATCCACTGCTGAATGGCGCGCTCCGCTTGAGCTTTATCCACCTGGCTGAATTCGGCTAAACGGTAATACTTGGCTTTGAGCTCCTCTCGAGTCATCGGCTTTACCGGCCCACCGTAAAACGTGCGCTCTTCCCCGGACTTCTTGCGCACGGTGAAAATGTCGCCACCGTACTCGGGATGTTTGTTCGGAGAGAACGTTATTCTGGCCATGAGTTCCCTCGCCTTCGGGTCCATATACTTCTCCTTTGTGAAGGAATCGAGGTAAATGTTCCCATCCAGGAGCATGCGAGCGACGTTATAGGGGGCGCTGTGGTCGGCGGTCTCGCGGTTGCGCGGATCCCATTTCGGCGGATCACAAATCTCCTGCCAGCCGAAATAGTGGAATTTGGCATCGATCGATTCGATTTCTTCGGGCTTGGTCCAGGCAAGAATCTGGGGAGCGATATTCTGGTGAAAATTCTGATTGTTGCCTTCCGTGGCGATGCGTTTATAGCCTCCACCGTTTCCATGTATCGTCTCGATGGCCAGCCGTCCATCGGGACTGGTGGGAAACTTCAGATCGTTGGTGAAGGGACCGATGTGGGCGATCAAGCCGTCCCTGCCTTCGAACGGCATGCACGGACCGGTCATTCCCTCGCGCGCCAGCATGGCGGCCCAGACGCCATTACGGACCTGCTCGGCACTATGAGTGCCCTTCCACATTGATTGTGTCCCGATATGGCAGACATACATCGGCATATGAGGAACCAGCGCGAGCGACAGGGCGTTGGCGAGTTGATCTTGATTCAGCCCCATCAGCTTTCCGCTCGCCATGGCTACGCCGACGCTATGGTAGGGACTGTCCCAGCCGGAGGGATCGTAGTTCCCCTGGCCGGTATTTCCGATCGCAGTTACGACCTCGTAGCATATGGCCATTGCGGCCAGCACCTGCGCACCGGTCGAGTGAAGCGCTTCTCCAACCGCCAGAATTCCCCCAAACATCTCGTTATTATGCGGAGTGGCGTTGAAATCGGTGTGGCGGATCATGGCCGCATTCGTGAAAGCGGCCATCTCGTACGTCGTCTTGATGCCGTAACCCATAATTGTGCAAGGGCCCGGCATCGTCTGCGATAGACGCGCGTTAATTCGTGCGGGCTCGCTTTCGATCCCGCCATAGAGGCCGCCGAGAGTGTCATTCTGCAGATAATTGATCGTCTCGATGCACGAATCCGTCAGGTCCGATTCAGAGAACCCGTGCACCCATTCCACAATCCGGCGGCTACATTCGTCCATGGGCCCGTTGCCATTCGCTCGGCCCGAGTTGTTCACCCAACCGGGGCCGGTTTTGGTCACGTACCCGCGCTGCACGGTGGTTATGACTTCTTCGCTCTCAGTAATGTCGGGGAAATGTTGGAGCCTGTCCGATGATGCCTGGTCCAGGCCGCCCGTCGGCGGCGTGGATCCCTGCTGCGCCTGTTGCGAGAATGCCGCAGGGGCCGTCAGCAGCCCAAGCGCAGAAATGCCTGCACCTGCTCCCAACTTTATAAGGTCGCGTCGGCGGAGTTTAGACACACTCTTCCTCCTGTCGTTCTCTTCATGATCGCGAAAATGTGGTAACCGGGAAAATCAGTCTAAAGGCTGAACGCGGACGAGATAGCCGTTGTAGTCCACGTACCAGACGGTTGCCGGCTTCGTCGAAGTGTCGATAACGGTGCGCCGGTTATACGAATATGGCTCCGGCATTTGATAGACGGTCCAATGATCCGTCTTGGGGTTATATCGCAGCATCTGCCGGCCGTGCAGCACGCCCGCCCACACTTCGCCGTTCTTATCCGGCATGGCTTCGTAAAAATCAGTGTAGGGATGCGGCGCAATCGGGGGCGTGTATTCTTCAATGCGTTGTGCCTTGAAATTGAGCTCGATGAGAGAGCCGTCGGCTCCGCCCCACCAGGTATTTCCGAATGGATCAAAGCCGCCGCGCTTCGCGGTCATCATGTGCGAACCGCTATTCAGGTTCAGGAGTTTCCCGGTTTGAATATCCAATATTTCGACGGTATTGCCCCAGTTTGCCGGCCCGCTGCCGCCCCAATATCTTCCGTCATAAGAAATTGTGTTGTCGTAGGTGCTGTCTGCTTGCAGGGGCCATTGCTGCAGGACCTTGCCGGTGTTGGGATCCATCTTCACGATCAAGCTGTGGCGGCCATCCCAGACGTACCCGTCGGAGTCCAGAGTGAAATTCCCAAAGCTGGGCGCGTTGATGGGAGTGGAGCTTTCAATTTTGGCTTGCTTCACTTCGCCTGTCTTGGGATCGAGGCGATTGAGCTGGTGCGCCCAGTTTTCTGAGATCCAGGCGATCCCGTTCTTGTCGATGACGGCGTGGTGGGTGCCGGGCATAGCGCCGGGAGTCAACGGAATGGTGTAATCCGTCACGATGCCCGTCTTTGGGTCGAGTTTGCCGACATAACGAGTCTTGTGGCTGGTGTACCAGACATTGCCCTGAGCATCAAGCGCGGCATCATGCAGCATGAGCAAATTCCGCGGCAGCTCGTATTCGGTAACCACGACTCTGGTCGATTCACCGCGAGGACGTGGGAAGGTGCGGATCGGCATATCCTGCGATTCGGGGCCGCGGACTCGCGCGAGAAACTTGGTGAGCATCGCGGCTTCAGGATCGGGAGCATTCATGGGCTTATTGCGAACGGCAATCGCAGTCCCGGTAAAATGCATCATTCGATCAACGATCAGGCCCCAACTGCGTTCGTCATAGCGATTCCGGAAAATCTGCTGCCAGGAGTGGCACCCGGAACAATTCTTCTGCAGCATGGCTTTTTCTTCCGCACTGCCGGGAAGATTCCACAGGATTTCGGCGCCACTGAGTTGTGACTCGAGCACCGCTGAGGCGGGCAGATCGTCGGAATCAACCACTTTTTCCAGCACGATGTCGTCAAGTTTTGTGGCCCCGTCAATGGAAACCGCATCGCGCACGTAAGGCTTGAAAGGCACGGGAGACGGAATCCGCAGCGTATAGGGCCCCGCCTGCATCTTGGGGAATTCGAATTTTCCGTCTCCGTTCGTGTACACCGTGGTTCGCACGCCGTTGGGCGCGATAAGCTGAACACCCACGCCCTCGGGGGAATCTCCGTTCTTGATCCGCACAACTCCACTGGCCCCGCCGGCGAGCCCGCTTTGAACCGGCCACTTGTGTGTCTCCGCGCGGTAAGAGGGGTTCATGGGCGGATTTTCGCCTTCCACGCAGCATTTGTCGGAGCGAATGTAGGCTACGAGGTCTGCTATGTCGGAATCGGATAAATTGTGAGCGGAGGAGGGCATGAGAGGGCCGCCGTCTTTGATCTTGGCGGCGACGTTTGCGTCGGTTACCGGACTGCCGGAAACCAAGGACGTACGCTTATACAGGTCTGCCAAGTAAGGAGCACTCTTGGTGTATTTGTTGTGACACATCCAACACTTGTAGGCGTAGATCACTTCCCCGCGCGCCGCTCCGCTATCACCGTCGATTCGATAAGTATCCAGCTGCAGTGAACGCTGAAGATTGTCCACGGCCATTTTGTCTTTATCGGCGTCAGCCGCTGGCTTTGGCCTGGGCGCAGCGCTGGCGATTCCTGACCAGACTACCGTGCCAGCCAAAAAGAGCGCGACTCCAGTGGCAAGTGAGAAGAGAATTACGCGCAACCAACGATAGTTTGGGCCTAGTGTTGGCATAGCTCACCTCGGGGCAAGTTTTGGGTTGTCCTGTGGCTGAGAGTATATACCTATCGATCCATTCGGACGCAAGTTTGGATCGAGATCGGCCTTAGCCACCGGCACACAGAATCTGCCTTTAGATAGGAGCTTCTGCAATTGTGCGTATTATTCTTCGAGGCCTAACGCGCGAATCTTGGTGAGCAGAGTTTTATAGGAAATACCAAGCTGTTCGGCGGCGCGCGTCTTATTCCATTTCGAGGCGCGTAGTGCGGCATCGATCTTGAATCGCTCCACGTATTCGTTAGCTCGCGTACTGACGTCCTGCAGAGTTCCTTCCCAGGAGAAGCTCTCCTCCAGCATACCCGAGGGCATTTCGCCTTCGGCAGGGCGTGGCGCAGAAAGCTGCAACGCGGGGGCGTCAATTTTTTGACCATCGCTGAGAATGGCCGTTCGTTCCATGGTGTTTTGCAGTTCTCGCACGTTGCCCGGCCAGCTATAAGTCAGCAAGGCGGTTCGGGCTTGCTGCGTGAGTTCCAAACCTGGTTTGCGAAATTCGGTGCGAAAGCGCTCCAGAAAAGCGTCCGCCAGCAGCAGGACGTCGTTGCCGCGCTCGCGCAACGGAGGAATCGTGATCGGCACCCCGGCAACACGGAAAAAAAGGTCTTCCCGGAACATTCGTGCCGCCACGGCCGCGTGCAAATCCTTATTGGTTGCAGCGATGATGCGGACGTCAACCTCCGTGCTCTGGGTGCCTCCCACGCGATCGAAGCGTTTTTCTTCCAGGACGCGCAGCAACTTGGACTGAATGGCGATCGGCAATTCTCCGATTTCGTCTAAAAAAATGGTACCGCGATGAGCCAGTTCCATTTTGCCGATCTTGCGAGAGCCCGCGCCCGTGTATGCGCCGCGCTCGTGGCCAAAGAGTTCGTTTTCGACGAGCCCCTCGGGAATCGCGGCGCAGTTCAGGGCTACAAAAGGCTGGGTTCGCCGCGGGGAGAGCCCGTGAATCGCGCGCGCAAAGAGTTCTTTGCCCGTGCCGCTTTCGCCTAGCAGCAGGATGGTAGAGTCTGTTGCCGCCACGCGCTGGACTTGGAGCGTCGCTGCCTGCATGGAGGGGTGCTCTCCGATAATTCTGGGAAAACCGTATCGTGCCGTGTATTCTTCGCGCAGCAGCAGGTTTTCTCGCAGCAATTCCTGCTGCTGCGCCGCCCGCGCCACGAGCAGATTCAGATGATCGAGATCGACCGGCTTCTGAATGAAGTCAAATGCTCCGTCTTTCATAGCAGCCACGGCCTCTTCGATCGAGCCATAAGCCGTAATGAGAATTACGGGAATTGTGGAGTCGGCTTGCTTGGATTCACGAAGCACTTCGAGGCCCGAGCAGCCCGGCAATTTCAAATCGCTGAGTACCAGCAGGTAGCGTCGCGAGTGGATTTTACTTACTGCCGCTGAACCGTCGGCAGCCTCGTCCACTGTGTAACCCTCACGTTCCAGCGCCTTGCGCAGCATGGCGCGCAATTCCGGTTTGTCTTCCACCAGGAGAAGAGGTTCCACGCGTTCTCTTCTATCACGAATTGGCGGGGAGGATTTGTCTCGAGACTTAGGTATGTGTGGAGAGGGGAACGTTGCAACTTTTAGCAATGCGAGTTACCTCAGTGAATTTGTCGCGAGCTAGACGAAAGGCTTTATTGGAGCAACTCCACCCAGGCTGTCGGTTTCTTCGGCGCCGTTTTTACGAATCTATGTGCGCCAGCCTCAGAGTGGGAAGTTCCTGAATCCTATGAGCTAGGGGCGGCCGATTTTGATCCGCTCGAATCTGGGGATCCCGGAGTTTCGCTCGCCCAGCCGGGGTCGCCCCCAGCCTTGCGTAATTCGTCTTCGAGATCGGAGAGTGCTTGCTTATCTTTCTCGACATCCTGTTTTCTAGTGTCGATGTCGCTCTGCGTCTTATTGATGTCGGCGCGACTGTTCTGCTCATGCATGGCCCAGTTCGGGTCCTGAGAATATTGTTCCTGCTTTAGATTGAATTCCCGCTGCAGGATGTCCAACTCCTTCGTATCATCAGCCAGGGTCTTGCGCGCTGCGGCAAATCTCGCGCGCCAGTAGGGCTCATCCTTCGCCTGTTCCTTCTTTGCGTCTTTTACGTCAGCTCCATTCGTTGGTTTGGCGTCGGCTCCGTTTGCCAGCTTCTTGTCGTCGTTCTTCTCTGCCGTTTTATCGGTTCCGGTTGCCTTGGCGGGTTCGTTCCCGATGACCGAGATCGTGCCCTTCAGGCCTGCCATATCCTCATTGGTGAATACCTTTGCCGGCTTACTGGAGTCTTTCTTCTGAGCGCGAGCCTTTCGCGCTGCATCCCCCAGAGAATCAGACTGTGAGCTTGAGGTGGGCTCGGCCCTATCTTGAGCGCGGACAAGCGAGATGCTCCCGGCAACCAAAAGCACGGCGGTCAAGGAGACTAGCCTTCTCGAAATCATAAGCAATCACCTTTCAGAGCTGACGGAGTACTAGAACTACATACAGTCTAGATACCGGCGACGCGGGAATCAACGGTCCCGCCCGCGAGGGTGTCCTGTCTGCTAAGTGGGAGTGAGACGATGAATTCAGCCCCGCCCTGGGGTTGGTTGCGGACTTCGACCGAGCCTCCGTGTTGCACGACGATTTTCTGTACGATTGCAAGGCCCAGTCCCGTTCCGTTTGTCTTGGTGGTATAGAAAGGTACAAAAATCCTGGAAAGATCATCGGCCGCAATGCCCGGCCCATTATCCGCTATTGTGATGCGCTGCAATTCACCACTCGGCCCATGTTCGACGGCGCCTTGGAGTTCAACATGCCCGCCAAATGGCTGGCCGGCTGCCGCTTCCGCGGCATTGCGAGTTAGATTCAGAAGCGCCTGGCGCAATAGACCTTCATCTCCGGCAATGCTCTCGAATTCGCCACGCGATGAGATAACCACTCCTGGGATGGCTTCTTGTATTTCCGTAATGACGCGGTCTAGGACAGAACGGAGCGGAACTTCTTCTGTGGAGAGGTCGAGCGGGCGGGCAAACTTCAGGAACTCAGTTACTACGTGAGTCAGAGCCCGCGTTTGATCCACGATGAGCTGAGCATGTTCCGCAGTCTCGCCTTTGGACTCCCGCCGTATCATCTGAGCGTAACCGGAAATCGTCGCCAGCGCATTCTTGAACTCATGAGCAATACCAGCAGAGAGTTCGCCCAGCGCGGCCAGGTTCTCCTTGACCTGTACTTGGCGCTGAAGCGCTGCCAGTTCGGTAAGATCGCTCAGTAAGCACAGCGCACCCGTAACCTGTGAGGACTTGCCCAGAATCGGCGAAATGGTCACTCCAAGCTGGCGCAATTCGCCTTGTGGAGTTGCATACTGAACCTCTTCACGACGAAAAGTGCGGCCCTCGCTCAAGCACGTGGCCAGGAGTCTCGACAGGGACGACTCTTTTCCGAACACCTCGGCATAACGGCGATAGGCGAGAGCATGTACATCGAGGGCCGCCTCTGCGGCCGGATTGGCGCTTGTTATTAAACCAGCGGAGCTGATCAGCAGGAGTCCAGCAGGCATATTACGCGTTACTGCTTCGCTCAGCCGCTCCGTCTGCTGAGCGCGCTCCCGATCGCGGCGATGCAAAGCGGCGAGTTCTTTTTCCTGTTCTCGAAGTTTCTGAATAACAGCCTGCATCGATGCAGCCATGAAGGCTGAAGGATTATCCAGCGAAGGCTTAGGCAGCGAAGGATCACCCGTCTCCTGGGATTCTCGCCCACGCAGCGCGCGGCGCATCACGAAGAAAACCAACGCTGCTGCCCCTACGATAAAGAGCACCAGCATGACCGCTGCGGCTGCCCATCCAGAGGGCAGTGTTGTCGACTGGACGTAGGCCAGCTGCAACCCGGTCACTAGCGTGCTCTTCAGATCAAACATTTGTGAATGCCCGATACCAGGCCAGGGCCGGCGAGCCGAAGAACATGACCAGGATCGCTCCGGCTCCTAGAAATGTCCCAAACGGCAGTTCGAAATCGCGTCCCTTACGCCCGATTGCGATTACTGCAATCCCAATAACGCTGCCGAGCAGAGATCCCAGCAGGATCGTAAGCAGCGCGCGTTGCAAACCCAAAAATGCGCCGGCCATGGCCATCATCTTGACATCGCCAAGCCCCATACCCTCGCGGCCGCGAGCCCGAAAATAACCCTCCGCGACCAGCCAAAGCAGTCCGCTCGCCACGCCTGCACCAATCAGCGCGTCGGCGAACGAGAGTGCCGCCTCCGGCGGAGGATAGGCAAAAAGACGGTCGGCGAGCCATTGTGCCGTGCCGTCCACAGGCTTGGTGAAAAGACTCAGCACCAATCCCATCCCCAGGCCGAGGAAATTTACCTTATCGGGCAAAATACGTTCGCGCAGGTCCGTGATCGTGAGCACGATGAGCAATGCGGCGAATATCGCCCATTTCAGTGCTTCGGCGCTGATTCCGAATGCGAAATAGCAAGCAAGGAAAAGGAGACCTGTGCCAATTTCCACCATCGGGTACATCGCCGAGATGTGCGCTTTGCATTTGCGACAGCGGCCGGCGAGTAGGAGCCAGCTCACCACCGGAATATTGTCATAGGGTTTAATCGGGGTTCCGCAGGATGGGCAATGAGATGGCGGCAATACGATCGATTCTGAGACGGGTATGCGAAGAATGCAGACGTTTAGAAAGCTACCGATGATCAAACCAAAAACGAATATGATGACTGCGATCATGCTGAAGATCAGATCTGAGCCAGCAATCAAGAGTTCTCCGTCTATGCTTCCACCTTAAGCCCTAGTTCACTGTGCCACAACAGTGTTGCCTCCTCAATCTAGCGGGGATGAGCAGTTGCCTGACTCCTAACCGCAGCAGCATCTGGACGACTTCGCAATATCATCTCGAGAATTTGCGATAATTTCCCGGTAATGTCCTGGCTCGAGCAAAGAATTCGGCAATACGAGCATCGCCGCTGGACTACCGATAATAATCGTCGGGTACGACCATTCAAATGGGGGCTAGAGCACCTCGGCGGAAACGCGGCTGATCCCGAACCTCGTAAATTTCTGGGCAACTGGATTCTAGACACGCTGGCGCACAGCCAGGAGTGGTTCCAAACCAACCCCGCCCACGACTATGCCTTAGATGCTCCCCAAAATGGCGCGCATAGAGATCGCGTCCTCACTTTCACCAGCGCGATAACTTCTTCCTGGCCGGAAAACAATCGTGTTCACGCGCGTCTTTTCGCGCCGAGCAACTCCGGGCCTGCAGTTGTCGTGCTACCGCAATGGAATGCCAAATGGGACGTACAAGTGAAAATTTGTCAGTGGCTCAACCGCTGGGGAATTACCGCGCTGCGTCTTTCCATGCCTTATCACGACCGGAGAATGATTCCGGGCCACGAGCGGGCCGACCACCTCGTGGGTTCCAATATCGGCCTCACGCTCGAAGCCAACCGGCAAGCCGTTCTCGACGTGCGCAGATGCCTGCAATGGCTTGCTCGCCAAGGCTACGGAAAATTGGGGTTGGTAGGCACCAGTATCGGTTCGGCGGTCGGATTCATCACCATGGCGCACGAGCCGCTTGTCAGCGCCGGAGTTTTCTTGCATGTTTCCACATATTTTGCAGATGTGGTGAGAACGGGGATGAATACGGCGCACGTCTGGGAAGGCCTGCGCGCGAACGTGTCCGCTGACGAACTTCGGCACTTCTGGTCGCCCATCAGTCCGTTCCCCTATGTGCCGCGCATGAATGGAAGCAGGCAGAAAATGCTTATGGTGAGCGCGCGCTATGACCCTACGTTCCTGCCCGAATTTTCAGAAGAGATTATCCGCGAAGTCCGAAAAACGGGCATGGAAACCGAGGTTCTATTGCTCCCTTGCGGCCACTATTCGCTCGAGCTGGCGCCTTTCAGCTACGCCGCCGCCCTGAGGATGGGCTCATTCCTGTTTCGGAACCTCGCCTAACCTCTTCTTAGCTTCAGGCCGGGATTTAAGCGGGAAAAGCTGGCGATATTTTTCCGGCAGCGACTTGGGTCGTCCTTCGCGATTGCAGATGATGTGAACGGTTTCGCCAGTAGCCAGCACTTCGCTGCTGTCGTGGCGCAGAATTTCGTAAGTAAACCGGATGCTGCGGCGACGCGATTCGCTCACCCGCGTCCTGATCCGCAGCTGATCATCGTATCGCGCCGGCCGAAGATAACGGCAGTTCGCTTCTGTAACCACGATGTAACTGTCGTCCTCGCGCTCCATCTGCTTATAGGCGATGCCACGCTCGCCCATGTACTCGACGCGTCCAACTTCGAAGAATGTGAAGTAGTTGCCATAGTAGACCACGCCCATCTGATCGGTGTCCTTATACCTCACGCGCGCCAGCGTTTCGGAAAATTCGCTCATCGTTTGTTTCCAGCGGACCAGCGCGGCTCGCGCTTTTCCAGAAACGCGCTCACTCCTTCGCGAAAGTCGGGGGTTGAACGGATAGCCACGCTCTCCGCAACGGCGAGCTCGATGCGCCGGTCGATTTCCGCTTGGCTGGCCCGCACGAGCAGGCGCTTGGTGGCCAGGAGACTCTCCGGACTATTGGCGATCAGTGTCGCAGCCAATTGGCGTGCAGACACCAGGAGTTGATCGGCAGGCACTACTCTTGTAACCAGGCCGATGGCCGTGGACTCCGCGGCGTCAACAATTCGGCCGGTCAGCAAAAGATCGCGCGCCAGTTTTTCTCCCACTTGCCTTTCCAGAAACATCGATACCACCGCGGGAACAAATCCGATGCGAACTTCCGTATACCCAAATTTCGCTTCGGGAACGGCGAGCGTGAAATCGGAAAGCGTCGCGATACCGCAGCCTCCGGCCAGCGCCGCGCCGTTGACCGCTGCAATCAGAGGTTTGGGGAAACTCCACAGATGGCGAAAAAATCCGGCCGTTCTTCGCGCGTCCGCGAGATTTTGTTCAGGTGATTGCGTCGCGAGGGACTTCAACGCGTCGAGATCCATACCTGCGCAGAAAGCCTTGCCTGCCCCAGTGATAATTGCCACGCGCTCGCCGCCCGATTCCACCTGCTTAAGCGCATCCCAAAGATCGGCAATCATGGTCGCTGAAATGGCGTTGCGTTTTTCGGGCCGATTGAGCGTGACCAGTGCCAAGGCACCGTCGCTTTCAAGTTTTATGGTGTTGTAAGTGGGCATTGCCGATCAGGAGTGTGCGTAGCGGTCGCGGATTTCGGCGGCGCGAGCGAGCGCCGACGTAAGGGCAGAGAGTTCGAGGCCGGTATCGATTCCATGCTCGCTTAGTGTGCGTACGACTGTCTCTGTGGCGATGTTCCCCACCAATTCGTCGCCGGCAAAAGGGCAGCCGCCCAGTCCGGTCAGCGCCGAATCAAACCGACGGCATCCGGCATTGTAGGCGGCCATCACCTTTTCTGCCATTCCTTCCGGCCGGCTGTGCAGATGGACACCCAATTCGACTCCGGCGACGCAATCTTTCACCGCGGTATAAAGCTTACCCACAGCTTCGGGCGTTGCGGTTCCCACAGTGTCCGCCAGAGAAATCGTGCGCACGCCGATGTCTTTCAGCCAGATGAGTGTGTCTTCGACAATTTCTGGTCCCCAGGGTTCGTCGTAGGGATTGCCAAAAGCCATGGAAACGTACACGACGAGGTTGCGTTCCGCTTCCTTTGTCGCTTTTTTCAGCTTTTCCACTAATGCGCGTGATTCGGCCCGCGACATATTGGCATTGGCGCGGCGGAAATAGGCTGAGATGGAATAAGGATAGCCAAGAGTACCGACTCCCGGCGCGGCGAGAGCGCGTTCCATTCCTTTTTCGTTTACGACGATTCCGATGATTTCAGGAGCCTCCGTGCCGGGTGGCAGGGAAGCAAGGAGTGCCTCCATCACGGCTTCGCTATCGGCCATTTGGCGCACGTGCTGCGGCGAAACGAAGCTCAACGCATCGATGTGTCTGAAGCCGGCCTCGACCAGCGCGAGCAAATACGACGCTTTGACCGGCGTCGGAATCACTTCCGGTAATCCCTGCCAGGCATCGCGCGGGCATTCGATGATTTTTGCCGCTTCGGTGGAATTCATCGAGAGGCAGGGCAGCTCAAGTCTGTAGCACCCCGGTTTTGAATTCGCGGAGGTCGGGATTCAATGCGGCGGCCTCAAGGGCCCAGATCAGGGCATCGCGCGTCTGGGCGGGATCCAGTATCGCATCCACCCAAAGTCGCGCGGCGGCGTAACGTGGATCGCTCTGCTGCTCGTAGGTCGCGCGCACGGATTCCCGTAAAGTTTCCAGCTCTTTCGCCGAAAGTTTTTTGCCTTCGCGTTCCAGTTGTTTCACCTTGATTTCGACCAGCGTGCCGGCCGCCGAATCCCCGCTCATCACGGCATAACGGGCGGTCGGCCATGCAAAAATGAAACGCGGATCATAGGCTTTGCCGCACATGGCGTAGTGGCCCGCGCCAAAACTGCCGCCGAGTATCACGGTGATTTTTGGCACGACGCTATTAGCCACGGCGTTCACCATTTTGGCCCCGGCGCGAATGATGCCGCTCCACTCCGCTTCCTTGCCCACCATGAATCCGTTTACGTCGTGTAGAAAAACAAGGGGCACCAGATTTTGATTGCAGTCGAGTATGAATCGTGCCGCCTTCTCGGCTGATTCCGTGTAAATGACGCCGCCAAATTCCACGCGGCGCTGCCCGGTGCCCGGATCTATCGTGGGCACTTGCATCTTTTGATTAGCGACAATGCCCACGGCCCACCCGCCGATGCGCGCATAGCCGCAAAGCACGGTCTGGCCATATTCCGCACGATATTCTTCGAAGCTGCTCCCGTCCACGATCCGCGCGATGATCTCTCGCATATCGTATTGCCGCGCCGGATCGGAAGAGAAAATCCCATAAATCTCCTCGGCGGGATAGGACGGCGGTTTGGGCGGGATGTGGTCGAATCGAGCCTCTTTCGGATGACCTGCCAGACTGACCAGTGAGCGAACACGTTCGAGGCACGCAGCGTCGTCGGGTTCGCGAAAATCCACAGTGCCGCTCACCTGCGCGTGCATTTTCGCGCCGCCCAGTTCTTCGGCAGATACGCGCTGCCCAATGGCCGCCTGTACAAGAGCCGGGCCTGCGAGAAATAGTCCTGAGCCCTCGGTCATCAAAATGTGATCGCACATCACGGGCAAGTAAGCGCCGCCCGCAACGCACATACCCATAATGGCGGTGATCTGCGGAATGCTCATGGCACTCATCACCGCGTTATTGCGAAAGACGCGGCCAAAATCGTCCGTATCCGGGAAGACGTCTTCCTGCAGCGGCAGAAAAACGCCTGCGGAATCGACCAGGTAAATCGTCGGGATATGATTTTCGATGGCGATATTTTGCGCGCGGATGACTTTCTTGGCAGTCATCGGGAAAAATGCGCCGGCCTTCACAGTGGCGTCATTCGCAATGATCATCACCAATCGCCCGGCGACGCGTGCAAGGCCTGTAATCGTGCCCGCTGCCGGCGCGCCGCCCCATTCGTGATACATTTCGTAGGCCGCATAAATCCCGAGCTCGAAGAACTCTGTCTTAGGATCGACCAGCCGCGCGACGCGCTCCCGCGCGGTAAGCCGGCCTTTTTTGTGTTGCGCGTCGGCCGCTTTTGCGCCTCCGCCTTCCTGCAGCTGCGCCTCTTCGTTTTTGATCTCGGTCAGCAGGTCTACCATGCGGCGCGTATTCTGCTCGAAAACAGGCGAATTCCTATGAATGCGGGTCTCGAGAAGCGTGCTCATATGTTCTCAGGGTAGCCGAAGGGATGTTTCGGGGCCATGGTCAGTCTTGAGAGCGCACATGAGTTCGGACGAAATCAACAATTTCCTGAGTGGAGGTCCCGGGCAGAAAAACCTCGGCAATGCCGGCTTTCTTCAAGCCAGGAATATCCGCTTCGGGAATGATCCCGCCAAGCACGACCGTCACGTCGTCCATGTGCTTGGCGTGCAGCAGCTTCATCAATTCCGGACAAATCGTGTTGTGAGCGCCTGAAAGGATTGAAAGACCGATGACGTCGACGTCTTCCTGTTCCGCAGCGGAGGCGATCATCTCCGGGGTTTGGCGCAAGCCGGTGTAAATCACTTCCATCCCCGCGTCACGAAGGGCGCGAGCAATGATCTTGGCGCCTCGGTCGTGGCCGTCAAGGCCCGGTTTGGCGATAAGCACGCGAATTTTGCGTTCGGACATGGTCCAAGAGAATACTTCAAATATGCGCCCTGTAATAACGGTTTGCTAGGTGATGGCAACTTCCTCGTAGGCTCCAAAGACGGTCCGCAACGCGTCGCAGATTTCTCCCAAAGTGGCGTAGGCTTTGACTGCTTCGTAGATGTGCGGCATGAGATTTTCTGTCCCTTCGGCGGCGCTTCTAAGACGATCGAGCCGGCGGTGCACCTCTTCGCTCGAGCGCTCTGCCCGCAATCGGCGGAGGCGGCCCTCCTGGCGCTGTGCAACGTTTTCATCGATCTGCAGAACCTCGATCGGCTGTTCCTCGGTTACGTATTCGTTGACGCCAACGACGATTTTTTCTTTGCGGTCGACGGCTTGCTGATACCGATATGAGGCTTCGGCAATCTCGCGTTGAGGATAGGAGCGCTCGATGGCAGCGACCATGCCTCCGAGAGCATCGATCTTACGAACGTATTCGCGGGCGGCCTGCTCGACCTCATTGGTTAGCGATTCCACAAAATAGGAACCGCCCAACGGGTCCACGGTATTCGTAACACCGCTTTCGTAGGCGATGATCTGCTGCGTCCGCAGCGCCAGAGTGGCCGCAAATTCTGTAGGCAGCGCCCAGGCTTCATCGAGCGAATTTGTGTGCAACGATTGCGTTCCGCCCATCACAGCGGCAAGCGCCTGAATCGCCGTCCGCACTACATTGTTGTAAGGCTGTTGTGCCGTAAGTGAGCAGCCCGCCGTCTGTGAATGGAAACGAAGCGCCCAGGAGCGAGGGTCCTTCGCGCCAAATCGTTCGCGCATCTCTTGCTGCCAGATGCGCCGAGCGGCGCGGTACTTGGCGATTTCCTCGAAAAAATCGTTGTGCGCGTTGAAAAAGAAAGAAAGCCGGGGCGCGAATTCGTCCACTGCCAAGCCCCGTTGGATGCCGCGCTCGACGTACTCGATGCCATCTCGCAGCGTGAACGCAAGCTCTTGGATTGCAGTAGAACCGGCCTCACGGATGTGATAACCGCTGATAGAAATCGGATTGAATCGCGGCGTGTGGCGTGTGCCAAATTCGAACGTGTCGATCACCAACCGCAACGACGGCTCGGGCGGATAGATGTACTCCTTCTGCGCGATATATTCCTTGAGAATGTCATTCTGGAGCGTGCCTGACAGCAGCTTCCAATCCGCTCCTTGCTTTTCCGCGACGGCAAGATACATGGCCCAGATAATCGCGGCGGGAGAATTGATCGTCATTGATGTGGTGACTTCCGCCAGCGGAATTTGGTCGAAGAGCGCTTCCATATCCGCCAGCGAACTTATCGCTACTCCGCATTTGCCCACTTCGCCGCGCGAGAGCGGATGATCGGAGTCATAACCCATCAGTGTCGGCAAATCGAAAGCCACGGAAAGTCCGGTTTGGCCCTGCCCAAGCAAGTAGCGGAAGCGCGCGTTGGTATCCTCGGCAGTGCCGAATCCGGCGAACTGGCGCATGGTCCACAGCCGGGCGCGATACATTGTTGAGTGAATGCCGCGCGTATATGGGGGCTCGCCCGGCTGGCCCAGATGGCGCTCCGGGTCCCAATGTGCGAGATCGGCAGGGGTATAAAGCTGACGGATGGGGTACCCGGATACAGTGGTGAAGCGTTGCGGACGCGCCGCAGAACGAGGCGGTTCGATTTCAGCTGATGGGTTCGCGGGTTTTTCGTTGGTCATGCGGGCTGCTTTCGCCCCACTTTTTGCGCATTGCGCACTGCTGTACTTTCCTCGGTGGTGCCGGTCTATTTTAGCCCAGTACAAGGTGCGGCAAAGCACCTGCTGGAATTTGATGTAACCGCTCCGAATTGTAGACGTTTGGTCGGGATCCAGGGACGAAACAGGATCAGCGTTGAAGGGACTGGCTGATATTTTCTGAGGACTCGCTGGCCGCACAGGACGTCAAATCCGCGAGCACATCGGCCGGCTTCCAGTCATTCCCGTTGTAGGTTTTATAGATACGGCCATCAGGTGAAATGATGGCTGTGCTCATGGAATGCGTGATCTGCCCCTGCTCCTGCGTCACGAATACATCAAAGAATTTCGTCACATCGTTCTTTTCAGCCGCCGGTATGGCGGCGAATTCCCAATGTTCAAACGTTCGTTGGCCCCGGTCCGTCACGAATGCGCGCCCATAGTTACGCAGCACCTTCGGCGTGTCGTACTGCGAGTCGAAGCTAACGCTTAGCAAATGCGTTTTGGCATAGAGCTCGGGCGTTTTCTCTATAGTTTTTTCTATTTCAGCAAAGTTATGGCTCATCAGCGGACAATAATCGGGCAGAGGGCAGCGCGTGTAGATGAATGTTAGCAATACGGACTTACCGCGATATTGTGCCAAACGGACGCGTTTGCCATCCTGATTCACTAACGTGAAATCTGGTACGAACGTTCCTTCATCGGAAGGCTGCAATTGGGCGCCCGTCGGCGACATCTTTCCATCCGATTTCTTCACCACAATGACATTTTCCAGATGGATCTCACTCGGACTGACAACAACATCAGCTGTGATTTGATCGCCGGGCGAAAGCTTTTCGAGCGTTTGGGCGTCGACTACAGGGTAGGGCATCGTCATTGCGCCCATGAATCCCGGAATTTCTTCGTGATTGACGACAAGGTGCTGCTGCGCTTTGTCCACTTGGACGACCGTGCCTTTCAGGTGATAACGCCGCACCTGAGTTTGGTTTGTTTCGCGGCACGCCGTAAGGGGCAGGGTCATAAGGAGCCCCAGCACCAACCAGATGGGCGCCGGCCATTTGCTCGCTTTGGTTAATCCATTAATCATCACTCCTTACTGATATCAAGGCTGGTGCGAGCGCGCAAGTGCGGGGGCTCTAAACGTGTGAATGGCCTTGCTGACAGAAGCAACTGGAGGGAAATCTCCGCTAGCTACAGCATCGGGCAGTCAACAGGTCCTGCCAGCCTTATTGCGTTACGTGGCCCCGGATGGCGTCCTCGGCGCTAATGTGGCTCTTGTCAAGCAGCACGCCGGTTGACAGTTCCATTTCGACCAGCGCGTTTGCATAACTGGCGCGTGCCTGCACTTCGGCCAGCTGAGCCTCCAGCAGATTTCTCTGGTCCAGAATTATGTTGTAAGGCGTGGAGAGGCCTGCGGCCGCTTTCTTCTGCTCAGCATCCAGCGTTTGCCTGCTGAAGTCCACCGCTGATGCCGCCGCCGCCACGACCGCTTTGGCTTGCATTAAGTTGATGCTGGCCGTTCGCACCTCTATGCCGATCTGGTTCTCGGTGCTCTGCAGGGATATCTCCGACTGTCGCTCTTGCAGACTGGCCCGCGCGTTATCGGCCTGCGCGCTGCGATTCTTGATCGGTATGGTAAGCGCGAAACCAATAGCGTATTCGGGATACTTCACACCAATAAACTGATTTAATTCCTGGCTCACGCCCCCCTTCACGAGGATGGGTACTCCCCCGGGAATTCGAATGAATTGGTTCCCGGAGATACCGGCCGTGGCGAACAGCCCGAACGCATTAAACGTGGGCTTGAGAAAATTCCGCGTAACCTTGACGGCCACTTGGTTGTTCCTGAGGGTTGCTTCTGCTTCAGACACTTCGGGACGATTCCGCGCCGCAGTCGCCAGCGACTGATCGAGAGGCAGAATATCCGAATCCTGTGGAGTCGGCAGCGGATCAGTAGCCACAATCTGTGCATCTCCGACGGAACCTGCGATCTGTTTGCTGAAGAAATTCTTGAGCGTTAACTCTTGCTGCTGGAGATTCGTCTGCGCGACGATCAGGTCTCTCTGGGTGGAGGCCACCTGGGATTGGGCCGACACGACGTCGAGTGGCGCCAGCGTCCCGATTTCAGCCTGTCTCTTGTTGTTCTCGTAGAGTCGCTGCGCAGCCTGCAGCGCCTGTTCAGTAGATCTGACCTGCTCCTGAGCTGAGACGAGGTTCCAATAGCTGTCCTCTGCCTGCGCCAGGGTCGTGTTGACTTGCTGCAGGTACCATTGTTTGACGAACTCGACATTGTTTCGCGCAACTGTTTGGAAGCGGCGGTTAAATGCGAAACCGAACCCGTTAGTCAGTTGCTGCACGGCAATCACGGACATTCTGGTGATGACGTCGGGGTTATAGATTAGAAATTGCTGCGTACTACCTTGGCGTTGATTGGCGACGTCCACGCTGAAGCTCGTTCCCGTCGTGAAGGCCTGCTGCCAGCCAAACGAGAAGAATGTCGTATTTGTAGTCACCACCGGAGAGCCGGCCACAACCAGTGTGTTCAGGGGGTTGGCCGTGCGATCCCAACTAAAATCGAAGCTGAAAGTCGGATCAAAACCGCCGCGGGGTTGCACAGTGAGTGACCTCGATGAGCCGCTAATGGACCCGACTCCGGAAACACCGCCGCCTGCTCCTCCTCCGCCCCCAAGTCCTGCTCCAATTGCGGCGGAAAAGAGAGCGTCCGGAATGCTCGCGCCGGCCGATTCTACCCCGCGCGCCGCCTGTCCCGACTTCGTTCGCAAAAGATCCGCCTGGGCGAAGTAATTGTTATAGCGGTCCACGGCAAGCTTCAGGTTGTTTTCTATAACGATGGCGGCAAGTTGCCGGAGGGACAACTCGATCTTACCCTCGCGAATCATGTCAGAAAGAGTTTTGGAGTTTGTTAGATCGGGCAGCGGAATTCGTTGCTGCTTGTATGGCGAGAGTATATGTGGGAACCACTGTGGATTCGTACTGTAATCGAGTTTTTGTGGCTGCGACGTTTGACCCAGCGAGGTCTGTACCGACACCAGAACGATAAAAATCAGAAAGGCTAAGTTCAGCGGAGGGCGCTGCCATAAAATGGGCGACAGCCAGTTACAGCCAGGCAGTCTAAATAGTTCCGAGTTGGTTCTTAGGCCCATGATTGGTTAGCGGACGCCGGGGATGCCTCCCTTACTGAACGGAGGGGCCGGCATTTTGGTGATCATCCCGCTCAAAGCGTCATTGAAGCTCATCCCATTGCGCTCGAGCATTGTTCCGCGAGCCTGATCCATGGCCACGAGAGCCTTGGCATAAGCATCAGCGGCCTGTATTTCGGCATACTGTGCCGTGGTCACGTCGCGCTGGCGCAGAACCACGTTATAAAAGGTCGAGGCGCCGACGCCCAACTTCTTCTGTTCCGCATCCAGAGACTGCTGCGCGAGCACGACCGCCTCTTGTGCCGCTTCAATTTGCGCCTTTCCTTGAACCAGGCTGATCATTGCTTGCCGGATGGCGAGCTCAGCCTGGTTACGCAAAGCCTGCAGGTTGACTTGAGTTTGCTGTGCCTCGAATTGGGCTCTCAGATTGTCGGCTTGGGCCGAGCGGTTCTTAATGGGCACCGCCAAACTGAATCCCAAAGACTCTTCGGGGAACTTGGCTTCAATCACCTGTGTTAGCGATCCCCCCGCCCCTGCTGGCACTACAGTACCGGGCGCAACGACGCCAGCTTGATTGCAAGTTATTCTGGCAGTTACGAGGCAGTTGCCCTGCAAACCCGACGCAGCATATTGGCCAAAGACGTCGCCGGTGGGCAGCAGATTGCTGGCCGTAAACTGCGTGGATATCTGTTCATTCAGCAAGTTCATTTGCGCAACTTGCAAGTCCGGGCGGCTGCGGAACGCTTCGGTCAGCACATCTTGCAGCGCTGGAATGTCAGTATCCCGGGGCTCCGGCAGCGGGTCTGTAGTCGCAATTTCTGCCGATTCCAATTCCGGGTCGATGCGCTTGCTCAACAGGTTCTTTAACGCGATTTCCTGGATCTGAAAGTTGGTCTGCGCAACCACCAGATCACGCTCACTGGCTGCCACCGCCGATTGGGCAGACACTACATCCAGCGGCGCCAAAGCGCCCACCTCGGCCTGCCTTTTGCTGTTCTCGTATAATCTTTGCGCCGCCGCGAGCGAGTCTTGGGCGACCTTTACGTTCTCCTGAAACTGCGCCATATCCCAATAGGCATTTTCCACTTGCTGCATGATTGCCTGCAATTGCGTCCGGAATATCGCCCCGGAAACGTTTTCGTTATTCTTGGCCACCAACACGAACCGCAGGTTTGATTTGAGCCCAAATCCGCTCAATAGAGGTTGATTGAATCCCACCGACATCCGACTTGCAACATCGGGATTAAAGAGCAAACTTTGCTGCGTTGAGGAGGATCGCAGGCCGTTCAGACTGACAAAGTAGCTGGTGCCACTCGCCAGGAGTTGCGTATAGCTGCCGCTCAAGGATGTGGAGTAAGTGGTCACGCTGGGAACACCTGCCACTACCAACGAATTAAGCGGAGAGGACGTGCGGTCCCAGCTGAAGTTGAAGTTAATCGTGGGATCGAACGTTCCCACCGGCGCGACGTTCACTGCGCCGCCTCCGCCGCTGATTCCTCCAGCGTTGCCGACGCCCCCTCCAGTCACCGCAGTGTTTACCCCCGTGCCCAGGGCGCCGGCACTCAAGCCGAGAGGAATGGTCGCGCCCGAAAATCCCCGGGCCGCTGATCCGGCCGAGGCCCTGAGCACATCGGTTTGGGACATAGGGACCACCTGCCGCTCCACAGCAATATCCAGATTGTTTTCAATCGCCAGAGCCAGCGCATCTGCCATAGAGATCTGCAGCTTACCGTCCCTGATCAAGTCCTTAAGTCTGGGGGAATTCTCCAGCGAGATAGGAGGGATCGGCTGCTGTCGGTATGGGGCGGTAAAGTTTCCAAACCATTTGGGTCCCTTTGAGTAGTCCTTGAGAAATGCGTTGCCTTGAGAGTCTTGAGAGGCTTGGGCTCGGAGTAGCCCCGGCGTAACGCAAATAAGGATTATGCCTGCGAATGCGCCTCCAAGACATTTCTTTACCTTCATTTCAAACCTCCTCAGGATCACTCAGTCGCTAGGAACACTGGAGAATTCTGGCATCGGTTAGTTGTAGTTAGTTGTAACGTCTAGCCGCCTGGAAATGTTTCAAGTTTGTGGCCCAAATTGACTTCCGTAACATGCACCGAAGGTGGCGGAGGGGCCAAACCGCCGAAAGCCAAGCAGTCTAACAGCGCCTTTTCCAGTTTGACAACGCGGCATCGAGTCTCGCGCCTGGAATCGTTCTTGCGTCGATGCGTTGGCGGGAGTTGGCTAGCCTTTCTTTCGCAACTCCCATGCTTCCGGCATGCCGGACCTCCCGTGCGATAATTCCTGGCCTATGCACAATATCAAGCTGACGGTTGCCTACGACGGAACCGATTTCCGAGGCTGGCAAATCCAGCCCGGCCAGCCGACGATTCAAGGTTTGCTTACGGAGGTGGTACAGCAACTAACTCAGGAGCGCTTGAATGTGCAGGGAGCAGGCCGCACAGATGCCGGCGTCCACGCCTGGGGTCAGGTCGTAAATTTTAAGACGAATTCCGAACTCGCGCCGGAGGAGCTCCGGCGGGGCTGCAATGCGCTCCTGCCGCCATCGATTCGCATTCGAGAGGCTGAAGAAGTCGGGCCGGACTTTCAAGCCCGACGTATGGCGCGGGCCAAAACCTATGTCTACTCGATCTATCGAGGCGCCGTTGTTCCGCCATTCCTCTGCCGCTACGTCTTGCATGTTCCTCAGAAGCTGGACTTTACCGCCATGGCGCAGGCTGCACAGTATTTTGAAGGAGAGCGTGATTTCACTTCGTTTTCAGCTTCGACAGGCTCGGAGGAAGAGGATAGGGATCAAACGATGATTCGTTCCATTTTCCGCTCGGAACTCATCGACCATGCATGTAGTGGGTCCCCTACCTCGACTTTGATTTGTGACCACCGATTAAGACCGGACGAATGGCTCTACGTCATTCGAGGCTCATCTTTTTTGCGTTACATGGTAAGGAAGATCGTCGGCACGTTGTTGAAAGTAGGCCGCGGCCAGCTTCCCGCAAGTGAGATTCCCGATCTACTGGAAAAGCGCGACCGCCGTTGTTCTGGACCCACCGCGCCGCCTCACGGCTTGTGTTTGCAATCGGTGGAATATCCCGATCCGCCAATTTCGCTCGGCGACAAGACTCGCGTGAGGTGATGCTCGAGCGGAGCAGCGATGCTTCCGACAAAAGGGCATCGATACTGATTTGATGCCTTGGCCCGTTCAAAAGCGTTCGAGTAGAATACATGTAGAGTTGATCATTTCCGGAGAAACCGACAGGAGAAATTAGAATCCAATGGGCGATACACCCGACGCAGCGCGGAAAGTTACGGCCAGCACGCAGGCAACTGCGACCACGGCATCAGTGGCCGATCAGACGGCACCGGCGTTAACGAAAGTCAAGGTTCGAAAACACCGGCAACGTTCCTGCGATGAAAAGGACGCGAAAGGGAAGCTCTGCGCGGGTCATCTGAAGCGATGGTATGACTATCCCAAGGAGATCGAACACCTTGTCGGGCCAAAAGCGGAGATCTACCGCTGCGAATTTTGCAAGACTCTTTACCGACCCGATCCGGAGCAACTGCCCCATAGCTTCACGCTTCGATATTAGAGCTACACAATTGCCGGTCGCGGGCGGAATTGCGCACGAAATTGTATCGAAACACTCGATAGGCTAACGGCGATGGACGATGCAGGACTGATCTACGACTGGAATAAAGTCGGGCAGATCCAGTTCGATACCCGGCGGAAAGTCACGCTGGACGACGAGACCCTACGCGACGGACTGCAGAATCCCTCCGTAATCGATCCCTCCATAGGCGAAAAAATTGAAATTCTCCGCCTGATGGAGTCGCTCGGAATTGAGATGGTGAATATCGGTCTGCCCGGAGCCGGCCCGCGTGCCTATGCCGATACCGAAGCCTTAGCCAAAGAAATCGCACGTTCGGGCATGAAGATCAGACCGAATTGCGCCGCGCGTACGCATGAGAACGATATTCGCCCAATTGTGGAAATTTCACAGCGCGCCGGTATTGCCATTGAAGCGTCCACATTTTTGGGTTCAAGTCCCATTCGGCGGCTGGTCGAGAACTGGACCACCGACCATCTGCAACGCACAGTCGAACACGCTGTGAATTTTGCGGTGCGCCACGGTCTCGCTGCCATGTTTGTAACGGAAGATACCGTGCGCACCGATCCCGAAACCATCGAGCGTCTCTATTCGACGGCAATCCGATGCGGTGCAACCTCCATAGTCTTGTGCGACACCGTGGGACACGCAACGCCGCTGGGGGCTTACAGTTTGGTGCAATTCGTGCGCGAGAAAATCGTGGCGCGCTGCGGAGTGCAGGTCCGAGTCGATTGGCACGGGCACTGCGATCGCGGTCTCGCGGTGGCGAATTCACTCGCCGCCATACTAGCGGGCGCCGACCAGGTGCACGCCGCCGCAAATTCGCTGGGTGAGCGCGTAGGCAATACCCCTATGGAGCTGATGCTGGTGAATTTGAGGCTCCTGGGACTGATTGACCGTGATCTTTCGCAATTGAAGCGATATTGTGAGACGGTAGCGCGGGCAACGGGTATTCCCATTCCTCCCAACTATCCCGTCGTAGGACGCGACGCATTCCGCACGGCTACCGGAGTGCACGCAGCAGCGATCATAAAAGCCTTCAAAAAATCAGATCCGATGCTGGCGAATACGGTCTATAGCGGTGTGCCTTCGCACCTGTTTGGTCTTGAACAAATTATCGAGATCGGTCCGTTGAGCGGCCGCTCTAACGTACAATACTGGCTTGAGCGGCACGACATTCCGGTAACGGAAGAACTTGTCTTGCGTATTTTCGATACAGCCAAAAAGTCCTCGCGGGTCCTGACGGATGAAGAGATCCTGGCTCTTTGCGCAAGCGTTTGAATGGTCGAGATGAAGACTCACGGATTTCCTCGCTCACGCCCGCGTAGAGTTCCGCGACCGAGCCAATGCGCATCTTGAAACTGGCGGGTGGGCCCGGTATGACTTGGGGCCTGCTCTGCGTTATGCTCTCGGCTATGGGTGTGCTCTCTTCGCGCAATGTCGTGCGGACAAGCCGCTCCTCTGCAGCGGATGTTACTGCCGATCCTCGCGTGCGGCAGGCAATGGCGAAACTCGCAAGCGAGGCTTCGTCTGTAACGGAGGAACAGATTCGCATCACCGAAATCCCTGCGCCATCGTTTCGGGAATCTCTCCGCGGCGCTCATCTTGCCAAGCTCTTGTCCGATGCAGGGCTCAAAGTTCATACAGATCAGGTCGGCAACGTCATTGGGGAGCGGGCCGGCAGCGCCAAGGGCGAGTTTGTTTTGATCACGGCTCACCTCGATACCGTCTTTCCAGCGGGCACTGACGTACGCGTCCGCCGTGAAGGAAGCAAGCTCCGGGCGCCGGGCATCTCAGATAACGGGACTGGGCTTGCCACGTTGCCTGCCATTGCACGAATTATGCGCGACACTAAGCTGGAAACGCGCAGCTCTATTCTTTTCGCTGCTGATGTAGGCGAAGAGGGAGAGGGCAATCTGCGAGGCATTCGCAAACTAGTCGAAAGTTATCGCAAGCAACTTCGCTATGTGATCGCGCTTGACGGCGCTTCCATCGATTACGTCACTACAGCAGCGCTGGCGTCGCGTCGCGTGGAGATCACCGTCATGGGGCCGGGTGGCCATAGCTGGTCCGATTTCGGCGTGCCCAATCCAATCGATGCGCTCGCACGCGGTATCGCGTTTTTCGTGAAAACGCCCGCTCCCGAAAGCCCCAGGACGACCTTCAATATCGGCAGCATCGAGGGCGGTACATCGGTGAATTCGATTCCCGCAAAAGCTTTGATCAAGGTAGATTTGCGCTCGGAAGCCGAACCGGAAATCCTCAAACTGGAAGCCGCCCTGCGCCGGTCCATCCAGAACGGTGTCGATGAGGAGATGCAAGCTGCGCGCGAACGAGGCGCGGCGAGTGGTATCAGCTTGTCGATAGATACAAAGGTGCTCGGCCTAAGACCGGGCGGTGAATTGGCCGAAAATTCTCCACTTCTCGCCGCAGTACAGGCGGCCGACGACTATCTGGGCAATCGCGCGCGCATCGAACGATCTTCGACCGACGCCAACATTCCGCTCTCATTGGGTATCCCCGCGATTGCTTTCGGGGCCGGAGGAACTTCCGGCGGCGCACACTCGCTCCAGGAATGGTACGATCCCACCGGCCGCGAGATTGGGATGCAGCGGGTTCTGCTTACATTGCTGCAGGTGGCCGGCCTGAATCCGCCAACCGACTGATCTCGTAGTCCCGCCTGTGTCTCGGAAGCTCAAAGCCGATCTTCTGCTCATCTTTTGTACCCTGATTTGGGGCGCAACTTTCGTACTGGTCAAAGACGCTTTGGCCAATACGTCCGTCTTTGTCTTCCTGGCTTTGCGCTTTCTCCTCGCCACCGTGGTGTTGATCTTGATGTATGGAAGTCAACTTCGAGCGGCAGGTGCAAGCGGCTTCCGTGCAGGCGCACTCATTGGCTGCTGCATGTTTGGGGGATACGCGTTTCAAACGGCCGGGCTGGCGCTCACCACACCCTCGAAAGCTGCGTTCATCACCGGTTTCTTTGTTGTGTTTGTTCCTCTCTTGCTCGCGCTCTTTGGATCGCGCCGCGCGCCTTTGTGGGTTTGGTTCGGCGCTCTCTCGGCGTTTATCGGACTTTATTTTCTCGCCGTACCGCGCTCGGGATTGTCAGCGCTGAACCGTGGCGATCTGCTCGTTCTTGCATGTGCCTTCATGTTTGCGCTGCACGTCATCAGCATTGGCCATTACAGTAGCCGGTATTCTCCGGGAGCGTTGACGTTAATTCAGGTTGCCGTAACGGCGCTGTTTACGACTTTATGCGTCCCGTTGTTCGCTTTGTTTGGGATTGTTGAGCAGCCTCGCGTCATGTGGACGCGAGGACTAATACTGGCCGTGGTGACGACCGGCATTTTCGCAACGGCGGTGGCTTTTTCGGTCCAGGTCTGGGCGCAGCAGTACACCAGCGCGAATCATGCTGCGATCATCTTCGCACTCGAACCGGTGTTCGCCGGTCTGACTTCCTTCCTTTTCTATCACGAACGTCTCAGTGCACGGTCGCTGGTGGGCGCGGCCCTCATCCTGGGCGGAATTCTCATCGCCGAATTGCTGGGACCCACTCCCGCCGCCGAATCTTCGGTTCCGCCCGCAGAGACCTTGCAGCGCCTTACCTGAGTTTCGATGTGTGATCCGTTTCTATAACGTGAAGCTTGCGTAGACGGAACCTCGTAATGCATTCGTGAAAAGCCGGTCTGCCCAATACCGGCCAAAGCGCCAGCCGATTTCCAAACGGTTGCCGGTCCTTGTGAATTTGTGGGCCATGGCCAAGTCCAATTCGCTGCCGTAGTGCACGCGAGGAAAATCCGAATGGTAATCGTAGTAGATTAGGGTGCCAACAGTGCTGCTTAACCTTGGCAAAGGCGAGGTGGCGCTCAGGTAACGCGCTTCAAGGCCGTTTCCGCCGCCACCACTGGGATCATTGAAAAACAAATCCGTCCAACCGTTGCGGGGCGGAGCCAAGGGCGTGGTCAATTCGTCGGTGTTGCTGCGCCCTCCCAGCAGAGCGTATCCCGCTTTCAGTTCCAAGCCGCGCCAGCCCGGACCCAATTCGCCCAAATAGTAGTTCACGTCGACTTGATTAGGATTCGTGCCATAGTTCCGCTGTTTAGCGAATTCCGCGGTATAAATCACACTCCAGTCAGGGCTGAACTTGTAAGGACCGTTTGCGCGCACACCGTAGGTTTGAGTCGAAAGGGAGAATTGGGGCCGTGACCGATAGTCGAGCAGTAAGCTATAGAGTGAGGCGTTGACTTGGTCGGGCTTCCTCCACACAAGATTGATCATGTCCGTATGCATGGGCGGCTGCCCGTCAGTCGCGTCGTAACCTACCTCTCGATTGAATCGATTGATGAATGTATATGTGAACGAGAAATTGTGAGGCAGGTCGGCGTCGAGTTTAACGGAGTCAAAACTTCCGTGCACTTGGCGCCAATAAGAAACGCTGAGGAACCGGCCGTCATTCAGCGTGATCTCCTGGCGTCCGACCCTCAGTTGCAAGTTTTTGTGATCAAGGCTGTGGCTCCATTGCACAAATCCCTGACTCATCTGCAGGCTTCGTGGGTCGAAGATAGCGGGGCGATTCGGCATATTTTGTGAAGGGAGTGTGGTATCGCTGTAGTCCGCAGATCCCGTGACCACTACGGCTTCGCCTTGCGCGAAAACGCTGAAGCCATGAAACGCAGGCGTTTCGTAGCCGAGCGCCAGCCTTAGTGTGGGAGCGTAGGCCGGAGCGGTAAACGGCGCTCCATCGCGTTCGAACGCTTCGAACCGGTATCGGACGTTGGCGGATATCTGCCCCCGCTTAATCCAGTCCCAAGCCACGTGCTGAGCCGATTCTGGCGCCTGCTGATCCTGCGCCGCAAGCTGAGCTGGCGTGCCAATCCACAAGGCAGCGCCAAGCGACAGGGTAATGCTCGCTCTCCAATGCGACCGCAGCCGATTGGGTTTAAGCCTCTTCAAAAAATGCTTGGAGAAATGCGGATTGGACACCCTACTTGAATCGAGCGGCAAGCTATAACAAATTCCACAGTAATTCAATGAAGGTAACCTGCTTTTAGAGACGCGGTTGAGCCGTTATTGTTTGAAATCGACCGCTTCGTACACGGTCGCTTGAGGATGGAGGCGCTGCTCGAAGGCTGTAATGTCACCCTCGTGTTTCAAAGTCAAACCGATATCGTCGAGTCCCTCGAGGAGCACCGTTTTGCGGAAATCATCAATATCAAAATGAAATTTCAGATCTCGCGTATCGCTAACGGTCTGATTGGGAAGATCGGCGGTGAGCTGATAACCTTCGTTCGCTTCTGCGCGGCGAAAGAGGTCGTCCACCTGCGCGTCCGGCAAAGTGATCGGAAGAATGCCGTTTTTGAAGCAATTGTTATAAAAAATGTCCGCGAAGCTTGGCGCGATGATCACGCGGAAGCCGTAATCGAGCAGCGCCCAAGGCGCATGTTCGCGGCTTGATCCGCAGCCGAAATTAGCGCGAGCGAGCAGCACCGAGGCGCCTCGATAGCGCGGAAAATTCAGCACAAAGTCGGCGTTGGGCACCTCGCCCGGCAGGTAACGCCAATCATAAAAAAGATTGCGCCCGAAGCCTTGGCGCGTAAGAGCCTTGAGAAATTGCTTAGGCACCATCTGGTCGGTATCAACGTTCACCCGATCGAGCGGCATCACCAAACCAGTGTGTTTCGATATTGGCTGCATCGCGTTACTCCGTCGCGTCCACGCCGAGATCACGTACATCCACGAAATGCCCCGCAATCGCCGCCGCCGCCGCCATGATCGGACTCACCAGGTGAGTGCGGCTGCCCTTGCCCTGGCGTCCTTCAAAATTACGGTTGGATGTGCTGGCGCTGCGTTCGCCGGCTGGCAGCACGTCCTCGTTCATGCCTATGCACATGCTGCATCCCGCATCGCGCCATTCAAATCCGGCTTCGCGCAGAATGCGATCAAGCCCTTCGGCTTCCGCTTTGGCCTTGACTACACGCGAGCCTGGCACCACTAAAGCAGCCTTTAAGCTGCGTGCAACATGTTTACCGCGAACCACACGCGCCACTGCGCGTAGGTCCTCGAGACGCGAGTTCGTGCACGACCCGATGAAAACGCGATCCACAGGAATATCCACGATAAGCGTCCCCGGCCGCAAATCCATGTATTCGAGTGCGCGAACCGCTGCTTTCTGCTCGTCGGGGTCACGGAAAGAGCTGGGATCAGGCACCCGGTCGGTCACGCTCGTGACCATACCCGGATTCGTACCCCAGGTCACCTGCGGAGCAATTTGCGCGGCATCCAGCTCCATGGTCTTATCGAATTTCGCCCCGAAGTCGCTCGGTAGTTCCATCCACTGATCCACGACAAAGTTAAACTCGCGACCGCGCGGCACGAACGGCTTGCCCTCGAGATACTCAAAAGTGGTTTGGTCCGGGGCCACCATGCCGGCCCGCGCGCCTCCCTCGATACTCATATTGCAAATGGTCATGCGGGCATCCATCGATAATCGGGAGATGGCCTCGCCCGCGTATTCGATCACGTGGCCGGTCCCGCCCGAGATGCCGATTTTTCCGATGAGTGCCAGGATGAGGTCCTTAGAAGATACCCCCTGGGCGCGCTTGCCGTTGAATTTAACCAGCATGGTCTTGGAACGATCCTGCTGCAGGCATTGCGACGCCAGAACGTGCTCCACCTCGCTTGTCCCGATGCCGAAGGCGAGCGCGCCGAAAGCTCCATGCGTGGAAGTGTGGCTATCGCCGCACACGATGGTAAGGCCGGGCTGTGTGATGCCAAGCTCGGGGCCGATGATGTGTACGATGCCCTGGTTGCGGCTGAACATGTCGAACAGCCGCACCCCGTGGTTCTTGCAATTCCGCGCCAGCGCTTCGAATTGCAGCCGGGCGTTATCATCCACTAGCGGCAATTCCCGGTTTTTTGTCGGAACCGAATGATCCATTACCGCAAACGTCAGATCGGGACGGCGGACCTTGCGGCCTGCGGCCTCAATTCCGGCAAACGCTTGCGGGGAAGTGCCTTCATGCACCAGATGTCGGTCGATATAAATCAGGCTGGGTTCTCCCGAAATGTCGCGCACCAAGTGGGATTCCCAGATCTTGTCGTACATGGTTCGAGGAGCCATGGGGATTGTATTTTAGCATATGGCTCCGAACGGGATGGGATGGGCGCGCTCACGTGTGTTTGCCAGCAAGCAAGTCAGCCCACCGATTTCTCTGTTGAGGCCTGGACGAATGCTATAATCGTACATCCCATCTTATGCCGGCATTCAGCGGCCCTGGGGAACACTCATGGGTATTCATCTGCGGGACTTGGCCAGTTGGGCTCGCAATCGAAAGTTTATTGCCGGCGCGCTCGTCGGCTTAACCTTATCCATTGGCATTCTTATCGGAACCGTGATCTCCGGTCGCGTGAACGCGACGCACTCGTTCCTGCCTAGCGGGGCGGCGCCCCTGGAGGTTCCCAACCCTGTTTCCCTTTCCAACGCCTTTGGCGCGATTGTGGAACGCGACGAACCGGCCGTGGTGAATATCTCCACTACTCAGGTCATTGATAGAAAGGGCCAGCCGAAAAGTCATGGCGGGAGTGCGGATCCATTTCACGACTTTTTCAATCGTTTCTTCGATTCCCCCAATGAAGGACCTGAAGCGGAGCGGAGCTTGGGCTCGGGCATCATCGTCGACAAAAAAGGATTCATCCTTACAAATAATCACGTCATCGAGCAGGCCACTAAGATTCAAGTCCAATTAAACACCGAGCCTACGCTCTACACGGCCAAGGTGATTGGAGTGGATAAAGAGACCGACTTGGCGGTGGTCAAGATTGAGGCGAACCGCGAGTTGCCGGTTGTGAGGCTGGGTAACTCCAGCGGCGTACATGTAGGCGACTGGGTCCTCGCTATCGGCAGCCCCTTCGGATTACAGTCGACTGTAACCGCCGGTATTATCAGCGCCAAGGACCGTGGCAACGTCGGGCGGCAGTTCCAGCACTTTCTGCAGACTGACGCGCCTATCAATCCTGGCAATTCGGGCGGTCCGTTAGTGGATATGAGCGGCAGCGTCATCGGTATAAATACCGCCATCATGACTGGCGGGCGAGGCTACGAAGGCGTCGGATTCGCCTTGCCGTCCAATATGGCGATTAGCGTTTACAACCAGATTGTCCAGCACGGAAAGGTGACCCGTGGCTCGATCGGGATCACATTTACCGAAGAGCAGAGCAGCAACCCGATTGTGCTTCACGAACTCGGCGCGGCCAACGGAATGGTCTTGCAGTATGTAGAGCCGGGCAGCCCGGCAGCGAAAGCGGGAATTCAACCGGGCGACGTCGTCACCACGGTAAACGGTAAGCCTGTGAAATCAGGCAGTGATCTCGTGGACCCGATTACCCAAACTGCAGTCGGAAATAAGGTCCATCTCGTTTACATGCGTGGCGGCGTGCAGCACGAAACCGACGTAACTGTAGAGGACCGCGCCAGGCTCTTTCCTGATCGGGTGGCCAGCTACGAAGAAGATGACCAGACACCGTCACGCCCCGCCGCAGTCGTGCCTGCCGATCTTGGGCTGCGGGTCGAAGATATCGGCGCGAATGGCACGCGGCGTTCGGATTTTCAGAACAATCACGGCGCCGTGGTTGCCGAGGTGGATCCGGCCACCTTTGCAGAGGACGTTGGGTTCATGCGTGGAGATCTGATTCAGGAAATCGATCATCAGCAGGTGATTTCCGTGGCCGACTATCGCAAATTAATCGAGGCGCTGAAACCGGGACAAGACGTGTTTTTTAAAGTTTTGCGTCACGCGGATAGCGAGCGCATGCTGACGATTTTTCTGGCGGGAGTTGTTCCCCAGGCGCACTGAACAACTACAGGTTCGTTAAATTCGATCGAACTCACAAAAATGCGCGCATACACAATCTCGAAGGTTGGGTTCGCCACGGTATTCTTGGCGGCGTTTAGTTTCGTTGGGCTGGGCCTTGCGGCGCCGCAGGCCGCCACGTCCAGCGCGGCGGCCAAACCCACAACCCCTAAGAAGTCAGTTGTTAAGCGTCCGGCTAGAAAGCGCAAACCTCGCCAGAGAGCACAGACCGTGCCAACACCGGCGCGAATCTCCGAAATTCAATCCGCGCTGGCTGCTCAGGGTGCCTACAAAGGCCAGCCTAACGGCAAATGGGATAGTGCGACGATCCAGGCGATGAAGGACTACCAGTCCAGGCATGGTCTCACAGCCACCGGCAAGCTCGACGCCCTGAGCTTGCAGAAACTCGGCCTGGGCTCAGAAATTGCGGGCCGTGCCGCGCCTTTGCCTCCGCCCCAAACGCAGGGCGCCACCCCTTCCGGCGAGCCACAGCAAACTCCCTGAAATCGTCGCCCAGGCAGGCTTTTCATTTCAGCTTGAATTTGCTTTGGTTTGACGCTGTCTGGGCTGTTTGCTAGATTGAAATTTGGAAGCCATTTGTGGCGTTGCGGCCTTTGAGGCCGACCGCGCTGACCAGCACCGCGAGCCTCCAATAGCGTGTTGCTTCGCGGGAAGGTCCGGAGGAGTTTATGGCCACCGCAGTACGCCCTACCGTTTTCAAAAATCTTATCAATGGGGAGTGGGTGGAATCCTCTAGTGGGCTTGCGTTTGAAGATCGCAATCCCGCAAACACTCGCGAATTGGTTGGAATGTTTCCTCGTTCTACGGCCGAGGATGTTGATGCCGCCGTCCGTGCCGCTGCCGAGGCGTTTCAATCCTGGCGCTTGGTTCCCGCTCCCAAGCGCGCTGAGATCATGTATCGCGCCGCGGAGACCCTGGTGAAGCGCAAAGACGACCTCGCCCGCGACATGACCCGTGAGATGGGAAAGGTTCTGGCGGAAGCTCGCGGCGACGTGCAGGAAGCCATCGACATGACCTACTACATGGCGGGGGAGGGACGCCGCCTGTTCGGTCAGACCACGCCTTCGGAATTGCCGAATAAATTCGCGATGTCCGCGCGGGAGCCTCATGGGGTCTGCGCCCTGATCACGCCGTGGAATTTCCCGATGGCTATACCCTCGTGGAAGATAATGCCGGCGCTGGTGTGCGGAAACACGGTCGTAATCAAGCCGGCCGAAGACACGCCTCTCTCCACCTACAGTTTGGTTCAAATACTCGCAGAAGCCGGCGTTCCCCGCGGCGTCGTGAATGTCGTGAATGGAACCGGGCCGGCGGTGGGTGCGCCGCTCGTTGACCATCCGGGTGTAGCTGCGGTGAGTTTTACAGGTTCGAGCGAAGTGGGCCGGCTGGTGAGCCAAGCCTGCGCACCCAGGCTGCGCCCGTGCCATCTGGAAATGGGCGGCAAGAATATTTTGATCGTGCTCGAAGATGCGAATCTGGACCTCGCAATCGATGGCGCGGTCTGGGGCGGCTTTGGTACCACAGGTCAGCGATGCACGGCCGCAAGCCGTGTAGCCATTCACAAGAAGGTTTACAAGGAGTTTCTGAACCGTTTCGTCGATCGTGTAAAAGCGCTCCGCGTGGGCGACGGTCTGGATCCCGCGACGGATATGGGGCCGTGCATCAACGAAGAGCAGCTCCAAAAAGTTATGGAGTACGTTGCCATCGGCAAGACCGAAGGCGCCAAACTAATGACGGGCGGTCATCGATTGACCGACGGGCCCTACGCCAATGGCTGGTTCCACGAACCTACTGTCTTTGCCGATGTTGATCCCCGCATGCGCATCGCACAGGAAGAGATTTTCGGTCCGGTTGTGGCGGTGATACCCATCGAGGGTTTCGATCAGGCCATTGAAGTCGCCAATGGCGTGCGTTACGGCCTTTCGGCCTCAATCTACACCCATGATGTAAACCGC
>Ga0207148_1043_pt1 | contig 34006 bp, 36 predicted proteins | sample Alteio_BWMinHeat_34_FD_153558 | JGI IMG/M metagenome (GOLD analysis project Ga0207148, IMG submission 153558) | Enriched cells from forest soil in Barre Woods Harvard Forest LTER site, Petersham, Massachusetts, United States -... | ecosystem: Environmental > Terrestrial > Soil > Temperate forest >... | reverse complement strand
AGCAGAGGGCATGGGTGTGGGTCCCATTTCCCGTTCACCACCACTTTCTACCCATTTTGCCATGATTTGGGCATCGGTGGGGTGAGGCTTGAGCGCGTCAGGGAAAGTTGCAAAGAGTCTTGCGCTTGCGTGCCATTGTTCAGGGTCTGTGTTCCCACGCGCGAGACACAGTTCCTCCGCGTGTGGGTGGGCGTTGCAAAATTGTGTTGCCCTATTTTCGTGATCCTCGGTCCACGTATAGGCGGTAAGTACCTGAGGGCAAAGGACAAGGCAGCTGAGAAGGGTAGTCATTTTTTTGAAGTTCATTTTATGCTCCATTTCCCTCGTTGATCGAGGTTGTTGATATAGGGAATATAAGGGGGAATTTATTAACACGAGGTTAACAAATTCAGGAATCAGGAGACAGGAGAAAAAGGCTGTCCTGACCCCTGTCTCCTGATTTCTGGCTCCTGAAATGGCCACTCGATAAATTCGACTCTCTCAAAATTTTCCCTAAAATGGGGGAGAAGGGGAGCGGTCTATGCCTATCATTTGGGCGGTAAGAAAATTATTCTGACTCCTGACTTCTGATTTCTGACAACTGATAAGAGGACAAAATGCACGACTATGATTTACAAACGCAGACGGAATTTAAATCAACCCAGGAAATACACTTGGCAACTGGAGACGGCCTGGTGGAAGAAAAGATGGCGCGTCTTGAAGCGGCTTTGGACAAGACAGAAAAACGTCTTAAGCAAATGAGTGTGCTTGAAAGCCGTACTCAATTTGAAGGAGAAGGGGAGTCTTCCTCGGGGCACGGTCAAGCGTTTATGAGCTATATTCGCAAAGGGTTGGATATGCCTTTGCAAGCTTATGAAGCGAAGTCTCTTTCGACAACATCTGAAGAGGACGGTGGTTATTTGGTGCCCTCAGGCCTCCAGGAGCGCTTGTATGCCACTTTACAAGCCACCTCCGTCATGCGCTCCTTGGCGTCTGTTCGCTCAATTTCAACGTCTGTTTTAGAGCTTTTGATTGATAAGGACGAAGCGGATGCGGGATGGATTGCAGAGACTGCGGATCGTGTGGAAACGGAAACGCCTGAGCTTTCCAAGGTGCGTATCCCTGTACATGAAATGTATGCCAAACCAAGGGCGACGCAAAAACTCTTGGATGATGCGTTTTTGAACGTGGAAGAGTGGCTGGCGCAGAAGATCTCTCAAAAAATGGCGGCGATGGAAAATGCGGCCTTTTTGATGGGAGATGGTAATAATAAGCCCAAGGGCATTCTGGCCTATGACACCTCTGTGCGTGCGGAGTGGGAATGGGGAGAATGGGAGGAAATCAAGACAGGAGCAAACGGGGGATTTGTGGAAGATTTAGGGGGCTTGAGTCTTCAGGATCTCTTCTTCTCTTTGAAGCCTCAGTATCTTCCGGGGAGTTCTTGGTTGATGTCCCGATCGGCCCAAGCCGCCATTCGGAAACTCACCGATGAAGATGGGCGTTTCCTGTGGGAGCTCCCCTTGGGAGGGTCTTTGCATCCGACGCTTTTGGGGTACCCGGTTGTGATTTGTGATGATGTGCCCAGCCTTGTGAAGGGCACAGCCTCAAAATCCGTTCTTTTTGGGAACTTCAAGGAAGCTTACCAAATTGTGGACCGGACGGGCACCCGAATCTTGCGGGATCCTTATAGTTCAAAACCTTACGTTGAGTTCTATACGACGCGACGTTTAGGCGGGGCTGCGCTTAATTTTGAGGCACTGAAGGTGTTAAATTTCGCGGCATAACGAAAAAGGCCCCGGTCTTTCGATCGGGGCCTTTTTTTGGTGACGGAGGGGGGCTTGTTTAGGTAGTGGGTTTGGCTCGAGGAGCTCGAGGCCGATAGGTTGGGGCCTGGTTCGCCGCGTTAAGGAGTTCCAAGAATCGATTGCGGGCGGCTAGGTTCGCTTGCTTAAGAGGCGCTGGGGGGGCAGGATTGTTGCGTAATTGCTCGTATGATCGCCCGTTCGCTTCGTTTGTTAGTTCGTTCGCTTGGGTCTGCAATTTCTTATACTGCGCATCAGCGTTGTACACCCACCTGAAATTCACGTAGGGATCGCTATTCTCATATGTGGGGTCGGCTAATTCGCTTTCTTTCAGCAGTGCAAGCATTGTTCGATCCCTATCGAGTGCAGAATTTAGCCCATTTTGTGACTCAGACGTAACGAGTGCATTGAATTTTGCTCTCCTCTGAACAAGAGAGTATGGCTCTCCTTGGTTAGCCGATGATGCAAGGGCAGGAAGAGAAGTGGTTGCGCAAAGAAGAAGAGCAAGAGAGGCTGTTCTCAGAAAAGTATTTAAATCAATTTTTGTCATCATGTGTTCCTCATGTAATGGTTATGAAAATGTGGATTTCATAGTGGCCATTGTACAGGATTTATCTCATAGTGTCAAGTATTCTGTGGACAACAATAAGCGGCTTAAATAAAAGGGCCCCGGTCTTTCGATCGGGGCCAGTTCGTGTACCAGGTGCCAACGGCTTTTTATTTATATAGGCGGTAGAGTCGTGATATGAAGTATGGTTTTGCTAACTTTCAATATGGATTTGCTAACTTGTCAAACATCAATGTTCTCTAAGCTCGTGTAGTATGGCATCCAAAAGTTACCAATTGGTTAAGTCTTGAAAAAATCTTGCACCTTTTTTGAGAGGCTGCTATAGAGAAGTCCATTCTAATAGGCTAAGGGGAAAACCCGGGCATGCCGACCTAGGATAATTTGTGTGAATCTATTAAACGAGAGAGAAAAAATGCCCAAGATGAAAACGAAGAGTAGCGTGAAAAAACGCTTTCGTCTCACAGCAACCGGAAAAATTATTATGGGCCAGGCTGGTAAGCGGCATGGCATGCGGAAGCGTTCGCAAGAAATGAAGCGGAATGCGCGCGGCACCACGATCATGAGAGAGTGTGATGCCCAAATTGTCCGTCGTTTTATGCCCTACGGTATTTGAGGAGAGTGAGTCATGGCTAATATATCACGTGGAAAAACAAGCCACGCCCGTCATAAAAAGGTCCTAAAGCTTGCAAAAGGCTACCGAGGACGTTCGAGTACGTGTTACCGCATTGCGTTGCAGCGCGTTGAAAAAGCATTGCAATATGCTTATCGTGACCGTCGGAATCGGAAACGCGATTTCCGTGCCCTTTGGATCCAACGGATCAATGCAGGTGTTCGAGAGCATGGCCTTACCTATTCGCGCTTTGTGAATGGCCTGTTGAAAGCAGGCATTGAGGTTGACCGGAAAGTACTGGCAGATCTTGCTGTACATGAACCCCTTGCTTTTAAAGGGATTGTGGACCAGGCGCGTGCTGCGCTAGCAGCATAGCTGCTGCGCAGTGTAGCGGTGGAGCAGTTTAGCAGTTAGTCGGAGCAGTAAGAAAAAGATATTGACAGGTGTTAGGGCTTTGTATTTCGTCCGCTACACCGCTACACCGCTACACCGCTACACTGACTGCGAGGTCATCCTATGGTACTCTCACCCACCCCCAAACCCAAAAAGCCCGACTGGATTCGCGTCAAGGCTCCTGTTTCCAAAGAATACATGGAAACGCGGGATTTGATGCGTCGCCAAAAACTCAACACGGTGTGTGAGGAAGCAGCCTGCCCCAACATTGGGGAATGCTGGGCAAAAAAGCACGCAACGGTGATGATTTTGGGCAGTGTGTGTACGCGCAGCTGTCGCTTCTGTAATATTGCCACAGGCCGTCCTGATCTTCTGGATCCTCATGAGCCGGAGCGGGTCGGGCAGGCCATTGCGGAGATGGGACTCCATCATGTGGTGGTGACCTCTGTAGACCGAGATGATTTGGAGGATGGAGGGGCTACCCATTTTGCTCAAACGATTCAAGCGATTCGTACCTCTTCTCCCCAGACAACGATTGAAGTGTTGACGCCGGATTTTCTCCGCAAACCAGGGGCGGTTGAGATTGTGGTTGAAGCGCATCCGGATGTATTTAACCATAATCTGGAGACGGTGCCGCGGCTGTATGCGGAGGTGCGTCCTGGGGCGCGATATTTTCATTCCCTAAGATTGCTTCAAACCGTGAAAGATCTTGACCCTTCCATTTTTACAAAGTCAGGGATCATGGTGGGGCTCGGAGAGGGCAGAGAAGAGGTCTATCAGGTGATGGACGACTTGCGGGCCGCCTCTGTTGATTTTATGACCATTGGTCAATATCTCCAGCCCACGCCTCAGCATCATGTGGTGGATCGCTTTGTGCATCCGGATGAGTTTAATGAGTATGCCGCCATGGCGCGGGGGAAGGGGTTTCTTATGGTTTCTGCGTCTCCTCTGACCCGATCCTCTTACCATGCGGGGGATGATTTTGTGCGCCTCAAAGCCGCACGGGAAGCGCAGCTTGCAAGGATCGCTTGAATGGCGAGCTGTTAAATGGCAAGTTGTTAAATGGCAAGTTGTTAAATGGCAAGTTGTTAAATGGCAAGTTGTCTTTACACCCATGAGATGCCTTATCGTGCAGATCAGTTGTATGACTTGGTGGCAGATGTTGCCAACTATCCTCAGTTTTTGCCGGGGTGTTTGAACGCCAAGATTCTGTCTCAATCGGAAACAGAACTTGTGGCGACGCTTACCGTGGGTCATGGGCCTTTTCAAGAGGCCTATACGTCGCGGGTGCATTTGACTCCTAAGACGCGTATTGATGTGGCTTATGTGGATGGTCCTTTCCGGCAGCTGACCAATTATTGGGTGTTTCAGCAGCTTTCAGAAACGTCTTCCCACGTCGAGTTCTTTATTGAGTTTCAATTTCAAAACAAGCTGTTCCAAAAGGCCTCCCAGATGGCCTTCGAATCTCTTTTTGGCAAAGTGTTGGAGGCGTTTGAGGGGCGGGCGGAGGCGCTTTATGGAGGAACGTAATGATGTCATCCCCGGCTTATAAGTCCTCCATCCCCAACTTGCCCGGCTACGCCAAAGGCTATGCCGTGGCGAGTTGAGGATATTAGGACTTGTTGACCGGGGACCCGGGGCTACACAAAAGTTCTTTCTTGCCTTGGCTTTCTGGATCCCCGGTCAAGTTCCTCTAGACCCCCGACGAGGTCGGGGGTAAGAGGAACTAAGCCGGGGATGACACCGGGGGACGTTCCACAGAAGCGCTATAAAAAATATCTCTTGCTTTTCTCCTCATTTCTTGTTATTAATAATCCCACATCTTATTTAAATCCCCCAGTGAAATATATACATGAACCTGAAAACCCTAAAGGCTAAGTCCCCGGCTGAGCTATTATTGATGGCTGAAGATCTCAATATTGAGAATGCCAATACCCTTCGCAAACAAGACATGATGTTTTCGATTTTGAAGAGTATGGCCAAAAAAGGTGAAACGATTTTTGGCGGCGGGGTTGCCGAAATTCTCCAGGATGGGTTTGCTTTCCTGAGATCTCCCGAAGCCAACTATTTGCCAGGACCTGATGACATTTATGTGTCTCCGAACCAGGTGCGGAAATTTGCCCTGCGGACGGGAGACACGGTTGAAGGGGAAATACGCGCGCCCAAGGATGGGGAGCGGTACTTTGCCCTTGTGAAAGTGAATGAGATTAATAATGAATCTCCAGAGGCCCTGAAACATCGTCTCAATTTTGACAACTTGACGCCTCTTTATCCTGATGAACGGCTTGTTTTGGAGGTGGATGATCCCACCCGGAAAGACATTACGCCGCGGGTGATTGATTTGGTTTCTCCGATTGGAAAAGGCCAACGTGCGTTGATCGTGGCGCCGCCGCGTTCTGGTAAAACGGTGATGATGCAAAATATTGCGCACTCCATTGCGACCAATCATCCTGAAGTGACCCTGATGGTCTTGCTGATTGATGAGCGTCCTGAGGAAGTGACCGACATGGCGCGCTCTGTCAAAGGAGAGGTCATTAGCTCGACCTTTGATGAACCGGCGACTCGTCACGTTCAGGTGGCTGAAATGGTGATTGAAAAGGCCAAGCGCCTTGTGGAGCTCAAGCGGGACGTTGTGATTCTGCTCGACAATATTACCCGTCTTGCCCGTGCTTATAACACAGTGATTCCCTCTTCGGGTAAGGTGTTGACGGGAGGCGTGGACGCGAATGCGCTCCAGCGCCCCAAGCGCTTTTTTGGTGCGGCCCGTAATATTGAAGAAGGTGGTTCCCTGACCATTATTTCCACGGCGCTGATTGATACAGGGTCGCGCATGGATGAAGTGATCTTTGAGGAATTCAAAGGAACGGGTAACTCGGAAATTGTGCTCGATCGGAAGCTTTCCGATAAGCGAACCTTCCCGGCCATTGATATTACGAAGTCAGGAACCCGTAAGGAAGAGCTCCTCATGGGTAAAGAACTTCTTTCAAAAATGTGGGTCTTGCGCCGCGTCCTGATTCCGATGGGCACAACGGACGGCATGGAATTCTTGATCGAAAAACTGCGGAGCACCAAGTGCAATGCGGAGTTCTTTGAGTCGATGAACTCGTAAGACAGTGGAGCAGTTTAGCAGTTAGTCAAAAAAATAAGAAATAAGAGAGAAAAAATTGTTGACAGGGCTGTTTATGGTCTGCCCCCCTTCCGCTACACTTTCTTCTTGCAATCCTGAAATAAATACCTATATCAAGTCTATTAGTAGTCGTGCCGTTATGTTGATGAGGCACTTTAATAGGATGGATTTAATGATGTTTACAGCTAAGAAGACGCTTTTGTCGACGGTTTCAACTCTTGTTTTAAGTTTGCAAGTTTGTGCTCCTGCACTCTGGGCGGCGGATGTGCATGATGATGATGGGACAGGCCTAGCCTCAGCAGCCTCAGCCTCAGCAGCAAGTGCAAGCCCTTCCGATAGAGATGCTCTCTATACGCAGGAACTCCCAGAATTCCCTGGTTTGCGGGTTGTCGTCGAAAAGGTTACGCCCACAAATAGAGCGGCTTGGCAGCGATATGCTGAAGTTCAATCCCATCCACGTGCCACAGACCTTGCCAAGAATTGTATGAATGGAGCTGGCGCGGCATTTTTTATATCAACGTCCCTTTAAGTCTCCTGGTCATTGGAATTCTTTTGCGTTTCGCTCCCAAAGATGTCATTGCCAAGAACGTTCAAAAATTAGACTTGAAAGGCACCGCCCTCCTCGCCAGCGGCCTTTGTTCCTTTGTCTATGGTCTCAGTCAAATTGAAACACTGGGGCTCACAGATTCCGTGGTTTTAAGCTTCTTAGGCGCAGGCGGCCTCTTAATGACTCTCTACTGGCAACAAGACAAAAAACAGACCGTCCGCATGATCCCCCCCTACCTTTTTTGCAACAAACCCTATATGGCCGCAACTTTCGGCGAATTTTTCATGGCCATGAACTTTTCCATGATTATCGTCCTCATGGCGCTTTATCTCCAAAATACACTCGGTTATTCCAGCTACGAAACAGGACTCATCTTCGTGGCCATGACCATCACCATGGGACTTCTGTCCCTCATTGGCGGCAAGATGATTGATATTTGGGATATCAAAGCGCCCATGATTTTTGCAGGCCTCGCAATATTGCTCGCAAACATTCTCATGGTTTTTTTAAAGACGGATTCCTCTTTGACTTATGTATGCACATGCCTCTTTTTCGCAGGTATCGGACTCGGAACCTATTTTCCTGCCTGCAACACAGCCATGATGCGTCCCATTCCCTCGGAAGACCTAAATGTGGCCTCGGGCCTCTACACCATGCTGATGATGTTGGGCAATACGTTCAGCGTTATCCTCAGCACAACCCTTGTGGTCTTTTTTGGAAAACACGATCTATTGGCGCACACGCAAACCCTGAATCTGTCCGCCTCCCAACACCAAGATCTTGTCAACATTATCTCACAAGTGGAGCACTCAGCCGCCCAACTGAAAGACTTCCCTGTCGACCAAGTCCCTCAGCTCCTCACTTGGGTGAATGAGGCCTTTGTGCATGGCCTCTCCCTGAACATGGTTATTGGGACAGGATTTGCGCTGTGTACGACAGGATTGGCGGTGTGGGGGATCAAAGGAAAAAGTGTAGCGGTGTAGCGGTGTAGCGGTGTAGCGGTGTAGCGGTGTAGCGGTGTAGCGGTGTAGCGGTGTAGCGGTGAGAAGAGAACAAGTGAAAAAAGACCAGTCAATATCTTCTTTTCTCTTGTATTACTTTTCTGACTAACCGCTCCACCGCTATACTGCTACACCGAAAACGGCCGCTTTCTCTGCCACCACCCCAAGACGCATCTCCTGTACGTGAAGCGTCTTGAGGCTCTCCCGGTGACCAATCGACACCAATGTTGTCTCTGGCAAGGTCTGCTTCAAAAGCCCATAGAGATGCGCCTCCGACGCCTCATCCATGGCAGAGGTCGCCTCATCCATCACAAGCCAGTGGGGCTTTGCCAAAAGAGCTCGCAGAATCGCAACCCGCTGTTGCTCACCCAACGAGAGAACACGCGCCCAATCATTCACTTCCCCAAGCCGTGGCTTGAAAGAACCAAGCCCCACCGCATCCAATCCATCGCAAAGCTCTTCCAAAGAAGCCTCCGACTTCGGGTACAGGAGAACTTCCTTGAGACTCCCCAAAGGAAGGTAGGGTTTTTGGGGCAAGAACAAAAAGTCACCCGCAGGAATCCGAATCTCACCCTTCCCGTAAGGCCACAAGCCTGCAATCGCCCGCGCTAAGGTGCTCTTCCCCGTTCCCGTAGGGCCTGAAATCAAGGTATGATCTCCAGGCGCCACACTTAAGCGAATATTCTCCTGCAAACGTCCCCCATGAGGTAGGGAAAGATGATCACACATCACTTCAAGTCCATCTTCCCAATGGCGCACATGGGCAAGGGTGGCAGGGGGCAATTCACCACTCAAGCTCATGGTGAACTCCAGCAACCGGACGGTTGTGGCCCGCCAAGCCGTGATCCCCACATAGTTCGTGATAATGAAGGAAAGGGAGTCACTCACTTGTTTAAAGGCAGAGAAAATTTGCATCAAAGATCCAAACGTCACTTCTTTCGCAAAAAACCGAGGCGCTGCAAGAAGAGCAGGCAAGAGAGCTTGCCACTGTCCATAAAACGACCCCCATGAGTTCATCACGAGCATCTGCTTGATAACCGCATAAGCATTTTGATTAATCTGCTGAAACCGGTCCTGGAAAATACCCTGTTCCCGCTTCTCTCCTTGATAAAAAGCAATCCCTTCTGAGTTATCGCGAAAACGAATAAGACTATACCGAAAGTTAGCCTCCCTTTTTTCATGCTCATAACTCAGTTTTGTGAGCCCCCTTCCAAAGTAAAAGCTCAGAAAGGTTCCCGCAACCGCATAAAGAATCGCACCCCAACACATATATCCTGGAATTGAAATCAGAACACCGCCGAGAGAGAAACGAAGCGTCCCGGAAAGGGACCACAAAATACCAAAGAAGGAGATCAGAGTAATCACTTGTTGAAAAAGACCAAGCATCATCGAAAGAGAGATATTAATGAATGAACTGATATCATCCGAGATCCGTTGATCCGGGTTGTCCGATCCATTTCCCTGCAGTTGCAACGCATAATACCGCCTGTTCTTCATCCATGTTTCAAGAGAATGCCGCGTCATCCATGACCGCCAGCGAACTTCCAATGTTTGGAGGAGATAATTCTTGGTGATAAAGACGATAATCGACAGAAACGCCCACCCCAAGAAAATACCGAGCAACTTAAAAAAGGCGTTTATATCTAACTTTTGCAGGGCCGTATAGAAATCATTGTGCCAGTAGTTAAGCTGAACAGAGACGGCAATAAAAATCCCCATCAAAATCAGGTACCCTCCCAGCAACCCACAAGCGCTCCATTTTTCATGGGACGTCCAATAGGGACGAATAAGATGGACCCAAATCTGCTTCGGAAAATCTAACCGTGACTTCATCATATCGCTCTTTTCCTTATGTAATGAATACAAATCAATATGTTCTTATATAGAAGCGCACAAACAAAAATGCAAGCATTAACAGAGTAAAGAGAGAAAATATTTAGGATAACGCTCAGAGAAAAGAGTGAGGACGTCGTTCCCACACAGTCTTGTGTGAAACTCCACGGGCTCAAGCCTGTCGTATCTTGTGCTTCTTCGCCACGCATCATCCCAACTCCAGACCCAATTCCCCATTTAAAAAAAGCCCCGTTCACTTACAAGAAGGGGCGATGCCAGGAGTGTAAAAAGATCAAGAGAGAGGAGGGAAAATCTCCTCATAGACTGGAATTTCTTGGGCGCAAAGCGTTTTAGGACTGATCTAAAAGAGAGAAACAGAGGACGTAAAGAGAAAATTTATCTCAATTATGCTTTTTGCCGTCTTATCAGCGATCCGATGACTCGCTATCAGACGCCTCTTCGGCTTGAGACAACCGCTCGGCCTCATCATTGAGCTCCTTAACCTCTGCGTGGTTAAGGGGACGATGCACGACCCGACACCCACCCATATCGCTAAAATCTGCATGGGCAGAAAAAGCCACGAACATAACACTCGCGGACAGAAAGGAAATTGCTAAATATCTTACCATTTTCTTATCCCTTTTTAACCATTACAAAATATACAAGTTTCATATAGCACGTCATTAATGAGATAGCAAGATCCAGGCAATAATTTTTTAACCATTGGTGCCTCACGATCAACTCTAGCCGAAAGATCCAAAATCTGCTATCGCCTAATCATACATAATCATAAAGGGAATCTCATGGCCGTCCGGGATGTAAAATTAGTGGAAGCGCTCGGGGAACGCTATCTTTCCTATGCGCTCTCGACCATTATACAGCGCTCGCTCCCTGATGTACGCGATGGGTTAAAGCCTGTCCATCGCCGTATCTTATATGCGATGCAGGAGCTGAATTTAAGCCCAAAAACAGGGTACAAAAAGTGCGCTCGCGTTGTGGGCGATGTAACAGGAAAATTCCATCCTCATGGGGAAGATGCAGCCTATGACGCGCTGGTCCGCCTTGCTCAGGATTTTTCGATGCGCCTGCCCCTTGTGGATGGCCAGGGAAATTTTGGGAGCATCGATGGGGATCCAGCGGCTGCACGACGCTACACAGAAGCGCGCCTCACCCCCGCAGCAATGGCTCTCATGGAAGGACTCGAGCAAAATGCCGTTGACTTCAGGAACACCTACGATGGGGAAAACGCCGAACCTCTTGTCATGCCCGCAAGCTTTCCAAACCTCCTCATCAATGGCGCCTCCGGCATTGCAGTTGGAATGGCCACCTCCATCCCCCCCCACAATTTTGAAGAAGTCTGCACAGGCCTCATTGCTCTGATCCGCAAACCCCAGCTGTCCACTGAAGAGCTGGCACACTACATCCCTGGCCCCGATTTCCCGACAGGCGGCATTTTGGTGGAATCCCGTGAGTCCATCCTCAAGGCTTATGAGACAGGCCGAGGCAGCTTTCGCTTGCGCGCCAAATGGGAAGTAGAGAAGAAAACCAATGGACAATATCAAATCGTCATCACCGAAATCCCTTATCAGGTTCCCAAATCAAAACTAATTGAAAAGATAGCTGATCTCCTCGATGACAAAAAACTTCCCCTGTTAGGGGATCTGCGCGAAGAATCGGCAGATACAATTCGCCTCGTTTTGGAGCCCAAATCTCGCACCATTGACCCCACTGTCCTCATGGAATCCCTCTTCCGCCTCACCGATCTCGAAGTGCGCATTCCCCTCAACATGAATGTGATCGATAAGAATAGCATCCCAGGGGTCATGACACTCAAACAAGTGCTGGAAGCCTTTTATGAGCATCGTCTCGATATTCTCAGCCGCACCACCCGCTTTCGCTTGGATAAGATCAATCACCGTCTGGAAATGCTTGAGGGATTCCTGATTGCCTATCTCAATCTCGACGAAGTGATTCGCCTGATTCGTGAGGAAGACAATCCCAGCCCCCTCATGCAACAGCGGTGGGGCCTTTCAGAAAACCAAGCGGAAGCGATCCTCAACATGCGTCTACGCTCTTTGCGTAAACTCGAAGAAATCGAAATTCGCACTGAGCACGCGAACCTCACGGCAGAAAAGGAAGGCCTGCTGGCGCTTCTCGACAATCCCTCTCTCCAGCAAAAAAAGATTATTCAAGAATTAGAAAAACTACAAAAGCAATTCCGGACTGAAAGCCAGCGCCGTACCCTTCTATCCGACCCTCCCGAAGAGATTGAGATCCCTCTCCAAGCCATGGCAGAACGGGAGCCGGTCACGATTGTCTGTTCCGAGAAAGGCTGGATCCGGGTGCTTAAAGGACACACTGTGCCCGCAAATGAAATGAAGTACAAGGACGGGGATCAAGAACGTTTTATCTTGCGTGCTGAAACAACAGATAAACTACTTGTCTTTACAACCCTAGGCCGCGTCTATTCCCTGGATGTGGATAAACTCCCCGGTGGGCGGGGTCATGGCGATCCTTTGCGCCTCACAATCAGCCTAGCCACAGACGAAGATGTGGTCTCTCTTCTGACACACTCTCCCTTTGGCGAAGATAAACAAGTCTTAGTCGCCTCAAGAGAGGGCCGAGGATTCTTAACCTCCCGTGCAGGCCTGGTGGCTCAAACACGGGGAGGCAAGCAAATCTTAATGGTGGAAGGTACCTCTGCCGCCCTTTGCCGAGAAGTGACGGGAGATCACATTGCTCTCATCGGAAAAAACAGAAAACTCCTCATTTTCAAGATAGAGGAGATTCCCGAAATGACCCGCGGCCGGGGCGTGATCCTCCAGCGCTACAAGGATGGGGGACTGTCAGATGCAACATTTCTCACCCTTGAGGAAGGACTCTCCTGGAAAAGTGGTGAAAGAACCCGCTGTGAGAAAAATCTTCTGCCCTGGCTTGGTAAGCGGGGGCAAGGAGGGCGTTTGCCGCCCCCTGGATTCCCGCGGACGAATGTGTTTTAGGATAATATCTTGTCATGCTCGGGCTCTCGCCGCGGCTGGCGTAGCCAGGAGAAATGCTTAATTTTCTTCTTAGAAAATTCCAGCATTTCTTGACCCGAGTACCGTCTCAATCACAGTATGAATCAGGTCCTCGGATCAAGAAAAGTCATTGTTTTTTGAAGAAAAAAACAAGCCTTTTCTAGTCCGAGGATGACAAATATTCAACTACCGATAAGGATCCGCCTTCACAAGATACTGCTGCACATACTGCCGCACCCCTTCCTCAAGAGACGTGAAAGGCGCATCATATCCTGTGCCACGCAGACGCGTCATGACAGCTTCCGTAAAATATTGATACTTCGGTTGTAAGGAAAGGGGCATATCCACAAACTCAATCACAGGGTCTTTGCCTAAAGCTTTAAAAACCGCCACCGCTAAATCATAAAAACTACGCGCTTTTCCTGTGCCTAAGTTAAAAAGACCACTCACCTGAGGATGATGGTAAAGCCAAATCATGGTATCCACACAATCACCGACCCAGATGAAATCGCGCAGCTGTCCCCCATCTTCAAAACCTTCCCGATGAGATTTAAACAAACGCGCAGGCTCTCCTTGAGAAATCTGACGAAATGTCTTTGACACAACACTTTGCATATCCCCCTTATGGTATTCGTTGGGGCCATAAACATTGAAAAATTTGAGACCCGTACATTGAGGGGGCACCCGTGAGCCTGCAGCTTCAACACATCGGTCAAAGAGATGTTTACTCCATCCATACACGTTTAAAGGCACAAGATTGGCAAGCGGAGACGCATCATCAAAACCCACACTGCCATCCCCATAGGTCGCTGCTGAAGACGCATAGACCAATCGAATATCTTGTTGCCGACACATCTCGAGCAACATCATCGAGAATTTAAAATTCATCGACATCATCAAGTCAGCATTGGTTTCCGTGGTCGAACTATTGGCGCCCAAATGATAGATCATCTGAACATCGTGCCCATGCCGCTCAAGAAAAGGCTTTAAATCTTCAGGAGAAATGAGATCCACAATGGCACGACGCTTGAGGTTTTGCCACCGTTCGTCAGACCCGAGGGTATCGCAGACAACAAGAGGCCCTAAGCCGTTTTCTTCAAGCTTTGCGACCAAATTTGATCCGATAAAGCCTGCCGCCCCCGTTACAACAATCATTATGCGCCTGCAGCCGCAGGAGGAGGAGATTTATCCTTAGATTTGGCAGCAGCTGAGTTAGATTTGTCAGCGCCCGGCTTGGCGTCAGCAGACGCTCCCTCTGAAGGATGCTTATCCACTGGTTGCTTATCATCTTCTGCAGGCACAACGGGTTCAAGAGAAGAAACGGACTGATGGGTCAAGTCTTCAAGTTCTTCAGCAGCTATTTTAAGTTTTTCCTCCAGCTTCTCCAGAGATTCTCTCTCGCGACGCAGTCGATCTCTGACATGCTTTTGAGGTAGTTTAAAGGCTTCTCTTTGTTGAGAAGAAATATCATAAACAGACAATCCATGCTTCTTAAAGATCATCTGGGCCTTTCTCACTTCCTGTTTGAGAGCTTTATTTTCCTCAGTCGTATCCTCAAGTTTTTTACGCATGAGGTCCACTTTTGATTGCGCCTCATGATACTTTTTCTCCGCTTTTTCCACAGCTGCCTCATGCTTTGCAGCTTCTTTTGCAGCAGCGGCAGCTTTTGCAGCAGCAGCGGCAGCAGCCTCTGTTGCCTCTGCATCCTTTTTAGCAACCGCAGCAGCTGTAGCCGCAGCTGTAGCCGCAGCTTCGGCATTTGTCATTGACGTTACAGCCTGAGGTTTTTTTGGCTGTGCAGGTTTTGCCGCCGTTGATTTCGGGGTAACAGCTGATTTCGGGGCAACAACAGGTAAGGAAACGGCAGGTGCCTTCCCGGACTGAGCTGCGGATGCAGGAGCATCAGCCCTCGCAGGGGACAAGACGCACAGGCAAGACAGCAAACAGGAAAGTATCATCGGGCTTGCACCTGTGGATGCAAAACCAAGAGTGCGAAGAGGGAAAAAAGAAACGCGAGATAGACGTGTGAGAAAGCGCATTATAGCCCTCTTATTATTAATTTTTACAAACGAATCCTAACAGGACTCTCAGCTTCTCTCAAGTAAAAATCTTTTGTGTGTGTGAGCCCAGTATCTATGAGACTCGCATATGCGACTCAAGTGAGAACCTTTTTGAAAAGATTCTCACTTGGTCCATCTTTTTGGTCGGCTTCAATCTTTTTAGTGAGGAGTCCGTCCAGCTTTTTTATCAGCCTTGGCAGCAGCCTCTTTAGCAGCCACAAGCTTTTCATCAGCCTTAGTAGCTGCAGTTTTAGCGCTAGCAAGAGCTTTATCAGCCTTTTGCTTAGCTTTATCAGCCTTTTGCTTAGCCTTTTGATCAGCTTTGTTAGTAGGATTAGCAGTAGCCGCTGCATCAGCAGAAGTAGCCGTTGCATCAGCAGAAGTAGCAGCCGTTTGAGCAGACGCAAGCTTTGCATGAGCAGCATCAGCAGCCGTTTGAGCTTTCACAAGATTTTTATCAGCTTTATCAGCCGTCTTTTCAGCAGCAGTCTCACCCGCCGGTGCTGGAGGAGTAGACGCTGGCGTTCCAGTAGATTCTGGTGTCCCAGCAGATGCTGGCGTTCCAGTAGATGCTGGCGTCGCATCAGATGCTGGTGTCGCATTAGATGCTGGTGTTCCAGAAGCCTCCTGAGCATGTTCTTTTTTATAAAGCGCTTCTTCCCTTGCTCTTATATCTGCCTGTGCTTTAACTTGCGTAGTGGTGGTAAGAAGAGCAACCGCAATGAGTGAAGCTCCTCCTAGAATTTTTTGTAAAGTTGTTATGTTCTTCATCATTTTCTCCATGTTTAAGATTTAGTTACATCTTCTTTCTGCTCACGAGTTCTTCCCCAATCGCCCTTTTCATTCCTGGCTTTCAACAGAAGGCTCATATAGCCTTGTCTCCGAGCATACGCGGACAATCTTAATTTTTCGTAAAGAGGAGTGATTTTTCTCACTTCCCAAAAAAAAACCGACTATCCTTTAATTTACTCCCGCGAGAGGACCCAAACTCAAAGGCATAGGCGTCCTTAAGACAGGATCCAAAAATACCAGCCACGGTTGAAATAATCCCCACGGCTTCTCCGGGAAGACTGCTACGATACAGAGCAATTGTCATCAGGCAAGAAACCAGGCCCATGGCGGCCGCAATTACCATAATATCTGCCCGAAAATTACTGCGTCCGGCATTAGCAAGGGCAATGTCACGCAGACGGGCACTTTCTCGATCTTTATATTCCTCCATCACTAACGCTTGATCCAGCTTGAGGATCTCTTGTTGAAATTGGATAAGGACGCGCGGATCTGATTGAAGCACCTGTAAAATTTTGGACGTCTCTCCCTCCCCTGTCACCGTCTGAGCAATATGAGCAACTTTTTGAGCTGTCTTGGCCCCCTCCTCTCCGTTGATCCACCGCCCAATCATCGGTGCAAATTCAGATAACGCAGAGACGAAACCAACCAAGGGAAAAGTCATGAGAACCTCTTTTCAAGCTGGTAAAAAAGATGATTTCCAAGATGCACTTGAACATTGCGTCCTTTGGCCCAAGAAGGATGACACGAAGCCGCATGGTAATGGTCGCACCCACCGGTCAAGTCGGGCCACCTTTGAGAATCCAAATTTTCAACCACCGTGGTGATGAGGCGAAAGAGGGAATTGGTGCCAAGATCCGCTTTGTCGAGAAGGAATCGATTGGGATCCCCCTCATTCCAACAAGAAAATTGCTGAGGTTTCAAACACACCTCCGCAACCGTGCGGCCATACCACCCTCCCCGCTGCACCCGGTTCATCACCACGTTTCCAATGGCAATAAAAGCCGCAATCCCACTGCGGGCATATTCCCCGCGCGCTTCCCCATAAAGGGTGCGAGCTAAAACATCGCGATCTTGTGCATTCATAAGGGGTCTCCTGTGATAAGGCGATGCCAACGTTTTCCTTCAAAAAAGATCAAGGACGCCCCCTTCTCATCCAGAAAAAGAGCTTGTGTTCCAAGAGGAGCCTGAGGCGGAAGGGTAGCCTTTTCATATAAAAGAAGGGGAGATAAATGTGGGGGCGGCGCTATCATCTCGTGCCACCTCTCCCCTTCCCACGTCTGGCTCTGGTGATCGTGCACACAAACATAGAGCCCATAGGCATGCGTCACAAACTCAAGCCTGCGATAAGGAGTCTGAGGTTGCCAAGCTCCCCGAAAAGCAAGGGTGGGAACGGGCAAAGAAAACGTCCCAAAATCTGTTCCAAATGTCCCAATGAGGGTCATGTGATGACCTTGAACACGCACCTTCCCAATCCCTTCTCCCATCCCAGGGTGGTCTTCAAGGGCCTTGAGACGCGCTGCAAGCTCATGGAAATTGCCATCGACTTCTTCAGATGTAAGGGGTGCGCCTTTTTCATGACGATAGATAATCATAGATAATCCTCCGGGTTTCAGGAATCAGAAAGCAGGAATCAGGAAATTTTAGTTTCCTCCTGTTCTGCCTTCAGTTTACAGAAATTTTTTGAGGGCTCAAATTTTGCGAGTGGCCTTTTGAAGAGGCAGGAATCGGGAAGGGCTTTTTGCCTGATTCCTATTTTCTGCTTCCTGTTATCGCGGCAGCTTTGCCGTCCGGTGCGCACCCACATTGAGCAAGAATCCAAACCCCATGAGAAGCGTCAGCAAGGCCGTCCCCCCATAAGACACAAGGGGCAAAGGCACACCTACAACCGGCAAGAGGCCCATCACCATACCAATGTTAATAAAGACATAGAGGAAGAAGGTGATCGTGATGCCAGCGGCCACAAAACGCCCAAACACATTTTGAGTCGTAAGAATGATACGAAAACAAGCAATCAGAAGGACCACATAAAGGCCAATCAGGAAAAGCCCTCCCATAAACCCCCATTCCTCACACAAAAGCGTAAAAATGGAATCCGTCTGCTTTTCCGGTAAAAACCCAAGGGAGGCTTGCGTCCCTTGCATATAACCCTTCCCCCATAATCCCCCAGATCCAAGAGCAATCTTTGATTGATTAATATGGTATCCTTTCCCAAGGGCATCTTGCCCTGGGTCAAAGAAAATCAGAATGCGATTTTTTTGGTAGTCATAGAGGAAATTCCACAAAAGGGGGATACTCGCAGCCGCCCCCATCAAAGCAACGCCGAAAAACCACAAAGAAACACCTGCCAAGAAAAACATCATGCCCCCTGTCAGGAGAAGGACCATTGCCGTCCCTAAATCCGGTTGGCGCAACACGAGACACACAGGGAGGAGGACGAGAAGGGTTGGAAACCACACTTTGGCGAGGGACAGGGGAAGTGATTGACTATGGAAATACCGCGCAAGCGCCATCACAAGGGCAATTTTCATAAGTTCAGAAGGTTGCAGTTGAATCACATAGAGGTCAATCCACCGCTCTGCCCCCATGCCCATGAAGCCCATACACTCAACACCACACAAAAGCACAAAGGAAATCCAGTAAAAAATATAAGAAAACTGGAGCCACCACCGTAAATTCGTCAGCGCCACCCCTCCCATAATAAGGATACCAATACTAAATCGCACAATCTGCTTAGACGCCCAAGGGGAGATATCCCCCCCGGCTGCAGAAATAAGAAGCCCCCACCCCAGGGCTGCAATCACAAAAATGAGACCGACGATGCCCCAATTAAGAGGCTTCATTTTTTGAAAAAAAGATTTAAGAATCATAACTCTGCTTCCTTTTCCATCAATTGCGCCTCAAGCAAAATATCCCGTGCCACTTGAACCGCAGGTCCTGAAGACCCTGCATGCTCAATCAAAACAGCAACGACATAGCGTGGATCATGAACCGGTGCATAGGCCATAAACAAACCATGTTCACGATATTTCCAAGGCAAATGGTAGGTCCGCGTTTGCCCCAGCGCCCGCTGTTGGCGCGTAATACGCCGCACCTGACTGGTCCCTGTCTTCCCCCCCATTTCATATCCTGGATCAAGGATACGCCACCTGAAGGCCGTCCCGCCTAGCATATTGGCAGCATCCCCCATGCCCCCCAACACAAGATCTAAATGCTCTCGTTTATAGTCCATCTGAGGAAAGAGCATCCCATGGATTCCCTCAAGCCGTGGCATAAGGCGCGTACCTCCCACAAGACGGGCAATGACAATCGCAAGTTCAAGAGGCGTTGCCAACATATATCCCTGGCCAATGCTGGCTTGAACCGTATCGCTGACGGTCCATTTTTCGCCCTTCTTTTCCTGCTTCCACGCTTTCGTCGGCACCAAACCCCGTTTTTGATAGGGAAAGTCTGGGAGACCTCCGCTCCCCAGACCAAAATCTTGATAAACTGCGGCAAGACGATCAATCCCTACCTTTTTTCCCACCTCATAAAAAAAGACATCACAAGATCGTGCAAGGGCTTGCGAAACATTGACAGGACCGTGCCCTTCCTTGCATATGCAATGAAATTTATGGGTCCCCACATACATGTACCCCGGACAATGAACGGTTGTATTGGCATTAATCACTCCCGCGTGAAGCGCTGCCAAGGCCACAAGCGGCTTAATCGTGGATCCGGGAGGATACCGACCCGAAAGGGCTTTATTCGTAAGCGGAACATAAACGTTATCTCTGAGCTTATTCCATTCCTTATGGCTGATCCCTTGGGGAAAAAGATTCGGATCAAAAGAAGGGGTCGACGCAAGAGCGAGAATATCCCCATTGCGCAGATCCATCACAACGGCAGCCGCACTGGGATGGGCTTCCAAGGTCTCTTGAACATAAGCCTGAAGATTTCCGTCCAATGTCAATCGGATCGTCTGACCCGGCGCACTGGGTTTTTGGTCCAACTCTCGCACGACTTTACGGCGCGCATTCACCTCAAAGGCACTATACCCGGGCACCCCCCGCAACCGCTTTTCAAAATGTTTTTCCAGCCCATTCTTTCCCACCTTCATTCCAGGAATGGCCAGAGCCTCATCCCCCTCCTGCTCTTCTTCAGAAGGAGCCGCAACATATCCCAGCACATGAGCCCCGACACTTTTCTCTGGATAGGTACGCACTCCCCCAACCTCAACAGAAATGCCAGGCAAATCAGCGCCATGCAGCTCAATGGTCGAGACCTCCGCCCAGGTAAGGTTTTCTTTAAGAATAACAGCATCAAGGCCCCGTTTTTTACGGGTCGATTTAAGTGCTTCTTCTTTTTCTTCATCTGAAAAAACAATTAATTTCGACAAAGCTTCCAGCGTCTTTTCCACCTTGTCTCGCTTATCCATCAAAAAAACAAGGCGGAAGGTCGTCGTGTTCTGAGCGAAAGGAACGCCGTGGCGATCACAGAGCTCACCCCTTGAAGGCAACAGAGCCCGGGTAGCCACACGGTTCCCCTCTGCCAAAAGATGATAATAATTTCCTTGGACAATCTGGAGATAATACATCCGCCCCACCAAAATGAGGAGGCATATCCCCTGCAAAAGGCCAATAACAAAGATGCGCGATAAAAATTGAGCATTCCTTTTGTCAGACATAAGCGTCACATCGGACATGAAAATGACTGAGACACCAGGCGATCAGAGGATACAAGGAAATGCCATAAATCCACGATCGAAAAAGGATCCCCCCTGACAGTCCATAGAGGCAAAGGACGACGAGACTATACACACAAAACAATCCCCACATCAAATAAAACACATGACGCGTAATGAAAACACGCACATAGGGAAGACCTAAAGCGCTGAAGAGAAGGATCGCCGACGAAAAGCCCAACTCTCTTCCCATCAAGGCATCATAAAAAAATCCAATTCCCAGCAAACTCACGATCGGCAGCCAAGTGGGCCGAAAAACAAGCCAATAGTAAACAGGGATCAGATAAAGCACAGGAAGAAGAGGCGCGCCCCCCATCTGCATCGAACATCCACAGAGGATCAGAAAAGCAATACACACCGTGGGGAGGCATTTCACGAGAAAGGAGAGAAGACCTTGGGAAACCTTCACCCCTGACACTCCTCTAAAGCACGCCCGATCTCCCCTGTCGCAGGGAGCTGCAGCACATGGACCCAGTCAAGTTTTTGAAAAGGGGCATAGGGCCTCACCCGAATTTTTCCATTCACAACATCTTCAACAATCCCCACAGGAAGCCCCACAGGAAACATGCCGCCAAGACCGGAAGTCACCACCTGTTCTCCCCGTTTCACGTTGCGTGTATTGCTTACATACACAAGTACAGGAAACCCATCCCCCTCCCCTGCGAGAATCGCTTTTTGCTCCGAGCTCACCGTCATCACAGGAAGTCTTGACCGCCGATCGTTCAGCAGCAACACATGGGCAACTTCCTGCCCCACCTTCTCTAACCGTCCCACGACCCCCTCAGGCACAATAACGGCCTGATTTTTGATAAGACCTTGTGCACTCCCTTTCCCCACCAAAAAGAGATGATGGAGTCCGTCATATGGGGTAGCAAGCACGGGAACAACAATCGAGCGATAAGGCGTAATATCCGGAACATGAAGGGCGCGACGCAAGGCAGCATTCTCAGCGTGAAGTCGGCTCAAAGCTTGCGTTTTCCACTTTAAGGCTTCATTTTCTGAGCGTAAAGAAACCATATCCTGACGAAATGCCGTAGCCTCCGCAAAAAGAGAGGCAACCGCATGAAAAGGGCGCGCCACAACGCCTTCCAACCAAGACACTTTCTCAAAAAAAACCTGCTCCGCAAATGCATGAAAGTGGGGAGAAAATTGAAAACTGCCGCCCAAGAGCAGAAGGCATAAAAGGGGCCAAAGCCCCATATGTTGCCGCCACCAAGGCAAGCGAGAGGAATAAGGATTAGGCGTGGGCTTAACAGGTTTTAGATCTTTGTGACGAATGAAAAACGGCACACTTCCCGCCCCCTAAACCGTAATGAGGACATTCTTATGATGCCCCATGAGATCAAGTGCTTTCCCTGTCCCAAGGGCCACACAGGACAAAGCGTCATCCGCAACAATAACCGGGAGGCCCGTCACATTTCGTAAAAGAACATCAATGTTTGACAAAAGAGACCCTCCCCCCGTCATCACAATACCACGATCCACAATATCCGCCGCAAGCTCAGGCGCCGTATTCTCAAGCGCCAACTTCACACCTTCCACAATCGCCATCATCGGCTCATGAAGGCTTTCTGCAATTTGCTTTTCTGAAATGATAATTTCCTTAGGAACCCCATGCAAAAGGTCACGCCCTTTAATTTCCATGGTGCGCCCCTCGCCCTTCGCAGGCGGAATTGCCGATCCAATGCCTTTCTTAATACGCTCCGCACTGGCTTCACCAATGAGAAGGTTATGGTTACGACGGATGTAACTAATAATCGCTTCATCCATCTTATCCCCTCCCACACGAACGGAACGGGAGTAAACGATACCGCCCAAAGACAAAACGGCAACTTCTGTGGTCCCACCTCCAATATCGACAACCATCGAGCCCGTTGGTTCCGTCACAGGAAGGCCTGCGCCAATCGCTGCTGCCATGGGTTCTTCGATCAGGTAAACACTCCGCGCGCCTGCACTTTCGGCCGATTCCTGAATGGCGCGCCGTTCAACCGCCGTCGACCCAGAAGGCACACAGATAATGACCCGCGGGCTCACAAACCGCCGCCGTTTATGCACCTTGTGCATAAAGTATTTGATCATTTCCTCAGCCACTTCAAAATCCGCAATCACCCCATCTTTCAGAGGTCGCACCGCTTGGATATTCCCGGGCGTCCGCCCAACCATGAGTTTGGCTTCCTCCCCCACCGCCAAAACATGCTTCTTGTCGCGGCCAATATAAGTGGCCACAACGGAAGGCTCATTCAGAACAATGCCTTGCCCTTTAACATAGACAAGCGTGTTCGCCGTTCCTAAGTCAATCGCCATATCTGAAGAAAGTTTACCGAGTAATTGAGCGAATATTTTCATATGATCCTATTCCAAAGATAGCAGAAGAGTTGAATTGAGGTCGGTTATACCACATTCATCCGAAATGCATAGGATTTTTTGGCTGATCAATCGGCTCACGCAAAAAAATTGCCATCCCTGCAAAAGCGAGGATGACAATTTAAGATTTTGGCAGGTCACTTCAATGCTGAGTCAAAGTTTAACGTTAGCTTCCACAGCTATCGATTAAGATTTCAGCATCATTCAGCCTTATTTGCCGTCTAGCTGATCTTTTTCAACTTGCTTTGCTTCTGCTATCTCAGCGTTTTCAACTTGCTTTGCTTCTGCTATCTCAGCTTTTTCCACTTGTTTTGCTTCTTCCACCTTAGCTTTATCATCCGCTTTTTCTTCTGCCTCCTCGGCAGCAACAACAGCCATAGCAGGTTTTCTGAGCAGTGGCGGCTTCTTATCTTCTGCATCGTCATGCGCAATCGCCATAGCAGGCTTCCTCTCCAACATTGGCTTCTTATCTTCTGCATCATCATGCGCAATCGCCATAGCAGGTTTCCTCTCCAACATTGGCTTCTTATCTTCTGCATCATCATGCGCAATCGCCATAGCAGGCTTCCTCTCCAGCGTCGGCTTCGTTTGAGCTTCAGCTGGTGGCGTTTGAGCTTCAACTGCTGTGGTAGAAAGAAGAGCGAGCATCGCTCCTCCTAAAATTCTTTGTAAAGTTGTTAAGTTTTTCATCATCTTTCTCCATATTATAAGTTTGGGTCATATCAGTTCAAGAAACTTTCTCATTCCTAAGTCTTAACGAAAGTTCTATTAAACTGCCCCAATTATAAGCCGATCATCTTAATTTTCTGTAAACAGGGGTGATTTATTAAGAAGAGTCGTTTTCATGTGCAGGCCAAGGCACTCGATATCAGGACATAGGAGGCAAGCGACCTTGCGCGGACCATGGTGCACAAAAAAAACCCGCCAAAAGCGGGGTTTGATGAAAAATCACAAGTCTGCGGTGGTTCACCTCCAGTCTTCTTGCCTTTCTATGACAGCCCCTGCGGTATTCCTGCTTTTTTTGGGATCTCAGCATGTTCTCCCATAGCTTGTATGGGAATATGGACATTACGGTCTTTACCCACTTTTGCTTCCTGACTGGCTTCTTGCTGACGTTGCTTCTCTTCTAAGGCAGCTCTTAAGGCTTTCTCTGCTTGCAAACACTCACTCATACGAGCCTCCGCTAGGGACCGCCACCCTTCATCTTCTTGCGGACTGTCTTCGGGCGTCTCTTCTACGTTTATTCTTAGAGGTGCTCTTTTTTGATGCTCTGCTTGTGTTTTTGCACTTGAGTGAGCTGCTGCCGCTACAGAAACATGTTCTGGATCAAGCAACAAATGAGAAGCCAAGAGAGTAGACGAAGAGCAGATGAGCATACTGAGGGCAAGGGCTGAAAAAAGAGTTTTCTGGGTCATCACATAAATCCTTTTAAAAAGCCACCCCAGAGAGGGGTGCGGTTACAAGAAGCCTAAGTGATTGGTATATCACAAATATTTTCCATTGCCATAAAAATTCCTTCAGATGCATACTTTCTGGTCATAAGACGCACGCATCCTTAAGATGACGTATGGTTAAAAGAAAAAACCCCACAAAAAGTGGGGTTTTTATAGTGTTTTTTTATGGTATTTCTTCTAGTGCCATTGACTATTGTGCTGCTGCTACTCTTGCTCTTTCTGCTCTTGCTCTTTCGACTCTTTCCCTTATAGCTGTGAATGCTTCTTCTGTTCTTCTCATTGCTTCTGCTCGTACAAACCATTCGCTGTCGACTCTCGTTCTTATGACTCTGAGTTCTTCTTGTAGGGCGACGACTCTTTCTTTTGCTGTCCTGTATGCTGCCTTTGCGTTTGCAAATTCAGCATTTTTCGCTGCCAGATCTGAGTCTGCAGGAACTGACCCCAAAGAACGAGAGGAAGATGCTTCAGCCGGTAGCATATGCCGCGGCGTTGTGGCCCTTTTGTATGCTTCCAATGTGGCTCTGTGTGCGACTATTGCTCTCTCGGCTTTGAGTGCATCTTGTTCTGTGTATGATGCATCGAATCGGCTTCTGAGATCTGCCGTTGCTTTGTTTAATGCAGCTCCTGCTGCGGCGATTGTTGTGGCTCTTGCTGCGTCGTTTAATTCGTCTATTTTTTGACTTATTGCTAGTAGTGCTGCTCTTTCTCTGTCGAGTGCGCCTTCTTCTGCATCTTTTGCTCTTTCGAGTGCGTCTTGTGCTGTCCTTAGGTCTGCATTGGCTCTATCGTCTGCGGCTTTTGCTCTCTCATGTGCAGCTCTTGCCGCCTCTAGGTCTGCGTCTTCTCGTGCGACTATCGCGGCTATTGCCGCCTCTCTTTCTTCTCTTTCCCGCGCGGCTTGTGCTGCTGCCCTTTCTCTTGCCGCTCTCCTTTCTTCTACTTCTCTTTCTCTTGTTTCTTCTCTCTCTTTTTCTCGCATTCTCCTTTCGTATTTTTCTCCACGCAATGCTTTTACGATTGGATTGCGCAGTGCTCTCTCTTTTGCTTCTTGCTGTCTTCTTCGTTTGAGTTTTTCGTCCTTAAACTCTGCCTCTAACAACCCAGCCCATAAAGCCACGATCTCGCCCTGTGATTGCGCTTTTTTGACAGCCTCCTCGAAGGTCCTTAATCTTTCCGCGTTGTCTTTTTTCATGAGCGCGTCTTCTGTAAGGCGCTCTCTATCTGCTTCTTTTGCTGTTATCAATTTTTCTTGTGCTGTTTCATACGCCCCTGGCGCTGCTTTCATGCGCGCTTGCATCCCTGGGGTTAAAAATTCCAACTCGTCCAAGTTTTCTTGTGCACTCCACTGAGAAGCAGCCAGGAGAGAATAAGGAGAAAAAACAATCACACTCAAGGCAAGAACTGAAACTGTAGACAAAAGCGTTTTTTTGGTCATCACATAAATCCTTTTAAAACGGCCCCTCTCATTCAAAGAGAAGCACAACTATCAACGAAAGAAACATAATAACCAAAACATAACATTGCAAGTAAAAAATTATTATTTGATCTCAAAACGGCACAATCAAACTTGCCTTTAATCCTCCGTGCAAAAAGGAAGGAGAGAGAATAATATCCCCCCCGTGGGCATGGGCGATATCCCGTGCAATGGAGAGCCCCAGACCAATCCCCCCTGTGGCCACATTGCGCGATCCTTCCAACCGAAAGAAGGGTTGAAACACTTCCCGGATTTTATCCTCAGGGATTCCCGGCCCATCATCTTCAACCGAAATAATAAGGGCGTCTTGTTCCAGCGATACCTCAATCCAAACCTCATTCCCATAGCGGGTAGCATTATTGATCAGATTCATCAGACAGCGTTTCAGAGCTTGCGGCCTCACATAAATAACGGGAAGCGTTTGAGGCGTATAATGCACCTGCGTGTCAAGATCCGCGCGTCCCTTAATGGCCGAAAGACACAAATCACCCATATTGGTCTCAACCGGCTCTTCTAACCCCTCTCCCTTTGCAAAGGTAAGATACCCTTCAATCATCGCACTCATCTCTTCAACGTCTTGCTTGAGGCCTTCCACAGCCGAGGAAGGTTTCATCATCGCCAGCTGAAGGCGCATCCGCGTCAAAGGCGTCCGCAGATCATGGGAAACACCTGCCAGCATTTCTGTTTTTTGGGTCAGTTGATGATGGAGACGCTCTTTCATAGTCATCAACGCCCGCGCCACTTTGCGAATCTCAATTGCCCCTTCCAATTTAAAAGTGGCAAAGGGGCGCCCCTTCCCGAAACGATCCGCAGCAATCGCAAGCCGCCGCAAGGGCTTCACCTGATTGTGCATAAAGATGACCGAGATACAGAGGAAAAAAGTGGATGTCCCCGCAACCCACAAAATAAAGAGCATGAAGGATTTACTATACAACCGTTTACACGGCGTTATAAATTGCAAAACGCCCTTATCAACCCCCACCTCAATAATAATGTCGTGGCGCGTGATCGAAAAAGTATAGGGAATAAAAATTTGTTTTTTGAGGGCAAGGTCCAAGAAACTATTGCGCCATTTTCGTGCAATGGGCTCACGAATCTCACCTCCCGGAATAAATTCCATCCTCAGTTCAAGGTGCGTCCCACCCACGGCTTTATAAATATTTTGATGGTCCGGATTGCGGGTGTAAAGGTCCGTGAGCGTTGCCACATCCCCTGCAATATTATTGGCGAGCTCCTGTGTCACCCGATCCCAATGATGATCAAAGAAGACATAGGCCGAGATGGTCTCCATCAAGACAATGGGAACTACTAAAATCAGAAGCGCCCGTCCAAAGAGACTCGCCGGCAGGTACTGTTTAAGAGCTTTAAAGGGATGAATCATGAATCTGGAATCAGGACATAGCCCTTCCCTCGGATGGTTTGAAGGTACCGCGGGATCTTAGGATCCCCCTCAATTTTCCGCCTCAGGCGCGTAATCTGCACATCAACGGTGCGCGGATTGAGCTCCCCCTCATAAGCACTCACAAGATCCTCCCGCATAAGCGGCTTTCCCCGATATTGGCTAAAAATCTTCAGAAGGTTACTTTCAACTGTTGTAAGCGGAATCGGCGTCGTCCCTCGCGTCAACCGATTCGCATGAAGATCATAGTGAACCTCTCCCATGGAAAGGACACCTGTATCCCGTGTCGTCTGACGACGCCTAAGAATCGCTTGAATCCGCAAAAGAAGCTCTCGGGGATCAAAAGGCTTGGCGAGATAATCATCGGCCCCACAACTAAGGCCCGTCACCCGATCTTCCGTCTCCCCCATCGCCGTCAAAAGAAGAATGGGCACATCCCGGTAAGCAATCGGACCCGCCCGAATGGAGTTCGTGAGAGAAAAACCATCCTCCCCCGGCATCATCACATCAAGAAGGATCAGATCAAAAAGAAAGATATCCATGAGCTGACGTGCTTCAGAGGCCTCACTGGCCGCGGAAACAAAAAAATTGTTCTCCATCAAAAACTTACACAAAAGCTCCCGCAGCCGTTCGTCATCATCGACCAAGAGAATGTGGGGATTTGTCATGGCCGCGCACACCCGGAGCCACGTTCTTTCTCAAGCGCTCTCAGTTGCTTCTCATCCAAGTCAAATCCCACGTAAACTGAACAATCTTCAGACGCGAGCATGACTTGCAATTGTTGAAAGGACACCACAGTATCCTCCTCTGGTTCAAACGTAATCTCTGCCTGATGAAGCGTACGTGAGAGAAGATTTCCCTTCTCATTAAGGATCGCCACCACATAAACGGGCGCAATCGTCAAAGAGGTGTTGTGTTTGGAGGTCTCTCGAAAACTTGTCATACGCAAACGCATATCCATATAAAGACGATGATCAACCCACTGACACACAGGGCGCACACTATCGATGTCGGTGCGCACGCCTGAGGCATCAACTCTTTTTGAAAGCTCTCCAACAATGGCTGTGTGAGGGCACGGCACCTCCTGGTGGTTCGTTGATGAACCACACCCAACGAGGATACTTGCAAGAAAAGGAACAAGAAAGCGCAGATTAACCCTCCACATGACTTCCATCACAAAAAGGAGGGGTTTTTGTTTGCTTACAGCCACACAAGATCACCTCCCCTGAAACCGGCACCGTAAAACAATGAGACTTAAGTCCCGTGCCTTTATGACTGCCATCGCAAAAGGGTTCCCTTTGACTAAGCCCACATGTACACCAAAAATAAGGCGTTCCCTCTTCAAGAGAAACTTTAAAAGCTTGAGCACATATCATGAGAACTTCCTTTCGTTTCCTGCAATCTACTGAAAAAGGAAGGGCTCGACAAGGATGTTTCATTTATGGCATTGATGCCTTATAACTCGGCACGTCTACCCAAACGTGTCATCCCCGACTTAGAGCCTCTTAATTTGCATCGCAAATTTTTAGAGGCTCTTGATCGGGACCTAGAGCCGCCCAAAAATTCTTTCATACCTTGGTTCCTGGGTCCCCGGTCAAGGCTCTCTAAATCCCCGACAAGTCGGGGCTAAGAGAGCCTAAGCCGGGGATGACAAGAGGAGGACAGGAACAACAGAGGTCTCCTATGAAAGAAGTCGAAATTTATACCGATGGCGCCTGTCAAGGAAACCCCGGCCCTGGCGGGTGGGGCGTGATCCTGCGCTACCAAGGCGTTGAAAAAGAACTGTTTGGCTACGATCCTGCCACAACGAACAACCGCATGGAAATGCAAGCAGCCATTGAAGGATTGCAAAGCCTCACCCGCCCCATGGATGTCTCCCTCTATACGGACAGCCTCTACCTCAAAGATGGCATCACAAAATGGCTGCCTGGGTGGAAACAAAGAAACTGGCGCTCGTCCTCGAATGCGCCTGTCAAAAACAAAGACTTATGGGAAATTCTTGATGCTCTTTCTCAACACCACACCATTACCTGGCTGTGGGTCCGGGGCCACACAGGGCATCCAGAAAATGAGCGGGCAGATGCTTTAGCGCGCCAGGCCATTGAGCAGAAAGCGGTCAATGGTCAGTCATCAGTGAGCAGATCTCCTAAATAACGAAACTCCAAGAACAAAAACCTGTGTTATCCTCCCGTCACCCTTGGCTTTAGATTTATTCCTAGAAAACATGAGAGTTTCTTAAGGTCAGGCACCTGCTAACGTTCTTTGTGTTGCGAGAGCAGATCTGATCACTGATGACTGATAACTTTCTCACGCCACACCACAGCCTTCCCCACCAAACAGTTCATCCCCTTGTTGAAGGCCACCACAATGCCATAAAAATTACAAGGGACAACCGGGACTTTTTCACAAAACAGGTGAGAGGCAATAACCCGCCGGTTGGGGAAATCCACCACTTTGAAAAGAAGCTTGATCTGCACGTAAGGGGCTGAAGATCCAAGACCATACACTGAAAAATCCTGAATATCCGTTTGAAGTAATTGATCTGTCTGAAGGCTGCGATTGACCCGTTCTCCGCCCCATCGCTGGGAAAAGCTATCAATCAGAACATCCTGCACCGCCTTTGGCAAACGGTCAGACCACTCCCCCTCGGCAAGATAGTCCCGCTGATAAAGGGAAGGGGTCACCGCAATGCGCGGTGTATCAAGACTGAGATCACTAAAGGGCAGATCAACAGTCAACGCAGGGAGGGTGCGTGACTGCGCAGCAACCACAGGATCACTCTTTAAGGTATAGAGGGCGCGCGGCGCCTCCCCCTCCAACAGATAAGCACAACCTGTCAAACAGGCTAAGGAAAGTACCCAAAGACGTTTCATAATTTACATCCCCCCTAAAAATACAAGAAGCCTTCCAATTCAGACAGTTTATCAACAATTGAGGGTTGCCATGCCCAACTTGGCGGCAAAAGATCCCCAGAACGGTATTCATGATAAATAACAGGAGAGGCCGATATATATTGAAAGAGCGGAACCATGTTCGGAATCGAGTTAAACCAATCGGGTTTCCGTAGCATGAGCTCATTCAAACAAGGCTGAGGGCCACGCTGCATCGCACGCTCAACAGCTGCGCGCACAATATTCGGCGACCGAGGCGTAAGCATCACAACAATCGATCGACGCGACGAGATGGTTTTGTCTGTTGAAAAGAAATATTGGACAACAGGGATATCTCGCAATCCAGGAACACCTGACTTGAGATCATCTTCGGTACGTTCATACATCCCTCCCAACATAAGGGTATCCCCAAGACGCATTTTGACTTGGGTATCGATACGACTTTTAAGAACTTGTATGGTTGACTGATAAAGATTAAGCGTTCCTGCTCCTTGGTCAGACTGTAAGATGATGCTTCCTTCAATCGTAATGGTGAGGGTCACCATGTCATCTTCCAGTTTCTGGGGCGTCACAACCATCGTTGTGCCTACGGGATATTTCACGAGCGAACCACCATACTGTCCCGACATACCGGTTACAAATTCTCGACCTGAAAAAAAGACCGATTGTTTTTTAAGGAAGGTCATGAGCGAAGGCCGGCTCACAACTTCTGTTCGCTCATCCGATGCTTGCGCAATATTCATACTGTAGTTCAAAGCGCTCCATGTCAAACCTGCCGTGAAGATATTACCGCTAAAGTTCCCAACACCTGTACTTGTCTGCGCAAATGCCGCAGTCGGCGCAGGCTGAGCAGGGCTTTGGGATGACACACCGCCAAGATTAGAAATGGTAGGACCCAACGCCGTCCCCCCGGGCTGCGCCGTCGCCATTGCGTTCCCAAAATACCGGAGATAGGACCCTGGGTTAAGACTCATGTACAGGTTTGACATGAGGTTAACACCCTTCGTTGTCGACGCATCTTCCTGAATACGCAGGAGATAACAATCCACAATAATTTGAGGATCTGCAACGGTAGGTGCCCCCGGGCCACCAAGAGGACTTTCTAAAACCTCTTCCGCCTTACTTTTAACGCCTGCATTGCTCTTGTCTGAACCGAGCAGAAAATTCGCGATCGCCTTGGGTTCAAGGGCGTTATCACCTCCCTTACCAGGCGCATCCGCAAGGGTCGGTGAGAGACGGCCACTCTGATAAAGAGATGTCCAATCCTCAAGGCGTGCGGCAACATGGTCGACCCCCACATCCTCGCCCACTTGCTTTTTAAAAATCTCAAAATGCTTCTTAGCCACTGGAAAGTTTCCAACAGACGCATGAATCATCGCCGCAGACCGATGTACCAGGGGGTCTTGCGGCTTTAATTTTTCTGCTTGCGCAATGGCAGAGAGCGCCGTCTTAATATCATACGCATAGTAGGAAGCCGAGGCGAGTTCATGTAAGAGATCAGGATCCTTGGGTCGCATAAGAAGCGCATTCGCCAAGAGCTCCTGAGCTTCGCCATATTCTTTCCGTTGTGCTTTCAGCATCGCCAATTGCTTGATCGCAAATATATTTGAGGGCTCAATATTTAAAGCATTGCGATATCCCACAGCGGCCAATTCCAATTGAGAGTCGTCCGACGTTACCGCAAGCTTCTCATAAACCATGGCATTCAAGATATGAAAGATCGGGTTTTTAGGTTGGTTTTGAAGGGCAATATTGAGAAAACGAGAGGCGTCCTTATATTTTTCCTCTTTGATAAGCTGAAAAGCATAGACAATCGGCGGGCTCACGGTCTTCTTCGATCCTAAGGAAGCAAGAGGCGCTTTTGCCGAAATTGCAGGCGGAGGGGGCGGGGCCGTATCACAACCTGCAACAGCACAAACGCCCGTCAGCATGGCACAAATCAGTCGTTTCCTTAAGATCATTCTTATTATTCCCCAGGATCTAGGTGTTTAAAGAGAACCTAGAGCGCCTTTCAAAAAAAGTCAAACAAGATAGCGTAAAAAATTTCATTTTTTTTACCCATCTTCAATTTTTTCGCATGCTATGCTAGAGTGCTTTCCAAATGAATGGATAAGATTAAAGGACCTCATGAGAAATTTCCTTATTCACGCTTTCCAAAGAGCATTCTTGGGCCTTTGCCTCGTCTTTATATCAACCGCTTATGCAGCTTCCCCTGTCCACCTCACCCTCATCAAGGGAGGCTCCTCTGCAGGAAAAACACAAGCAGGCTTAAAGATCGATATTCCTGAAAAGTGGCATGTCTATGCACCGGCTCCTGAAGGGGAAGAAAGCGCTGGATTCCCTCCTTCTCTCCAATGGGAAAAGTCGGAAAACATCAGACATGTGGAGAGTCAGTGGCCCCCCTCCCATAAAACAAAAGTGCAAGGTCAACCCTCCTATGTCTATAAAGGCACAACGCTTATCCCCCTGGCTCTCACGCCAACGGATAAGACAAAGCCCATTGTCCTCAAGATCAACGTGTCCCTTTTGGCCTGTTCCGATGTCTGCGTTCCGTTGAATCTTCCCCTGTCGCTTGTGATCAACCCCGGAGATGCTGCCGATCCTCTGTTTCAGCTCCCGAAAAATGAGACGCCCCTGATAACGCTTCTGATCATTGCCCTGCTGGGAGGGCTCATCTTGAACGTAATGCCGTGTGTCCTCCCCGTCCTCTCTCTCAAAGTCATGTCCCTCATCAAACACTCGAAAAAAAACCACCGTGCTCAAGCGAAAAGAGGATTTTTTCTGACCGGCCTGGGGATTATCACGTCCTTCTTACTGCTCGCGTGTTTAACCATTCTCCTGAAAGAATCAGGAGAAGCCTTTGGGTGGGGCATCCATTTTCAAAATCCCCATTTCCTTTTATTTGTGTTCCTCGTGCTCGTGGCCTTTACCGCCAGCCTCTGGGGAGTTTTTGAAATCGACCTTCCTGCAGGCCTTGGCAATTTCTTTGTCAGCCACGAAGGAAAAGGACATGTCAAAGACTTCCTCTCTGGTGTATTCGCAACCCTCCTGGCCACCCCCTGCTCAGCCCCTTTTGTGGGAACGGCCTTAAGCTTCGCCCTCGCCCGAGAGCCAAGCGATATCCTCCTCGTCTTTCTCTGCCTTGGCTTAGGATTTGCCTCTCCTTATTTTCTGGTAGCATCCCTCCCCGCGCGCTTCATTCTTCTCCCAAAGCCCGGGGCATGGATGGTCTGGATGCAAAAAATTCTGGGGATTTTCTTGGCCCTCACAGCCCTTTGGATTGGCTGGGTCTTAAGCTTCCATTTACCTCTTTGGACAGTAGGCGTCAGCAGCATCCTCGCTCTTATCGCACTTTCTCTCTTTTGGATTAAACATCATAAGCGTCCTTCTTTGCATGTATGGCGCCTGGCCCTCCCCCTCTTCCTCATCGCGTGGGGCCTCTCTTGGATCCCCCAAGCACAACCCACGCCTAAAACGATCGAAAGCACTCAACTCTGGCAGCCGTTTGATGTTGAAAAGATTCCAGAACTTGTGAACCAAGGGAAGACAGTGATTGTCGATGTCACGGCCGAGTGGTGCGTCACCTGCGCCGTCAATAAACGCCTTGTGCTCACAACCCCACAAATTGAAGCGCAACTCACAGCCCCTCACGTCATCGCCATGCGCGCCGATTGGACAAAAAGAAATGGTGACATCACCGACTTCCTCCAGAAATACGGCCGCTATGGGATCCCCTTCAACATCGTCTTTGGCCCTGGCGCCCCTGAGGGCATTGCCTTGCCAGAGATCCTAACGGCGGGAGCTGTCGAGGACGCGTTGCAAAAGGCGCGGTAGGGAGTGCTCAATAAACCCTGTCATCCTGGGCTAGAAGGCCTTGCACTCGACAGAGCTCGGCAAAGCCGAGCGGAGTCGAGGGCTTTAGGCCCTTCTTGACCGAGGATCTCCTCAAAGCAGCAATGGTGTTGAAATAAGATC